>Ga0307378_10002636_pt1 | contig 27104 bp, 29 predicted proteins | sample UN1MG_FD_202238 | JGI IMG/M metagenome (GOLD analysis project Ga0307378, IMG submission 202238) | Soil microbial communities from Risofladan, Vaasa, Finland - UN-1 | ecosystem: Environmental > Terrestrial > Soil > Coastal area > Acid sulfate soil | place: Finland: Risofladan, Vaasa | collected...
ATTAATCTATTTCCAGAAGTAGACCCGAGATTATGGGCAGAATTCTTAATTTTTGTTTTTTCTGGATCTAAGGATAGAGTAAAATTAGCTATCGAGAAACCCTGGAACTTTGGTTTTGTTGAGAGGGTAAGACTCTATCCTGGTGAAATAGGCAGTGAAGAAATGCTTAAGAAAATGTCTAAAGATATAGAAATTGAGAAGCAGAAAACCTACGAATTAGCACATTATATATTTAAAGAATTCTCAAAAGAGAATATAACAGAATATATAAAGGAAATTGAGAATCTTAAATATCAAATAGAATCACCTGAAGAAGATAGAAGACTAAAATTACTAAATGATTTTAAAGAAATGTTAAGCTATATAAGTAAAATTAAAAAATACTAATCACGAGTTTTTTTCTAAACATCTCTATTGTGGGGAGCCTGATAATTCCCAGCCCTTTGGTCTTTGCTGAAGAGCTTTTTGTTTTTTAAATATTTTTACAAAAAAGAAGGATTTTTAAAAGTTATCTCGAATATATAAAATAGTATTAAGTTCGAAAATCACTTCCGATTACTTTTCTATTTGAAATATAAATAAAATGAGTACATTAATAAATGCACTATATAAAAAGAAATACTAAATTTAGTATTCTTTCCTTTCTTATACTTTTAATTATCTTTACCTTGACTAACTACATTCAATTTCTTCCTAAAACCGAAATTAACCTTTCTTTGTTAAAAATTCTAAAAAAATATATTACAAATACAAATGAGCATTTTTTGCAAACAAGTCTTATTCATTAAATTATTTCGATAACCGGAAAAATTGTATGATTATAGAGGATAAGACATTTCAGTTTAAATTTATAAATTAATAATTGATTAAAAATCCAATGATATTGTTGATGATTTAAGAAATATCAATGTATCATTGTTTACTAGAGTAAGAAATAAGGTCTTTATTTTGGGAAAATAGTTTAGTTAACTTTCAATAATAAAGATCTTGATAGAATTTAAAGTCTATATAATGAGGTTATTAAATATCATATATATTTTCTTAAAATAAAGAGGTCAAGATGCTATTAAGAAAGTCACAAATTGATGCATTGTTACTCAAGTCAAAAAGCCAACTGGCTGATATCTCGGAGGAATATAAAAATTCTTTAACAAATCAAAATATATCTAATCTTTTAAAAGTGGATATTAAAAATTTTTGCGAAAATTTAAGATCTGTATTGGATTATTTAGCACATGAAATACATGAGCAATATTGTTCTTCTTCATCGAATTCTCGTTTTTATTTTCCAATTTTATCTGATAATTCTCAATTTATATCTCGTATGAACCAATGGTTTCCATCACTAAGTACGAAAAATATTGCTATCTATAGTTTTCTAGAGTCAATCCAGCCATATCAACCAAATTACAAATGGCTTGGATATTTCAATAAAGTGAATAGTGAAAATAAACATGGTTCTTTAGTCCAACAAACAAGGAAAGAAACAACAACGATAACCGCAAAAAGTAAGCTTAGAGGTAGTTCTGTAACTTGGAAACCTGAGAATGTAAGGTTTGGTTCAGGTGTTTCTTTGAACGGAGTACCTGTAGAGCCCACCACTCAAATGCCTGTTCCAAGCCCAATTCAAACAATAAGTAAAACTATTTGGGTAGATTTTATCTTTGATGGGATAAATCAATCTTCATTGAAACTTCTTAACGATTCGTTTGTCGGAATATCTCATATATATAAAAAATTAGAGGAAATAATTTAATCCTACGAAATTACGTATAATGCCATATATTATGTAAAAGGGAATAGTTTTTGGCGCTCTTAATAAGAAGAATTTATGTACCTATAAAAATATTTTTCCATAAAAAGTAGAGGAAATATCGTGGGAATAAAAGATGATGATCCAAAAAAAGTTTTTCTTCCTGATTGGCTCGATCAATATGAAAAAGAGATGGATCCAGTTCACTGGCAGTTAATCCAATTTAATTGTAATATCTATATAATGGAAAAAATCATGAGTGTTGATTTTGGTTTGCTTGGTTACACTACTAATAATTTTTGGCATCTTTTATTTGCAAGTATGTTTGAAACTAATGTAATGATATTGTGGAGATTAGTTGATCCAAGCGAAAGTACATTAAATATGCGAATAATTAGAGATCATATTCGAGTTAATTTGCGTAATGATAATTTGAAGAATGAATTTGATAAGCTTATGGGAAAGTCTAATTACGACTCTTGTATTGAAAAAATACATCATAAAATATTGATTTTGAGGCATAATCGATTTGGACATTTACAGCGTAAATGGATCGTAAAAGAACCAGCTTCCTTAATTAATGATAATTACCTGCCGTTTCCAAATTTAAAAGAATATGGAAATACTATTGGAGAGTTATTTAATTTGTTGTGCTTCAACCATGAGCGTATGTTAACCTTGCTTGACTATAACCCAAATGTAATACACCCCTCAGGAACAGATTCACGATCTGATATTGAATTACTCCTAGATTTAATCATTGAAAATAGTCCTTTTGTAAATATGCCTGAAAATCAGTCTGATTACTGGCAATATTTTAAGAAAAATTTGTCCGAGGAAGAAATAAAGCAAATGAATTATTATAGAAAAAGAGTAGGTAAAAAACTTGTTTAACGTTTACCTTGCTCACATACCTTAATAAAAATTAGATTTTTTAAAAGAAAGAATCGGCATAGAAGTTGGCTTTATCCATTCCTCTTTTATAGGTATAGATCTTCTTAAATTTCAAGTGGCTTCTTATTCCTCATTGAATAAGATTGATGTAGGAGTTTATATAGTTACTACCAGGAACTTTCAAAAGAGAATGATGAAAGAATTTAATCTTAATTGGGAAGGTTCATTAACCTTTGAGAAGGTAAAAAGATATTTACCTCATTTCAAGAGTGCAATCCAGGTACCGATTTATGTTATTGGTTTAGATTTATAGAATAAATGTGGCATTTATATTTGCTATAAAATGTAAAAATGTAGGCATTAGGTATATAAAATAAAATATCACTTATATTAGTAGAACAATTTCGAGAATATATACAGGAGTTTTAAATAATTATGGAAACATATAAATTATTTACAAAAAATCCAATAGAAAAGATAGAGGATATTATTCTCCGCAAAGCTATTCCTTTTAGCTTGAAAGATATTGCTAATGATTTTGCTAGAAATAATTCATACATCGAACGGCAAGAACTGTTATATACACTTCCAATGTTAGCTTCTAGGGGATTGCGGATAATGAGGCGTAAAGGGCAAGAAAACAAACAAATTTATGAATTATTTCATGGATGCATTTTGACTGCTTTTTGGAATGGAATAAAGCCAGATTTTGAACACGATTTATTTTATCCTGAAGATGAGAGCTACGATTTTTTAATACTAAAATATCCGAAAGGAATAAAACCAGATTTTAAACCATTACCAAATAAAGAAATATATAAGAATGCAGATAAATTTAAAGTAGAGCTTGTAGAACTTACTAAACCAGAAGATTTAGAAAAAATCATCACTGACAAATCTAAATATAAAAAAAGAATTCCGTTAATCAGTATTGCATTTAATGGCCAGATTAATTTTCAAGAAATGTTTAATAAATCATCAGAGGTTAATAAGAGTAATTTTGAAACTATTTGGTTAATGGGGCAAGTTAATCATCCTAAAGACAAAAACAGATTATGCTACTTCATAGCCGAGTTGGTAAAACATAAGGTAATATTCCCTTTGTTTGAGTTATTAATAAATTGGTCTAAAATTCAAAACGAAGTAAATAAGGCATTTTTAAAATAGTTATATCATAAGAGAGATAGAAAGGTTAGATTTCGCAAGTTCTCAAATTAGTGAAAAAGTGAAAAAATTTCAAAGAGACAGTTGTACTAGCTCAATAATTCGGAAATTCTTTCTAGTTTTTTATAAGGAGTTAAAGAAATATGAATAAACTAAGTAATTATGATATAGGGTCGTAATCTTTATACTTGAAAGTTAATCAAAATATTTTTCAAGAATAAAGATAGACATTGTAAACTCTAGAGGCTTTGAATTCTTAAGAGATATTTACGAAAGGTATCAACAAGGACAATAAAAATATGTTTCGTGTCAAAAGGACGGTTATTGGGTCGGCCAATGTCAGTGGGATTAGTTATAAATAATTCATAGGATTAATCCAATGAAATTAAATTAATTAAGCTAAGAGAAAGGAGGGCTGAATGACTTTTAGATCTCCAACCCGCTTTGATCGTTATATTAAAAAGAATCTTTCTTGGATGATGATTAACGAAGATAATCTATATATCTACATCATGATTCACTGCATTTTTTGGCTATTTTTGTTTATGCTTATGATCGGCAGCAACTTAACTGGAGTGAGGGATATTGCCATAATTTATATATTATTTGCATTACAGAGTGATTTTGCGGGTGTTGGGGCAATTATAGATTCGTGGTTTTATAGTAAGGCAAAAGATTTAAAACGAGCTGGACGCTCTTTGCAAACAGCTATCAATCGGGGTGCAGATCATCATATAATTTATAATAATCTCGCTTATATTCATGCAAGGCTGATTGAAGATATTGAGTATGGGATAGAGCTTGTACAAAAGGCCTTAGATCGAAAACCCAATAAAGCCGCTTATATTGATACATATGGTTGGCTATTAACCTTAAAAGGCGAGTATAAAAAAGGTCAACAATATCTTATAGAAGCATATAGAAAAGAACCAGATAATATAATCATCTCGTTTCATCTTGGTTATTCATATTTAAAAACAGGCGAAGAAGTAGAAAGTATGGTGTTGTTAAATAAATGCTGGGATGATAAGAATGAGTCCTTGTTCATAAAAGAAGAGTGGGAAATCCTGAGAAGCCTGTTTTTTAGACAAGATAAACAATCAAACAAGAATACGTTTTTTAATCGGTATAGAGAATATAAAGAATTAATACACTTTGATTCCACTATATCTTTATATACAGAGATCCCTATTTATATATTAATAATCATGTTATTCGGTACTGCGTTAGTATTAAATAGTAAAAATATGTATTTTCACTTTAATGAAATAATAAATAGTTTAAATACTTCAGTGACCGGTTATGATATGGATCCAAAATCATACACAATATTTTATACTGCATATTTATATATTTTCGGATTAGCGGTACTTCTAGCAAATCGTATCATCTTCTTTTTAGCAAAAGTATTTTTGCCAAGTAGATATTTGCCACCATTGATTATAAGGGGTTCGTTACTTTGGTCAAATTATAAAGATAATTATAGAAAAGAACAATCATTTCGTTTGGTTTTTATAATTATTTTTTTTATTTTATTTGGCATTTATTTTGTGCCATTATTTGTTAAAATTGAACTACCTTTATATTTTGGGAAAGCAATACGTGTTTTATTCATCTCAATAGTAGTGACTAATTCAATATATTTTTTAATGAATAACTATTATCAAAAATACATAAAGTCCGATCCATTATATACCGATGATTTAATTTCAAAAAAAGCTATACTTGAGACTATAGATATAACATATCTTGTAATAATTAGTATCATTGTTATTACTTATATATTTCCGTTAGTGCCAAAGATAATAAATTTATTTGATATGGGCTTATTAACGTTACCTGAAAAATTTGGACTTAATAAAGTAGTATTTGAATTATCGGGTAAGGTTTTTTTAAATTCGGATATTCCTGATTTATTTATAAAACTGTCTGAAATTGGAAAAGAGTTATTGCCCCTTTTTTTTCATCTACCCATTATTCTATCAAGTATAATGATTTTAGGTGGGGGATTTATATATTGGGGATTTCGCAAGACTTTTACTATAATAATTATATGCATATCAAGTTTAATATTTATGCTATTATTTGAGTTTATAATAGCCAACAAAGTCTATAATTTATCAAGAAATTATAATTTCGGACTTCCTCAACTAACTGTATTTCTGATTACGATTCTGATTAGTTTATATGCAGCGCCCTCTAAAATTGTAACTAAAAATATTAAATTAACAGATATTGATGGAATTGGTCCTACAAATGAGAGAATTCTTAACGAAATAGGGATTACTAGTGTTGAGGACCTTTTAACATTCAATTTAATGAAATATAAGCTCAGCCTAGATCATAAAGATATTATATACAAAAACAAAAAAATATTTAATGAAGAAACAATAAATAAGTTTAAAATACAAGCCATAAATATTATTAATAAACAAGGTTGATACATAATATAATTCTTTTAACCCAAGTTTGCTGATGGATGCGCCAGAAAAAAAGGAGAGGGAAGGGAGTCAAGTCTTACAATGTCTAAAGTTTGTAAATTTAAATCTTTTCTGAATAATTGAGGCACATCCCATTTTCTTAGATCATTAATATTTTACTTTTAAGTTAGATAAATAAGGAAGATGTACTAGCTCAATAATTCAGTAACTTTTTCTAACTTTTTGAAAGGGATTTGATATTTTATACTTCGATTTTTTATATTTGGCTATATCCAAAGAGAAAGATTTCTAAGTTGTAAAGTAGATCTTTAATGGAATTAATTATAATATCCTAATAGTAACGACTTAATAGTATTTCAAGGCTGTGCCTTTTAGAAATAGTGGGTTTATATGGTATGTACAAGAAATTAATGGAGGAAAATGTTATGGGTGAATGTTTTTACTGTCAAAAAGATACTGATGTAGAAGATTTCCAAAATCCTTATACAAATGAAATTCACCCCACATGCAGACAATGTAAAATAAGCTTTACAGCATTTCTGAAAGAGAGGCTTCTTTTTACAAAATTATCTGTAATTTGGATACCTATTTTTATAATAATCTCCATCATTATCACTTTTTACAATTCAAAATTAGGATTTTTCTTGATTGCTGTGGGAGCCATATTTGAGTTTATTACAATCAGGCTTCAAGAATATTTTATTAAGAAAAGGGGTATTGCGGTGAGTAGTTCACGTGTTAATTCAGGAAAGTAGGTAAAATATAATGTTTTGGAATTCAATAGTCGGTGGTTTAAAACTTTTTAGTAATTGGCAAGTATGGGGCGCCTGTATAATATATGCGATAGTGATGTTCATTTTTTTCTTTATTGTAAGCAAGATAACTGGAGATAATGAAGATAGTGGAAGAGGAATGGTAGGGTGTTTTACTTTTGCGATAGGAGGAATTGCACTTGAAGGGATATTAATGAGCTTAACTGTAATATTTCTGTTTCCTATTTTATTAGGTCAGCAATCAATGACACCCATTTCTGAAGTAATTAATTTTTTATGGCCTATTGTAAAAGCAGGCTTTATTGCAACGATAATAGTTACAATAATTACCATAATACCTTTAGTTGGTAGTCTTATTGCTTATTCTCCTGGAGCTCAAACATTTTTGATGGGACTTATTATTTTTACATTATTTACTCGAGATATGTTTAACATCATATTATCTGAATCAAATATTCAAAGTAGCATATATCCCACTACTTGGGAAATTATAAGTTTTATAATTATTGCTACCGCTTTAACATGGTTGCTAATCGGTATTCTATCTGTGATTTCTTTACCCTTTAGCAATACAGCATTAGGAGATATAATGCCAATGTTTGGAGGTCAAGTATTGGGTGTTTTTGGGGGGATTATCACTCTATGCATGTATATAAATTATATAATGTTATCTCTTTTGGATAAAACCTTATATTAGATTGATATAAAAGAAGATACACAAAATGTTTAATCGAAAAGATGAAAAAAATTTTAAAAAATATTTAATCATTTTAAGTGTTTTTATGTTATTTGGAGCAGTAGCCGAATGGCCTTATGGTTATTATATTTTTTTAAGGTGGATTACCTGTATAGCTTCTATTTTAGTGATTTTTCAGGCTTTTGAAAAAAGTATCGATTGGGCAAAAGTAGTATTTATAATTATTGCAATACTTTTTAATCCTATTGCTCCCATTTATTTATCTCGAAGTACCTGGATACCTTTAGATATTGTTATCGCAATAGTTTTTATATTTTCAATAAGAATTATATAAATATAACTTCTAAAAAATTAATCATAAATAGTTTGGGAGGAGCACAGATATATGATTATTTTTTTAATTATTTTAGCGCTCTATCTTATATTAGGTATTTTACGAATTATAAGTGATTTTAACCAACCAAGAATTAATCAACCCGCATATGTGCGACATTTTTCTATTCCGCAAATGTTATTTGCATTCTTTTTTTCTCCAATATTTTGGTGGGAACAAATAAGACATCCTATTTCTAAAGAAAGAAAGAAAAGGAATAAAGAATTGAGGGCACTGGAGAAAAAGAGCGAGAAGCTAAGAAAAGATTTATTTCGCTAAAATTAAAGATTTTAGCAATTTTATCGATAATCAAAGTAATAAAGGGGAATTATTTTATTAAAATTAGTTATAAAAGATAATGAAACCCCGTGGAATTAAAAATTAGAGGGTTTTTTAGGCTATCCTGAGCGAGTTTATTAATTAAAAAAAGTGATTCATATTTAATGTTAGATAAAATATTTTCTACTATAGTAATAGGAATAGTTAACGGCTTGGAGTCTGTTTTGGTCCTGATATAGCAGAAATAATACTTTCAACTTTTATTAGTGTTACAGGATTGCTTGTTATAGTAGGAGTATTAATAGGTATGTATCTAATATTGAAAAAGTTAATAAAGTGGATATACAGCAGAAGAAGAAAATAATATTTTAAAAAAAGGCAGTCTAAAAATGAAAAAAGATATTATATACTGGCTTCGTTGGATTGCTGTGCTACCAGGGGCTATAATTTTTGGTTTTCTTGCAACCTTTCCTTTGCATTGGTTTCTTTATTTTACTCTTGCACATGGAGAGACTATTTCAGGAGTAAATATTCGTCCAATTGAATATATGCTTTATCCGTTTGTAATTGCAATTGTTTTTATTCTGGTTGGATTTGAAATTGCTCCTGAATATAAATTTAAAACCAGTATGACTCTTACCATTTTGTATATGAGTAGTTGGTTGGTAACAATGTATATTATTTCGCCTAGATACCAATATCATTTAGAAGTAAGAGGAATTCTAGCTCTTTTAGGTTCTTTTTTGGGTTTATATATTACCTGGAGAAAATCTAGAATCGCTCCCCCCAATTACTCCACCAACTAATGACCGAAGTTGACTATCAAGCAATATTAAAAAATTCTTTTTTAAGCGTAGAAAAGGGTTCTAAGGTCATAATAACATGAAGGGTTGCCTAAAGAAATCAATTCTATGCATAAAACTAAATAATTAAGGGGGTTTAGAAATGAAAAGGAAATATGTTTTACTAGTTTTATTCTTAATATTAGCTATATTTTTATCGGGTTGTGGTGGCGGGGGGATTGTAACTCCCAATACTGAAGAGGCAAAAATAAAGATTGTTGTAAACGAATATTATTTAGCTCTTAGTAATCTGAACTTTAGTAAAGCAAAAAGCTATTGTATATATGGTTCTGATATATATTATGCTGTTTCTCAAACAGAAGCTTTAGTCAATAACGCATATTTATATTGTAATATTGTAACCCTTAACATGGTAATAGATATTCAAAATGTATCTATTAATGGTAATTATGCTACTGTTTCTGGTTATACCAATTATTTTTTGACTTATTGTGGTTACTATGAAGCTGATGAAGTTAATAGTTACTTTAAATTACAGAAAGTTGGTAATAGCTGGAAGTTATATTAGAGGTAAGGAATACAGATTAAGACACTCTAATTTGTAATTTTGGCCTATTCTGAGCGAGTTATCTAAGCAATTAAAGGGGGTTAAAAGATTATGGAACCAATAGACTACAATTTTTTACCGATAGCAATTGGGTTAATGGCATTTTTTGGATTTGGATATTGGTTAGGGCTTAGTAATGGTGCAAAAAAGGGGGTCAATGGTAATGAAAAGCATAATAAGATTCTTGATAGGATCAGTTTTATTAATATGGATATTTATCAGTGGTGTTAGGATAAGCATAGATTGGGTATTAATTATAATAATTGTAGTAGCAATGCTTCTTGAATTGAGACGTCTTTTGAGACACGAAAAAGATTAATCATAATAAAGAGGGTATTTAATATGAATAAAAAACAAAAGATAATTTTAGCAATCTTTGTTCCGGTTATTATTTTCTTTCTTGCCCTTACTATTGTGCATTATACAGGCATCGCGGATGAACATTATACAGGCCGTCCGCGTAAACCAGGGTCTTACACAACAAATTATAATCCTTTTGATTGGGAAACAACTTGGTATGTGTGGATGATTTATTTAATCTTTTGCGGTATTTTTAAATATAAACTATTCGAGGATAAAAAAAGAAAGATAAATAACTGGGGTTTTAAATAATGAAAAAAATATTGCTTAGCGTTTTGGTAGTGGCTTTATCTTTGGCCATTATAATTATGTGGGTGTTATTAGCCTGGACTATGTGTGTTTTTCTATCTGTTTATGTTTATAAACCGTATGCACTTTATTGGTTTATTTTAAGTTTTATTAGCATATATTATCTGTTTAAATTATTAACAGGAATAAATATTTTTAAAGGATTAATAAAACTTTGGGATAATATTGGAAAATATCTCGATATAAATTAACAGGGGGAAAAATGAAAAAGAAAAAGAATTATTTTACCGGTTGGAATTTTGTAATTAATACTTTAATTGCTTTCATTCCAGCGAGTATGGTAGCTACTATTTTACGGGAATTAGTAACTGGCATTTTTCAAAATCGTTATCAAAAATTGTTAATTGAAGGTGGCAATCCAGAAGAAATAGCATCTGAATTAGCAGTACAAGGTGGTTTGTTGGGGACTGTCATAACCGTTGTTGTGATTTTTGGATTTATTTATTTGGTTGGGTTAATAAGAAAAAAGATAAGTGAAAGAGGAAAGAAAAAAGCAGAAAAGGGAAACAGTATCTAAGATATAAGGGGCAGTATAGTTTGTTTCTAAATCACTTTTTTTGTTGAGAATACAAGAAAAAGGGAAGAAAATAATGAGAGGGATAAAATTAATTCCAATTTCAATTGCGATTCAAACATTGATGCTTAATCAAAAGACTTTCAATAATTTAATTAAAGATAAAAAAATAAAAATATATAAAAATAATAATTTAGATAGTTGCATTTTAGATTCGGATTTGAAAAGTCTTTGCTATGATGAAGAAGTAATTAATAATTCAAAGAAAGATATATTAGCGAGTTTATTATCACTTGAATCAGATAAAATAAATAAAAAAGATGAGATTCTAATTCAAAAAACAAAAGAATTATTGAAACAATATAGAAAGGATATTGAAGTGTTAGAGAAAATACACAATAAATATAAAAACAATGTGAATATTTTAGATGATGAAACTGCATTGGTTGCTGCATATATTCTTTTTGCAAAGGTAATAAATTTATTAAATATGGTATGTTTGTGTCTCGAAAATTTTTATTTAAACGCAGGATCATTATTGAGAATTATTGATGAAACAATCGATGTTGCAGAATATTTCATTATATCTGAAGGTACCGAAAAAGGTGATTTAAATTTAAAAATTTGGTTTAGAGAAGATTTTTCTCCAAGCAACTCAACCTGCAGAGAAGAGCTGTCAAAAGGTATGGGTTCCATTATTCAAAATAAGCCTGAAGCCAACAAAGAACTGATGAATACATTATATCAACTAAAATCCAAGATGATTCATCCTGATCGAAGCATAATTCTCGAAGGTCTTATTTACTCTGAAAAAGAAGGAATATCATTACCTAATAGTTTTGATTACAAAAGATGCTCGTACACCAGAAGACTTTATAAACTTGTGGTATTTTTTAAATCAAGTATTTGGACCGCATTTCAAGGATTCTTCTTTTGTTTTAACGAAAAGATGCCCTTAGAAAAAAATGATAAAGATATTTTAATATCTATTAATGATAAATATGAAAAGGACAGTAAGTTTATTATTTAATTTTATATACGAAATAAAACGTTATGGAGAAGGGTTATGAACTCAATAATTCAGTAACTTTTAGCGGAAAATCTATAGTATCTGAGGAATTTTTTATCCAGATAATATGGCATAAACAATAATAACAGTTCATAATTCTGAATCTTTTAGTATTATTCTAGATTAGGTTTCCACCTTTTTATAAAGACCTGTTGAATAATTTTCATAATTAAGTACCTTCTTTAGAGGAATAATTATACAAAATAAGTTACTTAATTACTGAGTATTAACAAGGTTCTTTTGACAATTAAAAAATGAAATATATCAAATATTAAGACTTTATGCCCAGTACGTATATAAATAATATTTTATAAAACATAAAATAAAGAGGTAAAATATAGATGAATAATAAAAAACAAAATAGTAATATTCGACAAAATATCAAAAATTTTTTGAAGAAATATTTTTATGGTAGTGAAGCAAGATGTTCATATTCCAGATGGATTGCTTCGATCTCTGTTTCAATAAGTATTGGAATTGTAACAATACTTATTAGTGTTATGATTCAAAGTTATTATACTAAAACTATTCAAGCAATTGAGACAATAAAAAGTAATAATTTCTTTATACCACTTATTAGTTTTAACCTTAAAAGGGATAACGATAAAGAAGCTGCATTTCTATCTGAAGAAGGAATTGAAGACTCAACTTTTGAAGGTTATGGTGATAAAGGTTTTATAATAAAATGGAATAAAAATAAAGAAGAATGGCTTGCTTTACAATGGAAGCTCCATCGAAAAAACTATGAAGAGAAGAGGTATAGATATTTTTTATATTTTGAGGGAAGTGCAAGGAAAAATGAATGGATTGCTATTACTTTAACAGATAATGAAAAACAATATTTGCAAATTGACATAGAATTATACCCTCAAATTAGTAAAAAAATAGTGCCATTAATTAGTATTGAAAAATATTTTAAAGGGGATGAACTAATTCCAGAGACAAATCAAACGAAAGAAGCAGCTACTAAAAATTTTAATTGGAATTCAGTTGAAACAATAAGTATTTCCCCAATGTACAATAATGAAGCTAGTAATACAATTACTTGCTTAGAAATGACATTACTTTCACTTAATCCTGAACTTTTTGAAACATATAAATGAACGAAGCAAATAATGTCAAGGGGGTAGTACAATAAATGGGGCTCATCCTATAAATTAGATAAATTGGGAAGGTGTGCCAGGGCAACAATCCGGTAACTTTTAGTGAAAAACTTATAGGATCTGAGGAGTTTCTTAACCAGATGATTGAGAATTTAGGAAAAATTAAATCATAGAAAAATTGGATTTGTCGATATTTAAAAAAAGGAGTAAAAAAGATGCATTTTAATAATAGAAAATTAGATATTTGGTCAAGAGGAGAGGTTACAGACTATCTTAAAATTTTACTAAAAAAGGATCAGATTAAGGATTGCCAACATCTTAAAATAGAAGAAGGCTATCTTCATGCATTTTACACAGAATGTACGAAACAATATGCATCAAGAATTTCCGCAGATAATGTACATACCGATCCATCAGCAGGAGGTGCACCAAGTAGTTATTCTTGGCCAAAATGTCCTAAAAATTGCCCATATTATACAAAATCTGAAGTTTTTATTCAATCGTTAAATAGCGAAATTGAAGAAATATCTAATTACAAATCTACATCAGATAATTTCAAAAAAGTAGAACAATTTTCAGCTTCGAATGCATGGGTTGAATTAAAAAAAGATTATGATGTTAGTAAACGTGCTTATGGTCTGAAAATACATTTTGTAACAGATAGTTTTAAAAGGAACATCATATTTAGAGATATTGCACAAGCTTATTTCTTTGCACAAAATGGTTTCAATAAACCAGCGGTAATCTTAGCTGGTGGTGTAATTGAAGAGTTGCTACGTCTTTATTTAGATTACAAAAAAATAAGTCCATCTGATAATACTTTTAATGAATATATTAAAGCATGTGATAAAAAGGGACTTTTTAAAAAAGGAATTTCACAATTATCTCATTCTCTTCGTAATTTTAGAAATATTGTTCATTTGGGAAATGAAGTGAGTGGAAAATATACGATATCCAAACCTACGGCAAAAGGAGCTATTTCATCAATTTTTACAATTTCTAATGATTTTTAAAATAAAGTACATTTAACCAGAATTACTGTACATTTTTTATTCTCTTGTTGCAATTTTTAATTTTCCTTTTGGATTTGGAAATTTAAAGACAATACGAAAGGTTCTGCCTATTGACCTTCTCGGGGAGCCAGGCAGAACGATTTTCGAACTTTTTGTATGAGTGATGAAACTGAAGAGGTGTATAAAAAGTTAGAAGAGATAATGAGTATCTGCTAGGAATTAAAAGACAGAATAACTTTTAAAATAGGTTTTACTTTTTTAATTACTTACACTTCCTATGGGATAGGTTCTAAAAATAAAAAGGGACACTGAAGTCCCCATTTATTTATGTTTATTATTCAGTGTATATGCTATATTTTGTTATGCACTGCTGGCAACCTTGCACTTTTTCAATATTTTTAGTAAATTATCTATAAATGCAGTAAATTTTAAAGCGTCTTCTCTTTCAAAAGAATCAGAAAGGTAATGATGAGTAGGATTTCTAAAGGCAAGCATAATTCCCCTGCAAATGTGACAAAAACCTTCATGTTCTTCATTATTTTCAGAAACAATTAAAACCGATTTTGACCTATCAGCATTTAAAGCTTTACTTATTAATTTTATTCCTACAAATGATCTATCCAAGCCTGATTTTGTCCTGATTCTATCCTCAAGCACTTGACTTGCTTGATTAATAACTCTATCAAAATTACTTGCAGCTGTGAGAATATCAGAACATCTACTTTTTAGTTCTTCATCTCTAATCGAATTATAGATAGAACCAATTTCAATTATTTCTTCTGATAATTTATATCCATACTCTAAAAATGAAATAAATTGAATTAATTTATCTTTTAAATAATAACTACAAATTTCATCAATATCTACTTGTATTCGTTTATATTTTTTTACTTTAAAGGATTCTAAATCTTCACTTATAATTTTTTGGGCTTCATCAACTATTAAATTATAGTCACTAATTAAATCAATTATTATATATTCATCTGTAGATACAATCTCTCTTAATCCTTTTAACCTACCATAACATTTTTGTAATTTAACTCTATCCATATTTATCTTCCCCCTATTTTTCTTGTAAAAGTATAAACGAAAATTGCCATCATAAAAGCTCCTATAAAAGCCTCTAAACTTGTGAAGCCTATTCCTATTTCCTCAAAAGGTGTAAAAACTCCATATCCTAAAGTAGTAAAAGTAACTTTCCCATATCCTAAAGTAGTAAAAGTAACTATACTAAAATATATACAATTTAAAATATTGTATAAAGTAATATATTCGATACCAACATTATTTATTCCAGAACCTATAAAAAAAATGGCAAAAAGTAAAATAATTAAAATTGCTGATGCTATTACATTCCCTGGTTGTTCACCATATCCAAATAATCCATTTATCAAACAAGACCAAAGCCATTCATGCAAAGTTTTCCAATGACAGATGCTTTTCCTTTCCATATCTTTTTCTTTCTTAGAAGCCCAGCTTTCATCATTATGTCTTCCAATACTATGGAAGTTGTTTTTAAGTAAAAGGTAAATCTCCATAGCTTTAGAAAATTCTTTTTCTTTTTCTTGAAGGATATGATTCTCAATTTGACTTCTTTTAATCTTTGTGTTCTGAAGTAATGCATCAGAAAAATCAATTGAAACACCACCAACTAAATCTATATCTAAATATGTATTTTCTAAGTAAGCGCGGTCAAAAGATATTATGCCTTCTTTATTATGCAATTTTATAAATATTTTCTTTCCAGGAAATGTTTTAATTTTTGAAAAATTTAGGATTTTAAAAATATGTTTGAATCTAAAGTCAACATCATTTTCAAAGTAAGCTTCTTTAAAATCAGCATCGTGGTTGAAGATTGTTTCCCCAAAATCAGCATTTCCTTTGAACTTTACAACGAAAAAATTTGCATCATCACCAAAGGTTGTCCTTGTAAATTCAGTAGTATGCCCATTGAATTTAACATCTTCAAAATCAGCTTTACTCATAAAAGATGCCTGATTGAATTTGGTATTCATCTTAAAAGTTGCCTCCCTGAAATCAGCTACCCCATTGAATTTTACAAACTGAAAACGAGTAAAACTTTCAAAGTTTGTGCTTTTGAAGTCAGCTTCTCCATTAAAAGTTGTTGTAGTAAAGTTAGCATCTCCATAAAAAGTTGTCTTTATAAAGACACTAATTCCTTTAAAGGTTACTTCTGTAAAGAAAGCTTTTTCCTTAAAAATTGTACCAATAAAATAAGTATCTCCATCAAAAATTATCCCAGAAAAGTTAACAATTCCCTCAAAGATTGCTTCAGAAAAGGAAGCTTTTTTAAAAATCTCTATATCAAAAACTTCTTTAAAATTTATATACCCAACAAAAATAAATTTCTCAAAATGATAATCGCTATCTTCTTTTTTAGTCTTGTCTACATATTCTTTAAGCGTCTTCTTAAATTCTTCTTCATTCTTCTCCTCTGCACTTGCATGAAAAATACAATATTTTGATTCTTTATGAGTTGGTCTTTTACAAATGGGACATATTTTTGAATCACTATTTTCTTGGTTCATAATTCACCTCTTTAAACTTATGATACTAATTAATTGATTCGACATTAAAATAAAAAATCCTTCTTTTTCAATAAAAAAGTCCTTCAGCGAAAAACTAAAGGACTAGTTGCTATCTATCATTTATTGTAAAAGTTTAAAACCTTTTTTTATAAAAATTTAAAAAAAGAGTATCAAAGTTATTAGTACTTAATTTACGTGAATTTCAGAATTGTTGAATTACACTAATCAAAACAATTTATAATCTCTCTATAAAATATAATGTTTTATAGGTGTCTGAAAATATATAGACAGTTTGAAATAAATCATATTTTATAAATAAATATACTAATATTTAATTACACTAGTTTTTGACATTTGCTTTTTTTTATAAAAATTGCAAATTTCCTTTAGGGGGCAACTAAAACATTTTTCATATTTGTATGAACAGAGTAGGGAACCAAGGTCTAAGAGACCCCAATTAAATAATATATGTTCTTTATTGGGAATGATGTCTTTTAGATAATTTTTTATTTCCTCATCTTTGCATTGCCAATATTTAGAATTACCTATAACCCTACAAATAATTCTCCTAACATTTGAATCTATAATAATTTCTGTTTTATTAAACCCAAATGATAATATTGCTCTAGAGGAATATTCTCCAATATTTGGAATGCTCATTAAATCCTCATATTTATCAGGTATTTTCCCATTGAAGTTTTCTATTATTTTTTGCGAAGCCTTTTTTAATCCATTAGCTCTTTGTTTATAAAGACCAAGGGGCTTTATAGAAGCTTTTATTTCTTCTAAACTAGAATTGAATAAGATAAATATTGTGGGAAATTTGGAGAGAAAATTTCGATACAACTTACTTACGGCAGTACTAGTAGTTCTCTTTAGCAATACTTCAGCAATAAATATTTCATATGGTGAGTTATCTTCTCTCCAGGGAAATTTTCTAACATTATTTTTGCTCCATTCTAATAGTTTTCTCGCAAAATACTTATTCGCTCTGCTGTTTTTATAAATTATTTCAGCATTAGAATATTTCATCTATATATCTCAGTACACCTTCAGTACCAGTGCCATATTGACTTATAAATATTTTGACCAAACGTTCACAACATAAATCAATTTCGTTATAAATTGATTTATGTTTTAGTACTTGATATGCAGATTCTGTTAAAATTTTAAATAATTTTGAATGGTAATTTGGATCATCACTAACAAAATCCCAGAGTTCTTTTCCAACTAGGGTTCTCATTTCCCATTCGGGTATCCATTGTCTCATCAAATTAAAAGTTATTGTTTTGTTACTTTTTTTACCGTATGTAATACCTATATAAGCTTTGTCTCCCTCAGTTATTTTTTCTTTTATCTTTTGGGCCCAATAAACAATTTGGTCTTTATCCATATCATTTGGCCCACTTTTAACCTGAATCCAATGCTTATTTCCAGATTTATCTGTCTTAACTAGATCCCAACCTGACGACCGTGACACTTTTTCAACAGAAGGTGAGCTAGCTTGCAATAAATTCTCTACAAAAAATCCCATTGAAGTAACTATCGAACGAGTGGTAACCATAAAAACATTGATACTAATAAGTTCTTCAGGTGTCTTAAGGTTTAATGTATGAATTAAAAACGGATTAGGACTTAAATCATTTAAACTAAGAGAATTAATCATATCTAATTGCCTTTTAGTAAACGCCCTACCTATAGCACTTAGGTAATTCAGAGAGATGCCCTTACTTAAATCGATATAGCCTGAATTAGCAACTTTTAAAATATTTTCAATTTCTTCAAAAGAAAGTCTTACTATTATTCTTCCTCTAATTCCTCTTAATCTTAATAGATCTACCTTACTTACTTCTACAAATGTTTTTAGATCATCAAAATAAGATGCTAATGTCCTTGCTTTACTTTTTGCTAAGCCAGCATCCTTCTCTAAAAGGAATGCCAGCATTTCATGTAATCCTGTTTCTTCAACCATGTAAACCTCCTATTTTATTAAAAATTTAATTCCTCTTTAATAAAGAAGCCACTTTTCTTGCAATACTATAAGACAAATAAACTGGAACTGCATCTCCAATTAGTCTATACTTGTCATTTAGATTACCTAAAATTTCCCAGTCATCTGGAAAACCTTGAATCCTCTTATACTCTGCTATACTTAATAACCTCATTTCTTCTGGATGGAAAAGTAACGTACCTTTTTGAACTGGTGTTGTTACTATTGTAGGAGAAGGTTCGTCCCAGGAAAGTCTTCTAAAAAAACCCATCTTTCCCCCACCTGAAAAATAAGCTCCGCCCATCGCTTCCTTAATTATATCCTCTGGAAAGTGTCTCCAATAGCCCCCTGGGGGTATAAATTTCATATAATTTTCCAAGGATTTTGATAATTTTAAAAACTCATTATTTTTCTCATTACCTTGTAAATCAACAGCTGATTCCCAAAAACTATTCCAAATTGACGTTTTCTTTTCAAAAAGTGTTTGCCCACAGTGATCTGAATGAGTTTTTTGGGGGAAAGAAGGTATATCGTCCCTAAGTCCAATAAATATTACTCTTTTTCTAATTTGTGGTGCGCCGAAATCTGCTGCGTTCATTATGGAATATATATAATTATATCCTGTTGAATCTAGCATCGATAACACTGCCTTAAAAACTGAACCTTTTTCTTCTTCTGGTTTTAATGTTCCATCCCTATTACGTTCTTTAATTGGAATGTGTTTTAACCTTGAAGATAAAATCCCAGTTACTTCTTCCATAACAAAAGCTCTCGGTTGCATTTCTTTAACTACTCTAATAAATTCCTTTAAGGGTGAAGATCTAGGATCATTTAATGCTTTTCTTTTTCCTGCAGTAGAAAAGGGTTGGCATGGGGGCCCACCCGTTAAAACATCTACCTCACTAAATTTTAATCCGGCACTCTCTAATATCTTATTTGTAGGAACCTCCTGTATATCATTTAATAAAAAAGGTACCCCTGGCATATTTTTATTGATTGTAGCTTTCGACATCCTACAAATGTCATTTGTGAGCCTTAAATTAAAACCTGCAGCAAGAAAACCTAAATCTAATCCTAGAGCGCCCGAGAAAAGAGATATTATATTAAGTCCATTTTTCTTAACATCTTTTATTTTTGGAATAGGTAATTTTAAAATAGGTGCACCATTTCCTTTTTTGCCTATATGCTTTTTTCTGTTTATCCAACAATTAATTGATTCGTTAAAAAAACAATCAAAGCTTCCATTTTCTAATGATTTTTCTAATTCATTTAAAGATAACTCAAAAGCCTCAATATGAGCTTTATATTTATCATTTCCATTGTTGTTTAGTAGATTCATTTCGTGAAACCAAGTTCTCACTCCTACAAATGCTCTAATATCTCCTTTTTTTCGTCCCTTTGCATTATTTTTTAATTTATAGTATTTTATTTTTAAATTTTCTAAATTTTCTATCATTTTGAAATATTATCCTCAAATTTGTTCTTTTTATAAATACTTAAATAACTTTAACATATAATAATTTTATTTAGGGTAAATATAATTTCTTAACTTTTAAGATTTTCCATATTAATAATACTACATAAATAGAAAAAATCCTTCTTTTCTAGAAAATTATTTCTTTTAATTATTTTTTATAGATTAATCCAAATAGTTTAATATAATTTACCATTATTAATAAGAGTCAAGTAAGGGAGAACGATAAAATACAAAAAACGGGCAATCGAGGATAATTTGATAAGTTTTGCATAAATTGCTCGGAATACTATTCCACTAATAACGAAACTTAACTTTCTAAAGCTCTGGAAAGACGGATATTTAAAATAACAAAACAAGCGGAAAGTAGTAAAGTAGTAAAGTGGATAAAAAACCCCTCACGTACGTAAGGGAGACGCAAATTCCTAATATATCTCAATAAGAAAAACCTGTTTAATTAATGTTTCGCTGAGAAACCTTTTTCAGGTAATAGGGACTATCCTCCTGGATAAGAATATCAATTTAAAAAATCCCTCTTCTAGATGTTGTCTTTTAATTATCTAATCTTCTCCAAATACTCAATTAGCTTATTAATACTTCGAAGAGAATTAATACTACCATACCAATATATCATTTTCCTAAAATGTACCTAAAGCTGTTGTAAAATGTAGAAAAACCTTCTGTGATTATATCATATTTTTTACCTTTTATTTTGCCTCTCGTACGCCTCATTTGGGGATAAGGGGTATAGTATATACATTCTCTAATCTGTGGGCGAGACACCCCCACCCCCCTATGCTGTTTATCCTCCTGATAATATTTTCAGTTAAAAAAGGCAAAAATTATCTTAATTGAAAATTAATTGATCAGAATACCTTAAAAACATTCATGCCCTCTTAAGATACCGCCAATATATTTTTGAAAAACTTATTGATATGTAATAAAATAAAAGCAAATGAATAAAACAATATTTAAAAAAATAAACAAAACTATTGTTTGTAACCAATTATATGGCTCTACGTCTCACCCTATGGAAATCTTCACTAATATAAGATATAAAGATTATTATTTAAGAGGTCAAACTTGTACTTTTTATGATTATATTTATTTTTTAAAAGGTCATAAGCCAATTGCTAAAGCATATTACAACTTTTTTTTATTTGTATTAGTTAATAATGAATATCAAAAAACATTAAAAAAGATAAATTCTACAACTACTTTTGCGATTTTTCAGGACATTAAAGCTGATGAGGTCATAACGTTTGAAAAAATTAGTAATAGTATAAAGAATTACGAATATCCTTCAAAAAATCCCAAATTAATGATCTATGAATTATTATCTGCTAGAATGATTCCGGTTTTGGTTGAAAGAAAAGATTTAGAAATTAAGGAAAATCTCTATCTAAAAAAATCGATTGAAGAAAAAAGGGATATTATATTATTAGATATGAATCTATTATTAGAACATATCAGGTATGATTCAAAAAGCGGGAATATAAAAATAATTTACCCCAAAAAAATTTATTCTTTTCCTGCATTTAATTATTCTGACACTTGGAAAGGTAAAAGAATTGAGCTTACATATACTTCTATAATTCCACAACAACCCGATTTTGATTTTATAAAAAACCTATCTGACATTATATGTCTTAACTTAGATTATCCCTATCTACCAAGAAAAGATTATTTAATATTCCTAAGGGATATTGGAAATTTGGCTTGGGATTGGATTGAAAAAAAGAAAATAACTAAAGAATATGTAAAGTATCTTAATATAGTGGAATCAGAAATTGGAGATCGTAATTATCCCTTCACTAATTTTTGTTATAAGTTTCTTGATGAGCTAATCGCAGATATAGTAAAGCAAAAACAAATGGCACAGTGCCAATATTGTGGTGATTTTTTCCCTATCGATAGTAAGAGAAAAACTAAAAAATATTGTTCCGAAGAATCTGAAAGAAAAAAATGTGCGAAGCAAGCTAGTAACAAAAGAGATTACGAAAGTCATAAAGAAAAAAGAAAAGTAAAAGCTCGAAAAACTACCAAAGAATTAAGAGAGCTTATTAGAGAATTGGGAAAGAAAAAATAACTATACCCTACTGAAATCTACTCTATTTTTCTTCATTTCAGTCTACTGAAAAACCCTTACAAATCAAGCGTTTTAGTAACTTTTTTTTCCATAAATAATAAGATATGATGACCTCAGAATAGAACAATTATTGAGGTTTTTTATTTTATGAAAACGTATACCAAGGGATTTCTGAATAAAACTATTCAAGTATGGCAACCTTATAGCCCTACCCCTCTATCTTTAAAGGATGCGAGGGAAATTACTGAAAACATGACTGCTTTATTTAACTTCTTAATTTCAGAAGATAAAAAACCTAGCAATAACAAGGCGATTAACACCAACCGGTTTATCCAAAGTAAGATAAGAAAGGAGGTGAAAGCAAATACCGAAAGGTAAATATAAGAGAAGTAGATCAAATAGGAAAATACTCAGGAATAATAAACTGGGGAAATCCAAAAAATATAATAAATTAGATATATTTAAAAGAGATAATTATACCTGCCAAATGTGTAAAGGAATATTTTCTGAGGAATTTTTGTCTACGTATCGACTCCCTAACTTTAAAAAATCAAAATTAAATCCGAATATAATTATTACTTTATGCAAAGATTGTTATCGAATATGCGTGAATAATAATTTGAATGTTGACGATATTCAAAATTATCTTTTCTGTCGAAGAAAAACAAAGATTATTTACCCCATCGGAAAATCCCCTGACAAAAGCTGGCACGCAAAGATCTACGGTGGAAAGAAGATAAATAAAACAACCCCTAAAACAGAAGGAGTTAGTCTAGAAAAGATAGTTAATTTTACGAAAAAAGAACTAAAAGAAAGAATGATTCAAATATTAAAAGACAGAAATCAAAACCCCGATGATTGGTATTTTAACAAATGGTTTAAAACCCTTGTTATATAACCATTACATACTGATAAAATAATTCTTTGTTTTGAATATAGGTATAGAGATATACCTATGAGGTTTTTTATAAAATCATTGTAATCGTTTATATATAAGGGTTTCACGAGTTTTTTCAAAAAAAACAAAGAAAGCTAAAACCCTTTGTTTATAAGGGTTTCAAAAATGAGGTCGTAGTTAATATTGGATAAGTCAAAATAAGCTAAAAAAACGATAGAAGAAATACATTTTATTATAAATGAGCAAATGAGATAACTATGGATTTCTAATCAGAAATAAAACTTAATTCACGTAATTATATATTTTGTATTTTAGAGATTTCCATACTAAAAGAAGATAAGTAAAATTCTTGAAAATAAAATTATCTTTAAGGAGATGATATTACAATTTATAATCCCCATGCCCAAGCACAGGCTGAAACTGAAAAGTTACTTAGAGAAAATCCGGAACTGGATCAGGGTCTCGATTTTGATAAAAAAGGATTTTTTCGAAAAAAGAAAGAGCAATTCACTGCTATTGCTTGGGGATTTTTCATTGCTAATGTTTTTGCCCAGTTAACGGGCAGTGCTAGCAAAACATTGTTTGCCGTTGCTTCCTACACCAATAAAATTTATCGTAATACCACTGTAACTAATTCAATAATTTCAAAATGTGCTGGACTAAATGAAGATACAGTAAAAAAATGTTTAAGAGAATTAGAATATTATCATTTCATTAAACGTCATAACATACCCGGAGGAAGTCGTACAAATAGAAAAAGAATGATAGTTTTACAAAGATGGGATACAGCAAAAGATATGCTACTAAAAGAAAAAAAGATCGAATTAGATACAAAAGGAAAAGTCTATATAGTAATACCAAATCCTTTCAGAAAATAAATAAGATAAAAGTGGTTTTTTCTCCCCTATCCTAGGAGGTAAATTCACCCCATATAGGCGTATTGGTAGTTAGGGTGGTAACATCTTATAACAGAGTCAATATTAAATAGGATTAAAATGTTCTCATATCTTCTCTAACTGCAATAATTAAGATTATAGATATTAGAAATAAAAGAAGCCTAATAATTATATTTAACTAACTAATAATAGGCAACTAATAAATGGTATTTATTAAACTATTTTATTTGCATTTATCATTTTAAGGACGAATATATTTATTGATAAAAATTATTGCTTTTTCACTAATTATTTGACATATTATATATTATGCGTTATAATGCAAATATGGAAGATTTAATAAAAAAATTAGAAATTTACCGTTTAGAAAATCGAATTAGTCAGAAGCAATTAGCTAATAGACTAAAGGTTACCTTTTCAACAGTGAGTCGCTGGTTTAACGGTAAGACCAAACCCAACAAAATACAAACCTACCATATTAAAAAATTGCTTGAAGCTAATAAGCTTAAAGATACACACTTCGAGATTACTTGATTATTAATATTTTCTGAATAAGGGGGGAGTATTATGAAAGCTGTTTTATATGCAAGAGTTTCCAGTAAAGAACAGGAAGAAGGCTTTTCTATCCCTGCACAAATAAAATTAATTAAAGAATATGCTGTAAAAAATAAATTAAAAATAATTCAGGAATTTATTGATGTGGAAACTGCTAAACAAGCCGGGAGATCCAACTTTAATGGTATGATAGATTTTCTAAAGAATAATCCGGAAGTAAAGAATATTCTTTGCGAAAAGACTGACCGTCTTTATCGAAATTTCAAAGATTACCTTACCATTGAAGATCTTGAATTAAAAATTCACCTGGTCAAAGAAAATGAAGTCTTAACCAAAGATTCTAAATCCCATCAAAAGTTTATACATGGTATTAAAATCTTAATGGCGAAAAATTATATTGATAACTTATCAGAAGAGACTAAAAAAGGAATGCTTCAAAAAGCTATTGAAGGATACTTTCCTTCTTTTGCACCTCTGGGATATTTGAACGTAGAAAAAGCAGTAAATGGTAGAAAAATAAAGACGATCGGTATTGATCAATCTAGATCCCAGGTTATTAAGAAAATATTCAAACTTTACAGTACCGGAGATTACTCACTAGAAAAAATTAGCCATTTTGCCCATGAAGAAGGTTTAAGAAGTAAAAAGGGTTATAAATTATACAAAAGCACTATATATAATATGCTTAGAGATCCTATATACTATGGGGATTTTAAATGGAATAATAAAATTTATAAAGGTAAACACCCGGCAATCATCAGTAAAGAACTTTTTGAGGAAGTACAAAACACCTTCTCTAAATACAATAAACCTGAAAAGATTCAAAAACATAATTTTGCCTTTACCGGACTTTTAGCCTGTGCTAAATGTGGTTGTGCTATCACCGCAGAAATTCAGAAGGATAAATATGTTTATTACCACTGTACCCATTATAAGGGTAAATGTGGAGATAAATTTATAAGAGAAGAAAATTTAACTGAAAAACTAGGAGAGTTAGTTAAAAAGATAAGGATAGAACCTAAGATAATAGATTGGCTGAAAGAAGCTTTATTAATGAGCCATAAAGATGAGCAAGAATATCACACTAGTCAGATAAAATACCTACAAGAACAATATAATAAACTGCAATATCGTTTGGATAAAATATATATAGATAAATTAGACGAAATAGTTACAGCCGAATTTTATCAAGAAAAGACTAATGAATGGAAAAACGAACAGGATAATGTATTAATTAATCTAAATAAACATAAAGAGGCCAATACCAATTACTTCGAAAAGGGAATCCGTATTTTAGAACTTGCTCAAAAGGCTTATTCTGCTTATCTTGAGCAAGGTAACACAGGGAAAAGAAATCTTTTAAATATTTTACTATCGAACTGCACCTTAAACAATGGAAACCTTTATCCTACTTATAGAAAACCATTCGACTTACTTGTAAAAGGGCTTACTCGTTCTAACTGGGGAGCCGGGCAGGATTCGAACCTAAAGATAATTATACCAATTACTGAACAGTGCGGGGTAAGGTCTTGCAATATAACGAAGTTGGTAAAGGTAACTCTTTCAATATGCCTGCCAATATAGATATGCTATATTGCAAAGCTCTTTCTCTGACCCCAAAGCTCTTTCTTTATGGTGATTCTCCAAAGAGAAGATTCCATGAGGAAGGTATTTAAATATACCGATATGAAGTATTCCCAGTATTATAATAATAAAATAAAAGTAAGCGGTCACCTCTTCCAGGGTCGCTTCTTATCCTGTGTCCTGAATGAGCAGCCTGTGCCCGCTACATAGAAAGAAATCCGCTAAGGAAATGTCAGGGGGACGGTTCTTCTGACAATAGAACAATAAAGGAATGAGTTTGTACAACACATCCCATTTTCTTAGATGATTAATATTTTAATTTTAAATTATATAAATAGGAAAGGTGTACCAGGTCAATAACTCGGTAACTCTTAGCGGAAAACCTATAGGATCTGAGGAGTTTCTCAACTAGATGATTGAAACTTTAGGTATTATTATAGATAGACGTCCTAAAGGAAGATTTCGCAAAATAATATAATAAATAGGTGTCTGCTATTATCTTCAAATAAGTAATTAAGGTGGGAAACATAATGGATGAAACAATAAAAGAACTGACTCTATTACTGATATATCTTACATCATGGAAAGAAGATGCCGGTCTTGTAAAAGTTCAAAGGAGCTGGAAAGGTTATCCTTTTGACGCCCTAGATGAATTAAAGGAGGAAGGATATATTGATGGAAATAAACGTGCAAAATCAGTATATCTAACAGGCGAAGGATTAGGTAAGGCAAAAGAGCTTATGAAAAAATATATTGGGAAGGAAGAATAGATCGGATAATGGCACTATTAATTTTTTAACCTTTAGAACAATTCAGCAACTTATTTTATGAAAGGTTAGCAACCAGTTAATCGATTGTCTAATTGCACTATATTTTACTATTTATAAGACATTGATTTCTATCCTATCGATTATTAT
>Ga0307378_10002637_pt1 | contig 27100 bp, 24 predicted proteins | sample UN1MG_FD_202238 | JGI IMG/M metagenome (GOLD analysis project Ga0307378, IMG submission 202238) | Soil microbial communities from Risofladan, Vaasa, Finland - UN-1 | ecosystem: Environmental > Terrestrial > Soil > Coastal area > Acid sulfate soil | place: Finland: Risofladan, Vaasa | collected...
TCTGCCCCGAAGGTGGCTGAGATCAAAACAGAACCTAATCCAGGGTCAACGCGCCAGAATTCTTCGGTGATGAGGCATTTCTCCAGGTAACCATACCCACTCCCACCATATTCCTCAGGGAAGTTGATCCCTATAAAGCCGAGTTCGGCTGCCTTTGTGACCAGTTCTCGAGGGTATTTTTCCTGTTGATCACACTCTTGGGCGATTTCTGGAAATTCACCCTCGGCGAATTCCCTGGCTGCCTTCTTGATATCTTCCTGATCTTTTGTTAAATCGAAGTCCATTTTTTCTCCTTATGTTTATTTCTGGATAAAAGCATCCTTTGTTTTAATGAATGGCCGGACGAAATAAGGTGAAACAGCCAGGATTTGCTAATGATCCTCATCTGTTAGTAGGCCGATATCATGTCTCCTTGCAGTGCGTACATTAAGCCATATTAGCCCACTGATAATTACTATAATCCCTCCCCCTACTGTATTCCAGAATAAACTGTAGGGGATGGTTAAGGGAATGCAGGCAAATAAGATCAGCCTTTCATGGAGCTTTAGCTGTCTAAAAATATATCCACATGCGCCCCCTGCCAAGGCCCATATACCGACAAAGGACATTACCAAGACGAAGATAATCCTTAAAGGTTTGCCTGAAAGCAACATTATTTCGGGTGTGTAAATAATGTAAAAAGGGACCACAAACTTGGCGATTCCCACTCTAAACCCCACAAGTGCAGTTTTAAAGGGGTCAGTCTCGGCAATTCCAGCAGCCGCATAGGCAGCTAAGGCGACAGGCGGGGTAATTGTAGAGATAACAGCATAATAAAAGACAAACATATGGGCAGCCAATTCTGATACCCCCATCTGAATAAGTACAGGAGCTATGATTATGGCCACCAGCAAATAGGCTGCCGTAGTAGTAATACCCATGCCAAGCAAAATAGATGCGAGCATAGCCAGTAACAATAGAGCTGGTAAGCTGCCATGAGCAATTTGAACTAATAAATAGGACATTTTCAGGCCCAGACCAGTCAAGGTAAGCACACCAACAACAATACCAGAGCAAGCACATGCAGCGGCTATAGGAAGGACAGCCTTAGCACCATTCTCCATGGCGAGGAGTATTTCTTTTATTCCCATTCGTGTGTCCTTCTGAAGCGAGCTAATAAGGATCACGGATATAATTGAGTAAAATCCGGCCTTCATGGCTGTAGCTCCCATAACCAACATGAAAACTAAAACAACTATTGGAAGGACAAGATGACCTCTCTTTTTCAAAACTGGCAACAGCTTTGGTAGGCCTTCCTTTGGTAATCCTTTAATGTCATATCTCTCAGCCTCAAAGTGCACCATAATGAATACAGAAAGAAAGGAGAGTACAGCGGGAATAAAAGCTGCTATGCATACAATCAGATACGGCTTTCCTATGTAACTGGCGATAATAAAGGCCGCTGCTCCCATGAGGGGGGGCATTATCTGACCTCCGGTAGAGGCGGTTGCCTCGATTCCCGCTGCTAATACCGCTGGATAACCCATCCTTTTCATTAAGGGAATGGTAATTGAACCAGTGGTAACCACATTGCCAACGGCACTTCCTGAAACAGATCCCATAAGGGCACTCGATACAACCGCCACTTTCGCAGGCCCCCCTGTTTTATCGCCAGCGATTGCAGTAGCTGCCTCCATGAAAAAGTCTCCAACACCAGAGTTAACCAAAAAGGCAGCAAAGATAACGAAAACAGCAATGAAGGTAGCTGATACCCCAAGAGGAACGGTGAAAAGACCTTCTGTACTTAAATACTCATATGAGATGAACCGAGAAATATCCATTCCAGAATGGCCGATATAAGGGAGATGTATATATGATCCTAAGAAACCGTAGGCGATGAATATAAGCGTAATAATGGGCAAGGCCCACCCCATTATCCTCCTGGTCATATCCAAAATCAGGATTATCATTATAAATCCCAGGACAATGTCTATTGATGTTGCAGCCCCGGCCCGTTCATAGAGGACATAATAAATAACAAATGTGATATTGCCGCAAGAGAGGAGAGCTCCTATTGAAAAGAAGATGTTTAGAGCCAATGAGGCCTTAGGATTCCCCCTTTTTTTAAAGGGATGAATGAAGAAGGTGAGAATGAGGGCAAAGGCTAAATGAATGGATCTCTGCTGTAAGGCTGGAAATCGGCCGAACCCAGATGTATAGAGATGAAATAGGGCCATTAATACTGCTAAACCGGAAATGAATAAGGCCGTTTTTCTTCCTGAAAGTTTGTTACTCATTGGATACTATTTTTTTAAGAAATAAGGCTAGTCTTGAACAGCTTTTAACCTTGACCTCAATGAGGTCTCCTCCTTGGGCCACTTCATAGAGTGGTAACCAGTTGCCATTTAAGAATAACATGTGTTTAAAGGTGTATCCGGCATAGAAAGTGACCTGCTCCATTGGTTTGTTTAGGCTAGAGATTTTTATCGTTCTCGGGGCAATCACCTTTGCTCTTTCCTGATGTATATAACCGGCATATGGTGCCTGGTATATAGTTTCCGTGAAAGTGATCTTATAATTGTCATTCACTATGAAGTGATCGCCTACTGGGAGGCCTTCTACGGAATTTATAAACACAATCCAGAGATTATCACCTGGTGTGGTTACAGTTTCTAAGATTGTTTTACCGTTACTTATATCTTTGATGCTCAGAATATATAAAGGATAAAAACTGAAACAGACAATTAGCAGGAGAAGGATGACTCCCATCCCTCCAATAGCTACTGATCTGTTAATAACTCTTCCTTTTGCCACCGAATAGTTACACATAAAATCCGTAGGAAGTGCATATGGTTATTATGAGTAACTTCCTACGGATTGCTTATCTGTTAAAAACATATGGCTTACTTTAAGAGGCCAACCTCTTTCCAAAATTTCTCAGCACCTGGATGCCAGGATATCGACATGCCCCCAGACATAGCTTCCGTGGTCATTTTCCGTGCCTGGGCATGACATTGCTTAAACTCGTCCAGATGATCCTTGCATACTGTTTTGACAATATCATAGGCCAGATTCGTATCCATATCTTCATAGGTCACAACCAGGCCAACCCATTTAAGGGCAGGGGTATCATAATCTATTTGTGGATAGGAACCGGCCGGGATAACCGATCGGGAATAGTAAGGGTACTTTTTCAAGATTTTTTTCATCATATTTTCTTTTATGGGTATAAGTCTGCATTTGGTCAGGGTGCAGAGATCGACGAAGGTGGATGCAGGTGTCCCAATGGTATACATAGCGGCATCGAGTGTTTTATCTTTCATGGCACCAGATTGCTCGGTGGCGGAGATAAATTGAGCCTTTAAATCTTTATATGTTATCCCGTATGCTGCGAGTATCTTTTTAGACATGGTCTCACTCCCGCTTCCAGGGGGTCCAAAACCAACCTTATGTCCTTTGAGATCTTCTACCTTGTAAATGTCAGTATTGGCCCGGGCAATCATGAGGAGATCTATTCCCCAGAATGAAAATAGTCCCTTAATCTTTGCAGGAGGTTTTCCCTTGTAAATGTCTGTCCCGGTTACTGCAAAATAAGCTACATCTGGCATGACCATAGCCAGATCAGTTTTTTTCTCCCCCAGGAGTCTTATATTCTCTCTACTGGCGGCTGCTGGATGAGCTGATGCCTCAGTATTAGGCACATATTTCGTTATAAGGCTACCAATGGAGCCGCCTGCCGGATACCAGCTCCCTCCAGTGCTGGCTGTGGCGATTCTTAGCATGCGTTTTTCAGCAGCTATAGCTGAAGTGAGGCTACCTACAACAAGCGATCCCATCAAAAACAGCGAGACAATAACCATAGATATGATTTTTTTTCTCATCTCTTTCCTCCTTATTTGTTTTTTGTTAATAATTTCAGATTAGAAACTTTTTCACCATCACCTCCTTTCCCATCCCTTTCTTTGAGTAGCCTTTTTAGGGGTTTCCCTGAGGGGTTTTTAGGGATAGAACTGACAAATTCTATGGCCCTTGGCTTTTTATAACTAGCAAGATGACCCTTGCAAAAATCGATTACCTCCTGCTCGTCTACCATTTTACCGTGCTCAAGGACTATAAAGGCCTTAACCGTCTCTCCCCAGATAGGATCAGGAATACCAACTACGGCTACATCTGCAATTGCTGAGTGCCTGAAGAGAACCTCTTCAATCTCTCTTGGATAAATATTTTCTCCCCCGCTTACAATCATATCCTTTTTTCGGTCTACAATGTATAAGTAGCCATCCTCGTCTATAGTAGCCAAATCGCCGGTATAGAGCCATCCTCCTTTAATTGTCTCTTTTGTTGCTTCCTCGTTTTTGTAATATTCTTGCATTACATTTGGACCCTGGCAGACTAATTCTCCTATCTGGTTCGGGGGTAAGGGCCTGCCATCTTCGTTAACTATCCTAGCCTGGAGAAAGGGAACAGGAGGCCCTACTGAGCCATGTTTCCTAAATGAATCTCTCCCGCTTAATATAGTAATGGTAGGTGAAGCTTCTGTACAACCATAGACATCGTATATACCATTGGCATTTGGAAAGATTTCTACAAGTCTTTTCTTGATCTCCTGAGGCAATATAGCCGACCCTGCTGTACACTTGGTTATTGAGCAAGTGTCAAAGTGATATAATTTTGGATATTGAAGCAACAGATTATACATAGCTGGGGAGCCGGAGATAACATTCACCTTCTCTTTTTCAATATACTGTAGAACTATCTCAGGATCGAACTTTTTGATTAGGATACTTGTGCCACAAAGAGCTATCTGTATAGTAAAATGGTTATTTAAAGCGGCTGTGTGATAGAGAGGCCCGATGATTAATGAGATTTCTCCTGGATGATCCTCTCTCCCTACGATAGTATTCATAAGATTCCATAGTACATTACCATGGGTAATTATCGCTCCCTTTGGCTTTCCAGTTGTTCCCGAGGTATACATAATTTGGCAAGGATCATTCTCCCATATCTCAACTTCAGGTTCATACGATTCCCCCAAAGAGAGAAATGATTCATAGTCATGGGCAAAATCTTTTTTTCCCACATTCACACCAAAAAAATTCTTTACCGTGTGTAGGCTCTGGTAGATACTGGTGATGGTCTCTTGAAACTCTTTAGCAAAAAAGAAGAAACTGGCTTCTGAATTATTGACAATGTATTCAATCTCTTCCCCAACAAAGCGAAAGTTCACCGGTGTTAGAATCGCCCCTAATTTAATGGTAGCAAAATAGATTTCGGCAAATTGGTAAGTATTAAAAAACATAAGGGCTACACGATCACCCTTTTTACATCCGTATCGCCTCAGTGCATGGGCCAAGCGGTTAACCCGTTGATTGAATATTCTGTATGAAAAACGTTTCTTCTCGGAAATTATGGCTATCCTATCCGGGTGATTACTTGCACTGTTGACTAATAGGTAAGCAATATTCATTCTCTCGTCCTACAAAAGGATTTTAGCTGAGAAATTAGGAATATTTACTTTGATATTTCAAAACGTGGAAAGCTTATTCCCCTTTTTTAGTTTCCCCTATAGGCTTTCTTTTGAGGTAATTGCATTAATGGTAATCTAAACGATCTTTATCTAACTTGCTGAAAGTCTTTGTTTTAATTTACATCAAGGGAATCAATTTTGACAGTAAATGTTATTCACTTATTCTTTAATCATTTATCGAGGTATTAATCAAGGGAATTCCTTACATATATGGGATTTATACTGCACAAATAGTTGCTCTTACCAATAGCAACTATTCTATTCTTAATGCCTATCAAAACCTAAGAAAATACTTCTTCCAACTATCCAGAAAATATGTAAAAATCATTGCCAAAGCAGAAAATGGGCCTGATTAGATTACAAACCATATAACTAGCGAAGTTCTGCCTTCCCGGCCTGTATCCCTATTTATCGGGAGACGGGCAAACCGACGAGTTATATTTTTAAGTACTAAATGGCCTCCTGAGGAACTAAATGTGGAATAGAGCATGGAGCAAAGCGTCGGAGTCAGATGCTAAAGTGAATAACAATGCTTGATATATCTATTGGGTCTTATATATTACCTCCGAAAGGAGGCTGGTTTATGCCAAACATCTAATGATTTACTCGATGACCATGTCACGCTTGGTTAGATTTTAAAAAATGTAACCTATTTATATTATTGCATAAAAGAATATATTTATTTTATTGATCAATATTCATGGGCGAACACCAATTATGGGCTATAAGTTGGAGGTCAACATATGAGGCTTAAAGACAAAATTTCGGTTATAACCGGCGCCGGAAGGGGAATAGGTCGAAGTATCGCCTTTGCCTTTGCTGAGGAAGGGTCTAATCTGGTTCTTGTTGCCCGCTCCAGAGACCAGCTCGAACATGTCGCACAGGAAATAAGAAATAGAGACAGCAACGCTTTATCTGTAACCTGCGATGTGTCATCAGCTCAAGATGTGCAAGATTTAGCAAGGGCAGTTCAAGATGAGTTCGGCCAGATAGACATTTTGGTAAATAATGCGGGTATCTCGAAGCGATCAAAATTACTGGAATATGACGATGAAACCTGGCTGGAGGTAATTCGGATCAACCTTTTTGGCACCTATCTGTGCATAAAGGCCTTTCTGCCGATGATGCAACAAAGTGGTCAGGGACGTATCATTAATATAGCCTCTACCGCAGGCAAAAACCCGGTTCCTTTTAATACTGCATATAGCGCATCCAAACATGCTGTCCTGGGGCTAACAAAATCGGTGGCAAGTGAAGTAGCCCTGACAGGATATCCGGGAATTACGGTTAATGCTATCTGTCCCTTTTATGTAAATACGGAAATGTTTTCAGGGCCACAGGGATATGTTGCCAAAATAGCAAAAATGAGTGGTGTATCTGAGAAGGAGGTCATTGATAAGGCAATGAGCCGGAACTTACAACATCGAATTATCGAACCTGAAGAAGTGGCAGCGATGGCGGTTTATCTGGCCTCAGAAGAGGCAAAAGGTATCACTGGTCAGGCCCTGAACATCTGCGGAGGATTAATCTTTCATTGATTTAAAGTACAGGCATTGTGGCACAACCACATTCTGTTGGGCGTTCCTATGATCCCTATTCGGATAGATACATCATGGTTGCGTCTTCATAAACAGCAACTTTTGTACCCGGTCCATGATCGCCCAGTAAGTCGAGCACCTCCTGCCACGTGGTTGCCCATACCACCTTATTTGTTGGAGCAAACCATTCAGCATCTGCGTAACTGGGGTAAGGCGAATAAACGATCACCCGCCCAACATTGGCAGGCAGGCTCGTGCCACGAGAGCAGAACCTTCCAGCGGCACTCATCCTGCCAAATGGGCTAAGCAAATAATGGGTTATCTGGCCTGTGGGAGAGTGAGAGATAACTACAACATCTCCTCCACTTTCCTTAACTGACTGAACGCCCATAAGAAAGGCGATCACTCCTTCACATGCCTTAGCACTTGCATTCGCCACAACCACATCCATGTTGCTCGCCTTTTGAGTGACGTACGCCTTGAGAGCCTGTTCAACCGCAGCATGATAGGCAGCAACTGGATGACCTGAAGTAAGACCAATAAGTTGACGACGAGTGCCCACAAGGGCTTGAAGAACAAAATCAGGTCCAGCCATAAGTGCTATTTCCTCTACTTCCTTACGCATATCACTGTCTTCCCATTTACCCAGACCGGTGACCGGGTTTAGCCCTTTTTCCCTGGCACCCACCGACGCCTCAAAATGTGTATTAGCTATTGTATCGATACTTGAGATCCCTGGAACAACTATCTTGCCAGTACCGCTGAAGCCCGTATAGGGATGAGGAATTACGGATCCGATCCCTATCCTTAGATCACATCTCCAATATTCACTGTTAACTGCAACTTCAGTCCCTTTTGACGTCTTTCCTACTGCCACATTATTCTCGTAGCAGTTATGGTTATAGACAGGGTAACGCCTCACTATATCTTCGCCCAACTTCTTGGCAAACTCGATACGAGAATGGGCTCCATGTGCGCCTAAAGCTGCGATGAACTGAATTTGATCATCCTTGATGCCCGCAGCATGTAACTCTTGGAGCAAGGGAGGGACCAAATCGTAGGTTGGGGTAGGTCGACTTATGTCATCAAATAGGATAACCACGCTCTGTTTCCCGTGTGCCATCTCAGACAAACGGGGAGCACCAATAGGCGAGCGTATCTTCGCCCCGATGTCCTCGGCCTTTAGCGCAGGCCACCTATCTCCTGGAACCGAGTGAAACTCCACTATCCAATCGTCGGGAAACTCGATCGGAATCTCCTTATCTTCGTACCATGAGTATTGGGGCAAAACTAACCTATTCATCCAATCTCCTCCTATTCTAAATCTCAAAAGGGGGGATGAACAGTCATGAAGGTAAAAACCTCCATCCCGTTGACCTCAGCCATGGTCTTCTCCCCGTTGATCACGCGGATCATCAAATCAATCATCTCTGCACGTAACCCATCGAGCGGCTTGCCTTCCACCAGGCTACCGGCATTGACATCCATATCATCCTTCATGGCCTCGTAAGTCCTGGAGTTGCTGGTCACCTTGATTACCGGTAGGGCCGGAAAGCCAGCAGGGGTCCCCCGCCCGGTGGAGAAAAACACGAGCTGGGAGCCGCTCGCAGCAAAACCGGCGAGAGAATCCCCATCGTAGCCAGGTCCATCCTGCAGAACCAGCCCTTTGTCAGTTGGAACCTCACCGTAGTCGACCACCTGGTTTATGGTTGTCGTACCCCCTTTGAAGATACAACCCATGGATTTTTCCGCGATGGTACTCATGCCCCCATCCATGTTGCCCGGGGAGATGACCTGGTTGGCCCGGTCCCCCATGATGTCTTTGGTTAACCTTTCAGCTCGATCGATCATCTGTTCAATCTGCCTGGCTACGTGCTCATTTTTTGCCCGTCGGGCAAGCACATGGGCCGTGCCGATCATTTCCGTGTTTTCGCCGAAAATCACAGTGGCGCCCTTCTCTACCAGCCAGTCCGAGACAGCTCCCATGGCCACGTTGGCTGTCACGCCAGACATGGCATCTGAGCCACCACATTCCAGCGAGACCAAAAGCTTATCCCAGGGCAGAGATACCCGTGGCTGATTGCTTATCTCCGCCAGCATCCTGCGCGCAGCCGCTGCCCCTTTCTTAGCGGTTTGCAGGGAACCGCCTTCTTGCTGAACATTAAAAATCCCCATGGGTTTGCCTCCTTCCTGGATGAGAGGGAACAGGTTTTTCGTGTTTAAAATCTCACAGCCAAGGCCCACGAGGACCACTGCACCAACATTGGGGTTGTTTATAAGCCCGGAGAGTATTCCTGATAGAATTTGCAGATCCCTGGCACCCCCCCTGCCGCAGCCATGAGCATGGGTTACACAAACCGCTTCCGGCACTTCCCGGGATATGCGATTGACGACCCCGTTCACACAGGAGACCGTGGGCAAAACAAGAACATGGTTGCGGATGCCAAATCGCCCGTTTTTTCTCTTGTATCCGGTGATTTCACTCATTTCTTCCACCTCTTGCTTTCGAGGTTATGGGTATGAACCCATTGCCCTTTCTTGATGTCACGGGTGCTCACCGCTACGATCTCTCCATATTTGATGATCTCTTCGCCTGCGGAGATGTCTAGCAGGGCAATCTTATGGCTTTCCGGTATCTCTTCCAGGGCTGAAAATCCCTCAATCCCTTTGGCCGTAGCCTCTTCTCCTGCTGCCAGTGTTCTCAGGGCAACCGCAACATTGTCGCGGGAATGGATCACGAGAATGTTATCTTTCAAAACCTTTCCTCCTTCTGCGTCCACCTGACTTCCCAGAGCCCTTCTCCTAAGCGCTTCAGGCATTTACCAGATTTGTACAGCCCTTTTATTGCGCCTTGGAAGACCACGTCCGCTGGACGCGGATTCTTTACTGAATTGTGCTTAATCAATCCATCTCACCCAGCTCGGTTAAGAATTCTCTCAATTTCAGAAGCTTCACATCTCGCTTTCTTAAGATCTCTTCGATTGGAGAGTCTCCGTAATCATAAAAGCCCTTGCCAGTTTTGACCCCTAACCTTCCTTGAGAAACCATTGAATCCACTACCTGGGACCTCCCCTTAACTGGGGGAGGGGTGTATGATTTGTTCTTAAGGATCCGCTGGACCAGGTCCACCCCTGCGAAATCAACTCTCTTCACCAACCCCAGAATGGGTATACGCAGGCCAAAGCTTGCCTTGGTGGCCCTGTCGATGTCCTCCGGGGTTGCATAGCCATTGTCCAGGAGATGGTAAACCTCCAGGCTGAGGGCCGCCTGGAGCCGATTGGCAATAAAACCCGGAAGGAACTTCTTGAGCACAATGGTTTGCTTGCCCAGGCCGTCGAGTACCTTCTTGACCATCGCCACAGTCTCAGGGGTGGTTTGCGGTCCCGGCACAATCTCCACCAGGGGGACGATATGAGGTGGGGCGAACCAGTGGGTGATAATCACCTTTCCCGGTCGTTTGGTTTCCACAAACTGATAGATATCCAGATAGGAGGTGTTGCTGGCCAATATAGCCTCCGGTGGACAGAGTCGATCCAGCTCAGAAAAAAGCCCTTTCTTGGCCTCTCGGTCCTCGACGATGGCCTCGATAACCAGTTCTGATGTGGCCACGGCAGTAGCAAGGTCAGTGGTGTAAGTAATTCGCCCTTCCAGGACTGAAGATTTTTCAGCCGAGTCGAAAACTCCGGCCTGACAAAGGGTTTCAAGATTGGAGGCAATGAGCCTGTGGGCCTGCTGTAAGATCTCTTCAGAGACATCGTTCAAGGATACCTGATACCCTCCCTGCGCGAATACCTGGGCCAGGGCATGGCCCATGGTTCCCGCACCAATAATCGCTACATTATCCATAGCTCCACCTCATTTTTGAAGTTGTTAACAGAACTATCTGGGGAGATTCCGATTTGCATTTCTCATGGCCCAATCGGCTCCCTATTGAATCGTTCTGTTTTAGAACACCTTGTACGGAAGCCAGATGGCTATCTGGGGGAAGATCATCACTAAGGCCAACCCTGTTCAACGATGGTAAAGGGAATGACCGATCGGGAAATATCAACTCCCGCTCTCTATTTTCATATCAGCGTCTTAAAGGAATCAGAATTGTTTTCATGGGCTTCCCTTGCTGATATTTTCTTTATATCATCTCGTGTATTGCTCTATCATCGAGGTGCCGATATCAAAGGCCTTGAGATTAATATCCAGCTTTTCCTCCGGCATACTTTTCGAGATCACTTCTTTAAAGTTTTCCCGGCCCATGGGTAGCTCCCCTATCCCGAATAAAGCGCCTATCATGATGATGTTTCCTAAAATAGGATTACCCAGTTTCATTGCCTCATCTGCGGCATCAATGAACCAGGAAGACAAGGATAATTCATTCACTGATTCCTTAATTTCTTCTAATGAAGGGTAAACCAATTCTCCGGCAATAACACCTACAGGATAGATGGGACGGGTATTGGTCAGTACCTTCACATGGGGGTTGCCGTAGCTCTTCAAAACCCTGATTGCCTCAATCGGCTCAAGGGATACGACGATATCAGCCCTCCCCCTGGGTATCTGAGGACTCCAGGCGGATTGTCTTGAAACCCTGATGTGACTCATCACTGATCCACCCCGTTGAGATGCCCCAAAGGTCTCTCCTATGGTAACATAGTAACTACTACGGACCAACATATTCGCCAAAACTCTGGATGCCATGACATTTCCCTGTCCCCCAACTCCGGTAATAACGATATTATAGGGATCCTTTGATAATGGTTTCGTTGCCATATCTTATGCCACCTCCTTCCTTTTTATTGCACCTGCTGGACAAATCAATGAGCAAGCCCCACAGCCCACACAAAGTGCCTCATCAATCCGGGCCTTCTTTTTATCATTATCCCAGACAAGACCGGGGCACTGGAATATTCGCGTGCACAAACGATTGCAGCCGCAGTCCTCGCCAAGACAAAGGTTTTCATCGATGTGCATTTCGTATTGTTTCGTGTGTCTCTTTTCTGGGCTCAAGGCGCATGCCTGTTGAAGGATCAAGACCTTGACTCCTTGTTTATCCTCAAGGAGGCGGTTGAGTGTTTGCTGAGTTTCTTCTAAATCAAAGGGATCCCTGATTTCCACCTTTGCGCCGATAGCATTACATACCTTTGAAATATCAACCTCTGGTACCTCATCACCCATTGCATTAACTGAAAGGCCAGGATGGGGCTGAAATCCTGTCATCGCCGTTCCACTATTATCCAATACGACAAGCGTGATGTTTGATTTATGATGCACGGCATTGACGAGGGCAGGCATAACTGCGTGGAAAAAGGTTGAATCCCCGCACACGGCTAACACTGGTTGATCCATGCCAAACTGTGCCAGTTTTCCAAATCCACTGGCAAGTCCTGCCCCAGATCCCATAGCATGTAAGGTTTTGGTTGTCTCAAAACCACAGGGGAATCGACCCATGGCATAACAGCCAATATCACCACACACAAACCCTTTACGGTTGTCCATCTGAAGGGCATTATGGATACTCCAGAAGGATGCTCGGTGAGGACAGCCCGGACAAAAGGTCCTTGCTCTATCAGGTATCTCGGCAGAAGATGGCATCTGGAATTTTTTCTCATACTCCGGATCCATGGCAAGGTAATCGATCTTCAGAATTTTACACAGAGCCGATACTACGATATCGGGGTTCAGCTCTCCGGTCTTAGGTATGGCGCCCTCGTTTTTTCCGTAGAAGGTCTTCACCCCTACCTCTCTGGCATTTTCTGCTGCCAGAACCTTCACGTTCTCCTCCAAAAATGGCAGGACTTCCTCTACGAACATGATCTTATCGGTTGTGGATAGGTATCTCTTGAGCAACCGAGGGGGCAACGGCCAGGTAGTGCCCAATTTCAACAGACCGACTCTGTCTTCAACCTCTAACACGCTAATGGCCTCTCTTGTGTAAAGGTTACCGGCGCTCGCAGTAATAATCAGCAGCTCCGGTTTCTCTGGCCCGTGATAGGTATTGAAAGGGCTCTGTTCGAAGAGTTTTGTGGCCGTTTTTAGCTTCTCCTGCTGCAGCCTATGTTTTTCGCCCACGGGTACGCTCTCCGCTGGGCCCTCATCTGCATCAGGGGAAGAGCCATCATACTTAAATTTTGCCCGGCTCTTTGTTTCCGGAAGCTTGCCAAGCCTGACATTGCCGCTTGCATGTGACACCCGGGTTACGCTCCGAACCATGACCACGTTCTTGAGCTCTTCAGAGAGCTCAAACGCCCATTTGGTCATATCTTTTGCCTCCTGGAAATCCCCTGGCTCCAGGAGTGGAATCTCGAACATACGGGCAAAATGGCGTGATTCGCCCTCGTTCGAACTGGATAATGCCCCTGGGTCATCACAGGTCACCAGCACCATACCCCCCCTTGTTCCAGAGAGACCAAGATGCAGCAGGAAGTCGGATGCCACATTGACACCAACCTGCTTCATGGCACACAGGGATCTGAGCTTCGCAAAAGACGCTGCCGCAGCAACCTCCAGCGCCACTTTTTCGTTTGCGGACCACTCCACATACAGGTTTCTTTCCTTAGCTACTTTCGCGAGACTCTCGATGATTTCTGAAGAAGGGGTGCCTGGATATCCGCTGGCAACGTTCACCCCCGCCTCCAGCGCCCCATGGGCAATGGCCTCGTTGCCCATCAGTAAATACTGGGTCCCCTCACGGTTATCGGTTAAATTCGACATTTCAACCTCCGGGTAGTTTAGGCTATAAGCTTTTCCAGAATTTCGGCACGCAACCTGAGAAAAGTGCCATTGCCCTCCTTATCCAGCATTTCCTCCTGTTTCGCCTTAATGAGGGCCCTTCTTTTCTTGTTCAATGATGCCCATATAAGGTGTTGGAGGTTTTCTTCAGGGATAGCAGAGGCCATTATATATCCCTCCTGTATTGCCTTATCCACTATCTCTTGGCCCCTCTCTGTTCTGACTATAAGTGTATTCATATCGGGATGACCCTCCAGTACCCCTATGGATATGTCGGAGAATTCTGCAGTCATATCAATACAGTAAGAGCAGCCCTCAAGTATTAGCGCCCTTACCTCATCCAGGGGAATTGTGATCTTTTTTCCCCTCTTCATGAATATCTCCATTACCTCAGCCGGGGGAGGAGGGATGTCGATCTTTTTGATCCCGCTTATATTTATGCGTGCTGAGAGAAATCCCCTGAACGCCCTGAAATCCATAGCCCACGTGCAGAATAGACCAATTACAAGACCGATGGGATAAATAAAATCATTATCTTTCAATGGATTAGAGCGCATGAGCGCGATAGCGAGTGCCTGACAAGGGGTCGCTACAATCCCTATCTTTCTGAATCCCTTGCTTATTGCGCGATTCAGTGCAGAGAGGGTAGGCGCTGCAGTATATTTGGAAGATGCACATTTGAGAACATCTTCAGGTTCTATGACGAATCGGGGGACCGGCAGAAGCTCATCTCGATCGGTGAGCACCGCCCCATCGACATACCCTTTTTTCAGGGCAAACAAGGTGAGGGACGATACGGTTCCCCCTGTCTGAAATCCTATATTATCGACATTCTCGCCCGCCTTTGATACCATAATTGTTTGGTAGGATCCAAGTGGGGAATCCCCGTAGGGTTTTCCGAAGGATCCCTGTGAGAGTTTATCCAAATCCACCTCAACCTTGGGACAGAAGGCAAAACACCTCCCCTGGGTAAGGGTGCAGGGGAACAGTATCGCTGTTTTGCCTCTATAAGATCTGAAATAGGGGCAAAGATCAATACAGGCACCGCACCCTGTGCAAAGACCCGTATTCAAAACCATCTCCTGAAGCTCATTTTGACCCTTGATCTTATCTCTCTCATCCATTCAAGCTAACCTTTCTTTTAGAATTATTGATAGATTTTTGCCACAGTAGATCTTCTCTTATCACCATCTGAAAATTCTCTCATGCGGTAGAATATCTTGCCTAGGCCTTCCTGCCCCACTTTTGCAGCCACACTTCTCTTATCTCCGGGTTGAGCCCATATGTTGGCCACTCTCCCTTCAAGGCCATGACTGCCTGCGTCACCGGCTTGAGAAAAAGCTCTCTGTCCGAGGACATCGAGTAGAATGCACTGTGCCCGGTAAGAATGACATTAGGAATTCTGATGAGCGGGTTATCGGCCCCTATTGGTTCCTCTGCCGTCACATCGATTCCCGCACCAGCGATGAGACCCTCCTCTAGGGCCTTGATCAGTGCTGGCGCATCCACACACCCTCCCCTTGCGGTATTGATGAAGTAGCAGGTAGGCTTCATCCTCTTAAACTCCTTATAGCCGATCATGTTGTGCGTCTCTGGGGTTAGGGGCGTATGGAGGCTAATGAAGTCCGACTCCCGCAGCAATGTGTCAAAATCTACCGGCTTCACCCCGCGGCTTTCCATGACCCCATCCAGGACATAGGGATCATAGGCGATTACCCTCATCCCCAGACCTCCGGCCTTGAGTGCCGTAGCCGTGCCGATCTTTCCCAGGCCCACAATTCCCAGGATCTGGTCACGCATCCTAAACATGGGATAACCAATCTCCTCCACGGCCTGTCTACCACCGGTAAAATTGATTTGCCTCTCCCTGACGGCTTTATCGATCTGAAGCATCTTATGGCCGAGGGCAAGCATGAAACCTATGGCCAAACCCGAGACCTCATCCAGACAGTAATCCGGCACATTGGTAACGGCGATTCCATATTCCGCTGCGGCCTTTAAGTCCACCGCTTCAAAGCCTATGGCAATACCCGCAAGGATACGACAGTTTGTAAGGGTTTGGAGAACTCGCCGGTTGAACGGTTGCCTGGCGACAGCACCAATTATCGCATCAGCACCGCTTGTGTTGCTGATAATCTCATCTTCTGTAGACCATACTCCCTTGACCAGCGTTGCATCCAGGGATTTGAGCAGTGCTTCTCCATGATCTACGCCAGGTAAAGCATACGTATGAACGACCTTGAAGCTCACTGTCTACCTCCTATTGATGATACTCTCACCTCCACGACATAAAAGGAAAACAATCAACTAACTGCACACTTTTGTCAATACCTTCCTAAAATGTATGGCAATAATTTAGCTGAAAACGGCATATGGCAGCCAGGTTGCAATCTTTGGGAAGATCATGACTATGGCGAGCCCTGTTGATTCAACGATGGTAAAGGGAATGACCGATCGGTAGATGTCTCCCATGGTTATCGAGGGTGGCACAATGCCCTTGAGGTAAAAAAGGTTAAAGCCGAATGGTGGAGTCATATAGCCGATTTCCATATTGATGGTAAACAAAATGCCAAACCACAGGGGGTCAAATCCATGGGCCTTAACAAAAGGTAAAAATATGGGAACGGTAATCATCATGATGCCTGCCGGGTCCAGAACCATGGCCAAAATGAATATGACCACCTGGATAAAAATAATGGTTCCCCAGGGGCCGCCAGGTATATATTGCATTAAATCCTCTATAAAGTGGGGAGCTCCCATCCCGTGATAGGCTGCACTAAAGCAGTAAGCTCCGAAGAGAATCCACATAATCATGCCGGTGAGCCTCAATGTGCGGATGCAGGCCTCCACCACGAGCTTCCATGTCAACTGCCGGTATATCAGTGCCGAGATAAGGGCCCCCAGAACGCCCATAGCGGCCGCCTCCGTAGGGGTGGTAATGCCTCCGATAATAGATCCTAAGACCAAAAGCACGATAATCATAGGCAAAAGCACCGCCCTGAATGCTGCCAGCTTCCTCTTCCAGTCTCCTCGTTCTTCGGGAGGCAGGGCCGGGCCTAGATGGGGCTGAAAGTAGCATCTAATCGCAATGTAGCCCGAAACGAGGACCAGGAGCAGCAGGCCGGGGAAAATTCCGCCTGCAAAAAGCTTTCCCACGGATTCCCCTGAGATGAGTGCATAGAGGATCATAATCACACTGGGGGGAATGAGGATCCCCCAACCCCCTCCGGAGTTAATACACCCTACGGCGAGCAGTTTGTCATAATTTCGTTTCAGCATGGAGGGAAGGGCAATGGTCCCCATGCTCACCACAGCCGCTCCGCTGATCCCACACATGGCCGCAAAAATGGCGCATATCACCACGGTACCAATGGCCAATCCTCCCCTTACAGGTCCAAACCAGAGATACATCATGTCATAGAGGTCATTGGCTACTCCAGATCTCTCCAGGATCATGGCCATGAAGATAAACAGGGGTATTGCTACCAGGGTAAATTTATTCATGGCCCCCCAGGTTTGGGCAGCGACCATATAGAAAGCTTCGGGACCCCAGGTAAAATAAATGAAAACAATGGAAACCCCACCAAGCACAAAAGAGAGCGGAAGACCGAGCGCGAGAAAGACAAAAAGGGCGAAGAAAAAAAGGAAGGTTAACAATTCAATACTCATAGTGTTTCCCTTTCTCCAGTTTCAGGAGTCGTAATCTTTTCAGCGGTAAGCAAGGTTAAGATGTCACGCACCAGTTTGGCAATTCCCTGGAGCAGAAGCAGGAAAGCCCCGCTTGGAATCATGAGTTTCACGGGGTAGAGGGGGGGATTCCAGGCAGATTGGGAATGCTCGAATCTTGAGAGAGATTCCCAGGCCAATGACCCTCCATAGGCCAACATCATACCGCAAAACATAATGAAAAGGGCAAAGGTAATAATATCGGTTATGGCCTTTCCCCTGGCTGAAAACCGGCCATACAAAATATCCACGTTTACATGGCCTCCCCACCTGAGGATATATCCCCCACAGAGCACAACGTAGACACCAAAGGTCAGCTGAGTCAGCTCATTGCCCCACACGGTGGGAGAGTTAAAGAAGTACCTCCGTATTACCTCGATCAAAACCAGGGCAAACATGAATAATACACCCAAGGAGAGAACCTTTCCCACCCAGTCATTGATGTTATCGACTGCTTTAAGAATTGCATTGATTGTATTCACCTTTTTTCCTCCGTTAACTGAACGGTCATCTGACCCGAACGTTAATGCGGGTCAAATGACCGTTGTCTTGCTTAGGCTAGCGGCCCATGGATTTGTTAAAATCTTTGAGTATTTGCACTGCTTTAGCGCATTGTGGACCTTTTTTGGCTACATCATCCCACATCTTCCTGGCTGCCACCTGCATTTTCGCATACTCTTCCGGAGGAAGTGTGATAAGCTCTACGCCCTTTTCTTTTTGGGCCTTGGCGAGGGTTGTGTCCTCCAGATAAATATACTGATTGGTACGCAGAAAGAACTGCTCATCGAGGGTTGTCAAAAGGGTTTTTTGAATATCCTCGGGGATTTTGCTGAGGGCCTTCTGATTGACCAGCCAGATGTCCGTGGCTGCAATGTTGAGCGCTGGCCTAAAATGGTACTTGTTGATCTCGTAAAATCCCATGCTGTCACTGCCTTGAACCGCACCCCAATGAACTCCCTCCACAACACCTGAGGCTAAGGCTGGATAAATCTCAGGTCCGGGAAGGTATGAAGCAGCAGCCCCGATGGAGGTCAGAAATACCTGCAGGATACCAGAGGAACGCAGCTTTAACCCCTTAAAATCGTCAAACTTCCTCACCGGTTTTTTAAGAGAAAGTTCCGTCGGATATACCTTATCAGTAGAGTAATACAAACCATGCTTCGCACACTCGTCCCTCATCATCTGCTCGAAACCCAGCCACTTATGAAAATAGACGGCCTCCCATACGTTTCCGAAATTGCAGGGAAGCCCGGAGGCAACATTCATCAAGGGTATCTGATCCCGAGGGTAGGCCGAGGAAGTAATAGCTATCGGGATCATGCCCCTTTTTACAGCATTGAAGATCTCCTTTGCGGGCACCAGGGCGCCAGCGGCATAAGGCTCTATGATAAGCCGGCCATTGGTCCGTTTCTTGAGTCTATCAATAACGACCAGCAGGCTGTCCTTGTAGGACGAACTTGCAGCCGGCCAGTGAACCTGGCATCTCCATTTGATTACCTTTTCTGCTGCCATTGCCGGTTGATTAAGAACAAGCACAATGCCGATTAGAAATAGAACCGTCATACATACCGAAGCAAAAGCAAAGATTTTATTAGATTTTTTCATGATACCCCTCCTCTTGGTTGTTAAAGAAATTGACAAAAAAACCCAGCCTACTTTCTTTAAAGAAGTTCTATCACCTCCCTTCTTCCATCCTTATTCAATATCCCAAACCACTGAAAAGTTCAATCCCTTTGTACCTGCCCTTTCAGATCTCGGCTGCGGCACTTGCCCGATACCTACACCTCATTCAGTAAGGTAATGCAATAACTATTTGCCTACAAATACCGGTTTCCGCTTTTCAATAAAGGCCCTGGCACCCTCCTTTTGATCCTCGGTTCCGCATAAATAGCTCCAGTGATAGGCCTCCAGTTCAAGGCCCTCCAAGAGCGTCATATTCAGACCCCTGTTAATGGCCTCTTTAGCCGCCCTGATTCCCAAAGGAGGTTTGCTGGCAATAAGCCTGGCCATTTCCATGGCCTCATCCATGAGTTTTTCCAGTTCCACGACCTTATTTACCAGACCTATTCGTGCTGCCTCTTCTGCACTGATGAATTCCCCAGTAAAGATTAACTCCTTGGCAATTCCCGCGCCTACCAATCGGGGAAGCCGCTGGGTTCCGCCACCGCCCGGAATGACACCCACATTGATCTCTGGCTGTCCTAACTGGGCTTTAGAGGAGGCAATTCTAATATCACAGCACATGGCCAATTCTAACCCTGCGCCGAGGCAATATCCATTGATGGCACAGAGAACAGGCCTCTCAAATTGTTCTACTTTCAGATACAACTGCTTACCTTTTTTCAATCTGGCTTTGGCCTTTTCCTGTGTGAGCTCTGGAAACGACTTAATGTCTGCACCAGCCATAAAGGCCTTCCCCTTTCCAGTAAGGATAACCACCTTTATTTCATCTTTTTTTGAATCCAGCTCATCTAAGATGGCCGAAAGTTGGTCCCTCAGTTCTGTAGTTAGAGGGTTCATGGGCGGATTATCGATCGTAATAATAGCAATAGATTCATCTATGGTATACGTTACCAGTTTGTCGCTCATCTGTCTTATTCCTCCCTGTCAATCGGCCGGGACGAGCTTGTTTCCCTTGTCATCGTATTTGTACCACCCTATGCCTGTTTTTTTGCCTAATTGTCCTATTTTCACCTTCCGCTGAAGTAACATGGGCGGGTGGAATTTTTCATCTTGGGTTTCCTTATAAACCGCGCTCATCGCATTAAAGCCAACATCCAGGCCAGCCAAATCAGCAGTTTCAAAAGGGCCCATGGGTCTGCCAAAACCCAGTCGCATGCCTTTATCTATATCTTCGACGCTTGCCACTCCTGCCTCCACAAGCTTGATAGCTTCGACGTTACAGGGAAAATTAATCCGATTAAGGGCAAACCCCGCTACATCACGATTGACCCGGATGGTTTCCTTTCCCAGGGTTTTACACAGGCTGTCAGCAGTTTGTACAGTTTCTTCCGATGTCAGTAATCCCTTTACAATCTCCACAATCCTCATCATAGGGACAGGACTAAAAAAATGGGTACCTACCACCTTGGAAACCCTTTGTGTTGACTCTGCTATATCAGTTATGGGGATCGCAGAGGTATTAGTAGCGAAAATGGTATGACTCGGACATATCTTATCCAATTCTAAAAATACTGCTCGCTTTGTCTCCAGATTTTCAATAACGGCCTCGAATACAAAATCCGCATCTTTAGCGCCAGAAAAATCTAAAGTCCCCTGAATCCTTCCCATAATTTCATCCACCGTGTCCTGTACCTTAGCCTTCTCCACGAGTTTGCCTACCGACCATTTAATTGCCTTTAAACCTTTCTCTATTATCTCATCAGTGAGATCTCTCATAACCACATCGTATCCTGCCTGAGCACAGACCTGGGAAATGCCTCCGCCCATCAGTCCTGCACCTGCGACAAATATTTTTTTAATCTCCATGTATCCCTACCTCCTTGTCTTTGTGCATATGATTCTAAATCTTATGGCGCAATAAACCATTTTGAAATCCCGCTTAGCGGGACACGGCAACATGTTACAGGGCATAACAAAAAAAGACACCCATACCCTGAACTTTGACATTATCATGACCTACGAAACTCTATCATGATACTTCAGATTTTGATACCTTAATCCTTTGTCATGCCTGTTATTTTTCGCACTATTTCTTTTCTGGCTTCAATATCATACTGTGAGGTTATCGCTATTTTTTCCATCCTTGGCGACCCGCCACCGTGCAGGGCTCCAAAACAGGAGATTCCTCCTTTAGTAGAGCAAGCAATATCACCAACGTGTCGCCACAATTGTGCCTGGTTTTCCGGTGACATGGTAACGGTTCTCGTCGTATATTTTTTGGCTAATTCCTTAACCTCTGGATTGACAAATTCACCTTCATAAGGGAATGTGGCCGGCATCCCTCCGGAAATATCCGCCAGGATTTCCATTTCGTGGTAAACGGCCTCACCGGTCAAACAACGACCAACATTACAGTAAATAGAGTCTGGGATATAGTTGCCTGCCCCATAGGGTCTAAAACCAACACCGGGAATATAGAGCTCCGGCTTGCCAAGTTCTGATGCAGTGAACCCTGCTGCATAACCCAGCTCGGTGACCATAATTATCTCTGCATACTTATCTGTGACATGCTTTGCTTTTGCAATGCCGTTAGCATCTGCTGCAAGGGCACAGGTGCCGAGCATAAGATCACCTAAAGCCGGTTTGCACCCAGAATAACTATGGCGGTGAAAAAGGGCAAACAGCAGTGCCAAAATTCCTCCATGTTTATATTCTCCGCAGAGAAATACCCTTTCCCAGGGGACAAATACATCATCAAAAATCACATAAGAATCACAGCTTCCCCCATTGAATCCCTTTGGAAAGTATTTTCGCTCACGATAGTTATGTATGGTTAAGAGGTGCTTTACACCGTCCCAATCTCCGGGTACGGCAAATGCAACAGCATAGTTCTTATCAGCCTCGCGGAGCGCTCGTGTGGGTACAACCAGTATCTCATCTGCAATAGCTGCTTCGGAAATATGCACTTTACACCCCCGCACCACAATCCCATCACTTTTTCGTTCAACCACATGAACATAGGAGTCCGGATCTGGTTGCTCACTTGGCCGTTTCATTCTATCCCCTTTTACATCTGTTTGCGCACAACATCCAACCAGGTCTTCTCTTTGAAAACGCTCCAGCCACTTTTTGAAGTTTTCGTGATATCCGCTCGCTCCATTATTCTCTTTGTCTGCCTCATAGGATACCGTGTAGATCGCATTTGCTGCATCGATTCCCATACACCTCTGGACACATCCTCCCACAACCCGGCAAATCATACGGGTCATGTCCTGTTTCTTGTGGAGATCATCAGTGTTTTGATGAATGTGACAGAATCTATTGATTTTCTCCCCGGTAAGGTGGGAGGTTGCTGTCATCAAGTCTTCGTATCCCGGCTTGGAGGCATACTCAAAGGTTGTTCCCATGATATTTAAAACAGGTATGAAACGCTCGTCATCGCGACCGATCTTCTCACCGCCCATATAAAGGTTCCTTTTCATCTTTTTAATGCCTTCAAGCCATTGGTCTTTGGTTCTCATTAACGCCTCCTATTTCTAATTTGAATGTTGTTCTTTACCCTTATCACCTCTCCAAAAGAGGCAATTCAAACGTGTCCTGTCAAAAAACCAGGAAGTTTTTGTCATAGTAAGCTCAGCATTTCCCTTGCCTCCTGGGGTGATGCAGGCTTTTTATCCAGTGTTCTTAGTATGCTAACCGCCTTTTCCACCAGTTGAGCATTGCTTTTGGCACGGTTTCCGCGGCTCAGGTAAAAATTATCCTCAAATCCGACCCGCACGTTACCCCCGAGAAGCGCGGATTGGGCAACCATGGGAAAACTGGTGGGGCCTATTCCAAATCCCGCCCAAATTGCCTCAGGTGGGAGGGCTTCTTTCATCATGAGCATGTTTTTGGGTGTTGCTGGTATTCCCCATTGAATGCCCAGGCATAATTGAAAGATGGGAGGTTTTTCAACAAGTGCTTTCTTCAGAAGGTGGTGGCCGATTGCGATATGGCCCATGTCAAAAACTTCAAGCTCAGGTTTAACGCCTGCCTCCTTTATCTGTTTCGCCATTTCTTCCACATGCGGCAAAACATTGGCGAAGAGGCGGGGCCCAAAATTCATTGAACCTATATCCAGTGAACACAATTCCGGTTTGAGTTTAACAATATGTTCAGTTCTTCTTTCAGGTGAAGCCCATGTGGTCCCAGGCCCCAGGCCAGGAGGATTAGAATCGTCAGGTATTATGCGTGCGCCTGCACCGGTGGTCAAATTTATCACCATGTCTGAGGCATCCCTTATCCGATCGAAGACCTCCAGGTACAACTCAAGAGCTATGGAAGGCTCTCCTGTTTCCGGGTCTCTCACGTGAATATGTGCTACGGTAGCGCCAACTGCATATGCCTCCAGCGCACTGTCAGCAATTTCCTTTGGGGTAACAGGCAGAGCAGGGTTTCTTGATTTATCTCCTATTGCTCCTGTGACTGCTACAGTAATGACAACCTTGTTATTCATGGTGCCCTCCTGAAGTTTTTGCCCTTCTGGTTTCATCCTGAAGATCAAAGGGGCATTCTCCTCGCTTACCAATCATAGTTCTCCCTTTCTATGATCGTAGCCACTCCCTGCCCACCCCCGCGAATCCGATGGAGTGAACGGTGGCCAGCGGGTTAATACCTTTTTCCCGTGCTTTATCCTTGGCCATTAAGAGGATCGACGAGGCAGCAGCATTTAAGGGCGAAGAGTTGCCTGCCGTTATAACACCATTCTCCTTAAAGGCGGGTTTTAGCTGTGCCAGTCCTTCAAGGGAAACATTTTCGTGCACAGCCTGGTCTTTTTGCACAGCCATCACAGATCCATCTGTCTGTTCAGCCTCAATGGGCAAGATTTCCCCATCGAAAAATCCTTCTCTTTGAGCCTTTACAGCAAGGTCATGGGATCTCTTTGCCCACCGATCCATTTCTTCTCTACTAAACGCTCGCTGCGAGAACAGTTTTTCAGCAGTCATGCCCATGTTCATGGCATTTCTCAGATCCCAGTGAGCATAGCGCTCCTCCACAAGTAACCTCATATTGACTTTCGCGTGCCCCTCTTTGCGAAATGCCTGTCCCATGGGACACGAGTCATATGTTCCATTCCCGCTGCTACCACAATATCGGCATACCCGAGCATTATTTCCATTGCCCCGATGTGCACGGCAGCCATCGAGGAGCCGCATTGTTGGTCGACATACTTAGCAGCAACCGTGTCGGGAAAGTTCGAAAGGTAAACCGGGAGTCTTCCGCCATAGGTATAATTTTCGCCCACCCCAAGCGCGGCTCCAGTGATGCAGTCCTCAACTTCCTCTGCTTTAACGCCGGTTCTCTTGAGGAGTTCGGGCAAAAGCTTGGACAGCAAATCATCACCTCGTAGCTTATGAAACCAGTCTCTTCCTGGATCATTGGGTCTGGATTGAGATTGAGCAGTTCTTAGGTATCCTGCAATAACGGCTTCTTGCATGGTAGACCCTTTCAATAAGTGTAGTTTTACTCTAAAGAGGGATAGTGTTTTTTAATCTCCTTTTTTAAAATCTTTCCTGAGCCAGTCTTGGGAAGAGGTTCTTTGACTATTTTGATAATTCGAGGATATTTGTAAGGTGCTAATCGCTCTTTTACGTACTCCTGAATCGTTTTGGTGTCGATTTTCGCTCCTTCCTTCAAGACAAGGACTGCGGCCACTTCTTCACCCAGATCCTCATGGGGGACCCCGAAAACAGCGGCCTCCAAAACTTCCGGGATCTGGTAGAGTACCTCTTCAATCTCTCGAGGATACACATTGTATCCTCCTCGAATAACAAGCTCTTTTTTCCGATCAACAATATAAATGTAGTTGTCTTCATCCATTCGGGCTATATCCCCGGTATAAAGCCAACCATCCTTAATCGCTTCTCTTGTTTCTTCGGGACGATTCAAATATCCTTTCATTACGGCAGGTCCCTTGATGAGCAGCTCTCCAACCTCACCCTGGCGTACGTCATCCCCGTTGTGGTCAACAATTCTTGCACTGAATTCGGGGATCGGGAGGCCAATGGATCCAGGCTTGGTACCCTCTGCATAAGGATTCTCGACGCACACAGGTGCTTCAGAAAGTCCATACCCTTCATGGATCTCTGTTTTGAAAAGCATTTCAAAGCGTTTTAGGAATTCTACCGGCAAAGAGGCCCCACCGGATATACAAAACCTCAAAGAGGCGCGCTTTGGAGGCTTTTCTGATGCGACCTGGATCAAACGATTGAGCATAGTGGGAACCCCAAAAAAAATGGTCTGCTCTTCTTCTTCTATAACCTCGATAACCCTTTCAGGCTCGAATTGAGGAAAAAGTGCTATGGTGAGCCCCAGATACATTGAGACATTCATTACGCTGGTTATTCCGTATACGTGATAAAGGGGAAGAGCACCGATGACCACCGTCTTTGGGTCCATGTGCCCACGCATTTCAGCGAGTATCTTGGCATTACGGGCCAAGTTTCTATGGGTCAACATGACGCCCTTGGGCACCCCTGTAGTCCCGGACGTGTAGATAATGTTCAGCGTATCGTTGTCATCTGCCGGATAGGTAAAAAACTCTTTCTTGTTAGAATAGACATTCTCCAGATCCATAAAATCTTGGTCTTGTTTTATTCCCAATGCAAGTCGAATTGAGGGTCCATTCCCTTTCTCCAAGACCTTGCGAATTTCCTCCAGGTGAGGCTCCGACCCAATAAAGGCCTTTGGTTTTGAATCAGTAAGGATATGTTCTAACTCGTGCATCCGGAAGAGAAAATTCACGAGTACCATGACAGCTCCCAGCTTGGCTAAGGCATAGTAAACCGTGATAGATTGTATACTGTTCGGCATCATAACCACACAGCGATCTCCTGAGCCCAATCCCACATCACTGAGACCTTGAGCCATATGATTACAAGCAATATCTAATTCTTGAAAGGTTATCCCTTGCCCTTCAAATCGAACAGCTATTTTATCGGGATAATTTCTGGCCGAATTCTCTAAATATTGAGCTAAGTTCATAGGAAATCTCCTTTATTGAAGTTAACATAAAAGACTTTCCCTAATTTTTACGCTCCATCTATTCGCTGAGCCTGACGGCTGTGCCGTAAACTAAAAGTTCAGCGGCACTCCCTATAACACTGGTAGTCATATAGCGAACATTAATTATTGCATCCGCCCCCATCTCTGCAGCCTGGGTGATCATCCTATTAGTAGCCGCTGCCCGAGCCTTTCCCATCATCTCTGTGTATTCAGTCAATTCGCCGCCAAGGATTAACCTGACTATGGCGGATAGATCTTTGCCAATCCATATAGCAAATACCGTATGACCCTGGGCGAGACCGAGAATCTCCGTGATCTCTCGGCCGGGTAATGCTGCAGAATTTAATAGCAAAACCGTGCGATCAGACTCAGCAGGCGGTGACCCCTCTGCTGATGTCCTGTGTTTCCTTTGCTCGAGAGCCACTGTCAGCAGAACCACAAGGATACCACCCAGAAGGCAGAAAACCGCTATCCTGAGCCAACAGGGAACGACCGGATCATCGGCAACGATCATGTACCATGGTATCCCAGCAAAAACTGCAGCGAAGAGCCCGAGCACGAAGGCCAGCGAGCCAATATGTCGAAGTATTTTCATAGTTTTTCCTTACATTACCAAAATCTCAGCTAAGATTAAAGATTGTAGATTCTATTTTTTTCATCAACCCATGGAAATAACAAACTTTATACCAAAATTTGGTAAATATCGCAATAAAATGAAATCTCAGTTAAATATTAGACAGATAGGACCAATAACATAAGAGATGGCATGAGCTTCTTACTACCGAGAGCATAATATTGTTTGCAATAACTGTATCTGATCACGGTAGAAAAGGGTTACGAGGTCTTTTCTTCAGTTTCCCGATCCAAGGATCGGGACTTGGTCATTTCAAGGAGTTAGGGACGGGGGAAGCCAATCCCCTCAATGTCATTGCGAGGGGAG
>Ga0307378_10002639_pt1 | contig 27078 bp, 15 predicted proteins | sample UN1MG_FD_202238 | JGI IMG/M metagenome (GOLD analysis project Ga0307378, IMG submission 202238) | Soil microbial communities from Risofladan, Vaasa, Finland - UN-1 | ecosystem: Environmental > Terrestrial > Soil > Coastal area > Acid sulfate soil | place: Finland: Risofladan, Vaasa | collected...
AAAAATATTGCCCATTTAATCCCATTCTCAGAACCATCTTTTCTTACCTGTTAAACCTTATTCATTATTTTATATCTAAACAACAATTGATCGAAATTGTAATACTTCAACTTTAGGTAGACACTTTTAGATAGATTTTAATATGCTATTTAGTTTCTCATATGGTGTTTTCCCTTCGAAAGCTCCATGTGGGCGATTAAAGTTATAAAATTCTTCCCAATTCTTTAGTTTTTTGTTTAAATCAACATCGTCTGTATATGATAAAAGTTGATAAAACTCCTCTTGATCTGTTCGATGAGATCTTTCAACTTTCCCATTAAGGTGAGGAGATCTGGGTTTGATATAAACATGTCTCATCCCCTTATCTTCAACATGCCAATGAAACTGTGCCTGGAACTCATGCCCCCTGTCTGTCCTAATAGTGTGAATACGAAATGGAAATTTATCAATAATATGATCAATAAAATCAATTGCATTCTTCTGGATACTGTAGTGGAAAAGCCAGTAGCCTTGACCACCTTTGGCCGGAGTAAATTGACCATCCTTGGCCGGAGTTAAGTGCTTGTTTCTTAGTTATGTATGTTGTTTATAATTTGATCGGCCAAATGAGGTCAAGATGTCCGGCTTTTGCAACTATTCACTGGGTAAGTCCAAATACAGGCGCTAAAGGTAGCAAAGACACTAAAAAGCGTAAGAAGTCAGGTTACATACTAAGGGAAGCCAGAAAAAGACAAAAAGTGGATGTCGTTTCAGGTATCAATAGAGGTATTGAGTCTTATCTTAGTTAATTGCAATATCTTTACCATAAAATTAACTCTATTGAACAATGAGTAAGGGATTCAATTATACGCCAGTGCATGAAGTTATGATGCGGAATGTATTTCTAAACACTGAATTAAAATTAAATGATTCTAATACTGAATTGTCAGAATATGATATCCAATCAATGATACATGATTTCTTCTTCTTGAGGAAAGAAAAATATGGAATAATAAATGTGAAAAGAGAAAGAGAATCTAAGACTGATAATATTATTTCCCATACAGCAGGGGAAAAGGTCTATTTTGAATTAAAAACATACTTCAAGAAAAATGAAAAATTTATTAAATCTGATTTTGACCATGATTTGAAGAAACTACTTTGCAAATCAAGACAAAAGCATTCACGTGCTTACTTTATAATTGCTGGCATATCAGGAAAATTCAAAGAAAATGAATTGAAGGAGTATGATTTTTTGTTGGCAAAATTTAAAAAAATTAGAAATTCAATCACCTATACCATAGTTGATGAGAGGAAAAAAGTCCATATATTACTTCGTCCCAGTATTGGTCAGAGTCGAGGCAAATGTCGTTTATGGTCGTGGGAAATAGTTGGAACTTCACTCAAAAAAAGAACTTTTACCAAATAATACTCCTCCAAACAATTATATCAGGTTTTTTGCCACTGGAATCCCAGTCAACCTCCCCTGTATTTGATATAATAAATAAACGTCCGATTATTTGATTATCAAAGTCAATCATGCCAATATTAGCCTGAAAAACAATTTCTATATTAAAAAAATGTAACTTTGGTATTATAACTCGATACGGATTTTGTCTAAAGTATAATTAAACCGAACTGGTGGGTCTTCTTGAGTTATTTAGGGCAAGGGCATAATATTTCTAATCTGTTTGAATAAAATGGGAAATAAAGACACTATTAATGCACTTTTAAAACTCGCATATTTCGAACCATGTTTTACAGATGAATATGGAAACCAAGTAATCGATTATTTAGTAATTGATACATTATCAGCAGGTGATAATTTATTGACTTATTCGGCTGATGAGATTAAAACCATCATAATGAAAAATTTTACCATTGATTTTGCATTAGGTGAAATTATTATGTGTGCCAGAAGGTTACAATCAAAGCAATATATTAATATTATCAATGCCGACTTAGGGATGAAGAATTGAGGTATCAATTACTTCCAAATATTTCAAAAGAAGTTATTCAAAACCAGCAAGCAATTGTTGAAATTGAAAATACTGTTTTCCTTGAATGGCAAAATGAATTAATTGAAAAGTATAAGAATAACCCTAAAGTAATCAAAAACATAGATTTAATAGTTAACTCTTTTAAAACATTTTTAGTTAAATTATTTGTAAGGCATGGAATTGAATCAGTTTCTATTTTATATCCCAATGATGAAAAATCTCAAATATGGTTAACATCCATTCAAAATAATATTATTGGTGATTTGCCGAATTTGGCAGGAGAATCAAATATTGTATTAGAAATAGAAATTCCTAATTTTTTTAAGGCAGCAAATTCCAAAAGAAAAAAATATATTGATAATCTATTTAATGCAAGTTTCTATTGGCATCTTATTCAAATTGACGAAAAATGCACAGAATATTTTAATGAAATATCCAAAGGGCAATATTTAATACTTGATAATAATATTATTTTTAGTTTAATGGGGTTTCATGGGGGAGTTTGTATGGAATCTATTCATGAATTATTAAAATTTGCTAATGAATTAGGATATATCTTAATGGTGTCTACCAAAACGATTGACGAGTTCTATGAATCTCTAAAAAGAAGTGGTGAAAAATATATTAACAGTCCAAAATATACCAAAGAACTTGCTGATGTGGCAGTAAGAACTCTTGACCCTAATAATTTCATGGTTACATACTGGAGAGAATTTGTTGAAAAGAGGATATCCTTAAATGAATTCATTGTTGAAAAATCTCATCTTGACAGAATTTTTAAAGAATTGAATATTTCAGTTATACCTGATTTCAGGAAGGAGATTGAAGGTTCAAATGAATTAAAAGATGAGGAAAGTATATTAAGAACTGCTTGTGGAGATTTCCCTGCTACAATAATTGAGCATGATGCATTTCATAATATATTGGTTAAAAGAATTAGGAATGGAGAAAAGTATAAATATACTCAGGCAATCGCATGGTTTCTGACACATGACACTAAATTACCCTTTTATGCAAGAGCATCATTGAAAGGAAAAAAATCACTTCCGTTTTGTATAACTACTAATGAATGGATTCAAATTAATCGACCATTTATTAGAAGGACAAAAAATCAAGAAGAATTTGAAAAATCATTCACAAATCTTGTTACACAACCTTACTTACGAACAATTTTAGCCTCATTCAAAGTAAATAATGTTAAAGAAAAGATACTTAATAATTTGAGCCGTTATAAATCTGTTGGAGTTCAATTAGCCTTTGAGATGGTTACGGATGTTCAATTTCTAAATATTTCATCACATGCCAATAATACTGAATTAGAGAATGCGGTTGAGAGTAAGGCATTCGAACTTAACCAAATCTTACAAGATGAAAACAATGAGTTAATTAAAGCATTGGAAGAAAGCAATCAGGAACATGATGAACAAATCACTGAATTAAAAGATGATATCAATAATTTACGTGAAAAAATAAATTCAAAGGCAACCTCAATTGACTCTTTACGTAAAGAACTTAATAAAGTCAGAAAAGAAACAGATTTGATTTTAGAACAAAGAGAAAGTCTTAAGCAAAAAACTTCAATAATTGATTCTGAAAAAGAAGTTCTGAAAAAAGAATTAGAAAGAAGCCAAAAAAGGATTATTACATTAAAAAGAAAATTTACAAAATGGATAATTTTTGCAATAATTCTGGCAATCCTTTCATTAATATGCTGGACTGATTTGATTGTAATAGATAATCCAAATTATATTTTAGTAAAAATATTAATAAATATTCTTTTGATTTTCGGATTGCTTAATATTCCACTAAATAGATTTTGGAAGATATGGATTACAATATCAGTAGCATGTATAATTGCTATAATAAGTATATTAAAGAAATGACCTTGGTGTGTATAACTATTGATGCATTAAACTTTCGGTGTTTGATATTGTTTAAAGTACTTTGAAATTTCGTTGGAACAATAAGGGAGACATATCCCTTCCTTATCTGCTGAATAGATAGGTTTGTATTGCAAACGTTTACTTTCACATATTCTATATAATACTACCCTAAATTAAGACCACTGGTTAAGTGTAAATTTAATAACTTTAAACCAGTGTATTATGAAAGCAAAGAGACAAAAACATTCAGGAGCCTTTAAGGCCAAAGTAGCTATTGAAGCGTTACAGGAACGAGAGACATTAGCCGAACTTTCGAAAAAGTATGGGATACATCCCAACCAGATAACCCGGTGGAAGAAAGAGTTTCTTGAAAGAGCTCCACAGTTGTTTGAGAAGGCACAGCCCACAGATGACCATGAAAAAGAAATGGAAAAGATGTTTGCCAAAATCGGACAGTTAGAGATGGAGCGTGATTATTTAAAAAAAAACTTAAAGAAACTGGGTCTGTGAGCAATCGCCTCCAAATGGTTAATCGTGAAGAGAGTCTGAGCATCCGCTGTCAATGTGATCTGGTTAGTGTAAGCCGGGGCAGTTTTTATTATAAACCACTTGGAGAGACCGAAGAAAATCTTCATTTAATGCGACTAATGGATGAACATTACATGGAACGGCCAAGTGAAGGAGTTATTCGTATGCGGGATTTTCTTCTAGCTCTTGGTATTGTGGCTAATCATAAGCGAGTTCGAAGGTTATTGAGATTGATGGGGATAATGGCCATTTACCCCAAAAAGAACCTGAGCCGTCTTGGACAGGCAAAATATATCAGACCCTACTTGCTGAGGGATCTCAAAATTACCAGACCAAATCAAGTATGGGCAATAGACATCACCTACATTCCAATGCCAAAAGGTTTTCTTTATCTGACAGCCATTATAGACGTTTACAGCCGTTATGTTGTCGGATGGGGTATATCCAATAGTCTGGATGCTTCCTGCAGCCTGAATGTCACAAAAGAGGCTATCGAAAGATATGGGAAGCCGGAGATAATAAACTCTGACCAGGGAAGTCAGTTTACCTGTCATGAGTGGATCGAACTACTTGAGAAGGAAGAGATAAAAATAAGCATGGATGGCAAAGGCAGGGCTATTGATAATATCTTTATTGAAAGATTCTGGCGTTCAGTCAAGTATGACTATGTTTATATCAGGGTTCCATCGGATGGAATAGAACTTTACCAGGGCCTGAAAGATTATATGCATTATTATAACAACCAGCTTTGCCATCAGGGTATTGATCATCAGATCCCTGCAAACAGATATTTTCTAGCAGCATAATGATTTTTCTTTTTAAATACCAAATTAACCAGACTGAAGAACCTGTCAAGATCAAGACAAGTCCTTTCAGGAATCTTGACAGAACCTGCAGTCCGATTGAGAAAGTATTTACAAAAGAAAATCATCAAGAAAGAAAACTTATATTTGATAACCCGTGGTCTGAGGAAAGGGAGTAGTTAACTATATCACTTTTTTAAATACAGGTCGAATGACCATTCTGAGGCGACTCTCACCTTTTAGCACGAGGTTATGCAGCGAGACAATTCATAAGCGGTGTCGCCTCTTCTTTTTTATAATTAATAATGTCAGGCCATGTTTACAACAATGGTATTTTGCCAAACAGAAAAAAAAGATTCTACTTTTAGACGACACTCTATAGGAAGCTCACTTGCCCTCCTGGGTAATTTCGCACCTGGAGATCCTGTCTATTTTTTCCAATTTAACTATGGATACCGGCTCACCTCTAAAGATAACATTATAGCTGAAGCTATTACGTGGACCTATTATGAACCCTTAAGCACAGGTACATACGGATCTTCCGAGGAATTATACCCGGGTAAGGTAAGGGCATCCGGTGTTGGATTGGGTTATCAGCGATTCCTGTGGAAGAACTTATTTACGACTGTCGAACCAACCTTTTTTCTTCAGCAATTCTACGATACAGATGACAAAAAAATCCAGAAGGGTTTTCAGTTGTATCTTCAGTTTATCTTAGGCTATCGATTTGAATTCTTTAAGAAACGCATGTTCGTAGAACCTGCTTTTGCTCTCAAATACTGGCCGGTTAACACCAACGTTCCTGCATCCTTTGCAGCTATTGATAATGGAGCCCCTCAATACGAACTTGGGCCCAGTCTTAATTTTGGCTTTAAGTTCTGATTTGGTTGTTTGTCAATAGCTTGGAAAGTAATAACAGTAAAAGAAATATAATTCTGAGGAAAATGGGGAAAATGAAAGCAATTGTACACACAAAATATGGACCACCGGACGAACTTCAGCTAAAAGAGGTAGAAAAACCCGTTCCCGGGAACAATGAAGTATTGATAAAAATACATGCTACAACAGTAACAACTACTGATTGCAATGCCCGTAACTTCACATTTGTCCCTAAATCGTTTATGTTTTTTGCAAGAATGGTGTTTGGTTTCAAAAAGCCAAAAATAAAAATACTGGGGATTGATTTGGCAGGAGAGATTGAAGCCGTAGGCAAAGACGTAAAACTTTTTAAGGCGGGTGATCAAATCTTTGGATCACCAGGGACCAAATTTGGTGGTCATGCAGAGTATGTCTGTGTTCCTGAAAACGGGGCACTGGCTATAAAACCAGCTGATTTGAGCTGGGAGAAAGTCGCCGCCATTTCATTAGCGGGAAATACTGCATTGTTTTTTATAAGAGATTTAGCAAAGATCAAGCCAGGACAAACAATACTTATCCATGGAGCTTCCGGAGCGATAGGTACTTATGCTGTCCAGCTTGCAAAGTACTATGGAGCATTGGTTACAGGTGTCTGTAGTGCCGCTAATATTGAAATGGTAAAATCTTTAGGAGCAGATATGGTAATAGATTATACTAAAGAGGATTTTGCAAAAAGTGATGAGAGATATGATTTTGTTTTCGATGTAGTTGGCAAGACTACTTTCTCACAATGCAAGGGGATATTAAAGCCAAAAGGAATTTATCTTGAAAACATGATGGAAGTTAAGGATTTCCTGAAGGTGCTGTGGACCTCAATTGTCGGAGGCAAGAAAATTAAGGGTGGAGTATCAACAGAAAGGGCTGAAAATCTGAAATTCTTCATAGAGCTTATTGAATCCGGAAAGTTAAGACCGGTTATAGACAGAATCTTTCCACTCGAAAAGACAGCTGAGGCTTTTCAGTATGTCGAACAAGGTCATAAAAAAGGAAATGTAGTTATTAGTTTGAATAGTGAAAGGAGTTAAAAATGAAAATATTAGTAACCGGTGGCACAAATGGAATGGGAAAAGGAGTAGCCAAAGTTTTGGCAGGAATTGATAACCAGATTCATGAAATCATCCTGCTGGGCAGATCAAAAGAACTTGGTGAGGCTACAATCAGAGAGCTTGAGAGATCCACGATGAATAAAAAAATATCATTTGTTTTATGTGACCTAGCCAGGTTACGTGATGTCCGAAATGCTATCACCGAGATAAAAAGTGAACACAAATACCTGGATTGTATCTTCATTAATGCAGGTTTGGGTTATGTGGCAAACAGGATAGAAACTGAGGACGGAATGGATTCACATTTTCAGGTAAATTATTTATCCCAATTTATGTTGACCTTAAATTTATTGAACCTGCTGGAAAACTCGGAGAATGGGGGAAGAGTAATATTTAATGTTACCCGTGGTGGAGAAATATTTTGGGACGACATTCAGATGAAGGAAAACTGGAGTTTTGAAAATGGCATCCATCAGGCTATGGTTGCTAAAAGAATGTTCTTTGTTAAGTTACATAGTTATTATAAAGACATAAAAGACTTAAAAGTATCCTTCATTGGTTTTGAAATATCCAAAACAGTGTGGAGTAATCAGATTAATATTATTCCGGTTTCAATGAAAATAATGGCAACAATAATGAAGTATTTCGGAACATTTATTTCGATTGAGAAATGTGGGATGATAATGGCTCCTTTGTTTACTGAAAACCAGGAAGAAAGCCTGAAGAAGTCCGGGAAATTTGTTACATGGAAGAAAAATGAGTTTGTAGGGATGAAGGAAGAAGAAACAGTTTTTAACCATGAGATGCAGGAAAAACTATGGAAGATTAGTTTGGAATTATGCAAAGATGAGAAAACTGCAAACATTGCAGATACCCTTCAAAGTCATGCAAAATAACTACAGGTTGCATTCTATTAAGCTCTATGCAAAGCCACAGACTTTCCCGCAATGACTTATATACTAGATACATTTTGACTCTAAGAACTCAAGTATTTTAAAAATATCATCTAATAATTTAAGGTTAGATATTTCATCACATTCCGCTACAAGGTGAAAGCGCAGAAGCCTGTATAACAACGACATACAGGCTTTTTTATTTAATAGGGGAAGCATATGGGAAACATATGGGAGACATTGCTTTGTTTTAAGAGCAAATCTTTTGACTTTAGTCAGAGAGTTTTATCGAATTGTATCTCAGAGATTAAGATTATGGCTCTTTTTTGAGACTTTCTAGGTAACAAAACAAGGGTTATTCCTATTAAACCTAAAATTTAACACATGAATATCTTGAATTACATGAACGCAACCATAATATTTCAAATTCCTAAAATACTAATAAAATCTTGGCTTTCAGATGAACTCAAGTTGTAAGTCGCTGAAAAACTTTGATTTAATGGCAGCTGACCTCTTCATTAGTCATTTTTATTTATGTGACTGATGGGGCGTAAGTTTCTAAAATAAGTAGACAGTTTTCCCTCATTATTAGACCAACCACAGCCCTTTGCTGGTCTTTATTATCTAAATGCAAGCATAGAGTGGAAAATCCGGTCACCCAGAGCACCTCATTCCGGATCAACTTAGCAAAAGATTCCGGAAATGATTGAGACCATAGACCGGAATGTAAACAGCACAATATCAGTGCAAACCTATTGTACAATTTATTTATCTATGAACTGCTCACATTAAATCGGATTAGGGTGCTCCCTAACCCCGGATTCTCCATATACACCCCCGGAAATCCTAAATGAATGATAATGAAGACCTGTACAAACCAGTGTAATCTGAAAATCAGGGTTTTATCTCACTCATAATCAGGGGGTCGCTGGTTCGATCCCAGCTGGGCCCACATAAAGAAAAGCGCAAACAGTGATAATATGGCTGAATGCGCTTTTTTATGGATGAGTCTACTGAAACTATACTGAAACATTTCTTGTGTTAAAAGCTATTTATGTGATATGTTCCAAGTTACCATGGAGTGTGAAAAATGGGATTTTAGTGGGGGAGGGAATGACTTTAAAGCTCAGGTAGAGCAACTCTGAATATGAGCCACTTATAATGACATGCCAAGTTTGTGGCTTTTTTATTTTCAAACAATTTGTACTCAGTTCTATTTTATACTTTACTCTGAATTATCAATTAATTTGAGTTCGACATAAGAAAATTATATAAACAACTGATTATTAAGGATTAGCTAACTAAAGTCAATGTTCATGACATACATTATTTGTCAAAAATTAAAAAATCTGGATTGTTCACATGCACTCTTATTGGGAAAGCCAGTGGCTCTAACCTCCTTTGGCCGGAGTAAATTGACCATCCTTTGCCGGAATTAAGTGCTTGTTGTTAAATTATTTATGAAAATTGCAATTGAACCGGCCAGGTGTGGTCAAAACGTCCGGCTTTTGCATTTAACACCTGTAACAGCCGAAGCAATATTGTTTTCTAAATTCTTTTAACCAATGCACAATTAAGATATTTATTTCTATGGTCCAGAAAATGGGGCGTTTGTTTTACAATCCTAAAAATGTAATTCTTTGGATATCGGATTCCCTTTAAAATAAATTTGACTTTCCTTTTTCCTTGGTGTAAATTTGATATCAGATTGTCATTTATCTGTCTTCAATGTCTGCAAAAGAATATCCAGGATCTGCCACTGGTAATTCTTCTAACCGTGGTAGAGATGAGACCTCTAAAACATCTAATTTTGGTATTAAAGCACCCTTAATAAATCTTCCAAAAGGTGGAGGCGCTATAAAGGGTATTGGGGAAAAGTTCGCAGCCAACCCTGTAACAGGTACGGGCTCCATGACTGTACCTATCGCAACAAGTCCTGGCCGTTCAGGTTTCGGACCTCAATTATCACTTTATTACGACTCAGGCTCAGGGAATAGCCCGTTTGGTTTGGGGTGGAGCCTGGAACTGCCTTCAATAACACGTAAAACAGATAAAGGACTGCCACAATACAATGATGCGGAAGAATCAGATGAATTCATTCTTTCCGCGGCAGAAGATCTTGTTCCCATTTTAATAGAAAATAATGGCAAATGGGAGCGTAAAAGGGTACCTCAAAGAAGTCTAAATGGGTGTAATTATGAAATACAACGATATCGACCACGCACTGAAGGATTATTTGCGGTAATTGAACGATGGAGCAATTGTACTGATCCAACAGATGTTATGTGGCGATCCATTTCGAAGGAAAATATAACTACTTGGTATGGGAAAGAAAAAAGGAGCCGGATTTTCGACCCAATTCATCCAGAAAAGATTTTTAGCTGGCTGATTTGTGAAAGTTTCGACGATAAGGGTAATGTGATTATCTATACATATGTTGAAGAAAATTCTGACCGGATATTTGAAGATATAGATGGAATAAAAAGATCTCTGACAAATGAAAACAATCGTAATGAGCAAAGCCGCTCTGCCATCCGGTATCTGAAACGAATACTTTATGGAAATACTGTATCCCGGTTTATCGAACCTGATTTAGCCAACCAGAAATGGTTGTTTGAAGTTGTTTTTGATTATGGTGAAGGACATTATTTTGAAGAAAAAGCAATTGATTCAAATCATCATGATTATGCCTCAGTTTTAATTGATCCTCCAGATGCTTCAGCATGGCCTGTACGCCGTGATCCTTTTTCCACATACCGTTCCGGTTTTGAAGTACGCACATACAGACTTTGTCAAAGGGTATTAATGTTTCACCATTTTAAAGATGAATTAGGTGTAGATGATTACCTCGTACGTTCAACAGAATTTAATTACCAGAATGAGGAAAACTCATCATTATCATTTATCAAATCTGTTGTACAGAGCGGATATGTTCTTTCCAATGGGAAATATCTAAAAAAGTCTCTTCCTCCCCTTGAATTTGATTATAACAAGGTTGAAATTGATTCCTCAATATGTGAACTTGATAAAGAAAGTCTCGAAAACCTCCCCATTGGACTGGATGGCTCACAATATCAGTTTGCTGATATTGATGGTGAAGGAATTCCCGGTATATTGACAGAACAAGGAGGTGCATGGTATTATAAACCTGCATTGGGTGGTGGATCTTTTGCTCCCATCCATCTGGTATTGGAGAAACCTTCGGCAGCATCCCTGAATGTGGGCTGGCAATTGCTCGACCTAGCCGGTGACGGTAAACTCGATGTGTCAAATTTTTCAGGCAGTGTTGCCGGTTTGTACGAGCGAAATGATGAAAGTACATGGGGATCTTTTAAAGCATTCCTTAGTTTACCAAATATCGACTGGGAATCCCCCAACTTGAGATTTCTGGATATTAATGGTGACGGACATAATGATATACTTGTTACAGAAGACGACAAGCTTATATGGTACCCATCGCTAGCAGAGGACGGATTTGCAACAGCAATCCAACTCCAACAGGGAGTAGATGAAGAAAAGGGTCCCCGTATGGTTTTTAATGATGGGACTCAGCAATATTACCTGGCTGATTTATCGGGCGATGGATTAACCGATATTGCACGCATAAGAAATGGGGAGATTTGCTACTGGCCAAACCTGGGATACGCAAGGTTTGGGGCAAAAGTAACTATGGATAATGCTCCATGGTTCGATAATCCTGATGTTTTTAACCAGCAACGAATCAGGTTAGCCGATATTGATGGTTCCGGCACCACTGATATTATCTATTTATGTGCTTCAGGAGTAAGAATATTTTATAACCAATCAGGCAATAGCTGGAAAGAAGAATCCATACCACTTCTTGTGCCAACTTTGGACAATACCTCTGTGGTTCAGGTGGCCGATATACTGGGAAATGGAACAGCTTGCCTCGTGTGGTCATCGCCATTACCGGGAAATGCTCAATGCCAATTGAAATATATCGATCTAATGAGCGGACAGAAACCTCATTTACTCATTAAAACCACAAACAATCTTGGTGTCGAAATCCATATTGAATATACTTCCTCTTCCAAATTTTATCTGAACGATAAAAAGGAAGGCAGATACTGGATTACCCGGCTGACTTTTCCGGTACATGTGGTTGAACGAGTCAAAACCTATGATTGTATCAGTAATAACCTTTTTATAACACGCTATGCTTACCATCATGGGTATTTCGATGGCGAAGAACGTGAATTCCGTGGATTTGGAATGGTGGAGCAATGGGATACGGAAGACTATGAATTTGACCCTGATACTGCCAAGAGCAATCAGAACCCTGCCTTTGACCTGCCACCTGTTTATACCAAGACATGGTTCCATACCGGTGCTTATCTGGATGGGACTAAAATAAGCAGGCAATTTGAGGAGGAGTATTTTAAAGAGCCAGGGCTGAGTGCTGATAATATCAAAGAGTTGCTTCTGCCAGACACAATTCTTCCCCCAGGTCTGACTTTGGATGAAGAAAAAGAAGCCTGCCGGACTTTAAAAGGGTCAGTACTTCGCCAGGAAGTTTATGCAGAGGACAAAAGTGATAAAAGCAAGTTTCCCTACAGCGTGTCTGAAAGGAATTATGCTGTAACAAAAATACAACCGGTAGAGAATAATAAACATGGGGTTTATTTTATCCATCCAGATGAGGTCATTGATTACCATTACGAACGCAATCCTGCTGATCCACGGATAAGCCATCAAATGACTCTTGAGGTTGATGATTTCGGAAATGTGATGAAATCCGTAGCAATTGGATATGGCCGCAGGGGAAAAGTAATTCACATTGATGACAATGGCAATCCAACAATAATTGTTAATCCGGGGTTTAAAGATTTAACTGATGATGACAAGATAAGACAAACTCAAATTCTGATAACCTATACGGAAGCTGATTATACAAATCCTATTGATAAGGAAGAAGGTAATTGGCGAACTCCCATACCTTCGGAAATCCGTACCTATGAGCTTACCGGGTATAAACTTTCCGGTAATAAATGTAGATTCACAGCAAATGATTTTATTATAATTAATAATGGGGAAACAGATTTAATATGTGATGAAGAAATTCCTTATGAGCAAAAAGGCACGACGGGCAGGCAAAGACGATTAATAGAGTGTTTACGAACACTTTACAGGTCAAATAATTTAAAACAATTACTGCAAAAAGACAAACTTGAATCACTCGCGTTGCCGGGTGAAAGCTATAAGCTGGCATTTACTAAAGGGCTTCTTGACTCTATTTATCAGTGTAAAAAACAAGATGGAAGCATTGAAATATTATTGCCTGCCGGGATAGAGCTTACTAATTTTTTAGGGGGCAAACAGGGAGATCAGGGAGGATATGTCAATCTTGATAGTCAGGAGCAATGGTGGATACCATCGGGATGTATTTACTATAATGAAAATGCAGATTTAAAGAATCCGACCAATACTGCAATGCAGGAGCTTGATACTGCAGGAAACCAATTTTTCATGCCAGTGAAATTTTCTGATCCGTTTCACAGTTGCACTTTATTAAAATATGACAGGTATATCCTGTTATTAAATGAATCCAAAGATGCCCTAAATAATACTGTTCAATCGGTCAATAATTACAGGGTACTCCAACCTGAGAAGGTAAAAGATCAGAATGAGAATTGGACTAAGGTAACCTTTGATGCATTGGGGATGGTTAGTGGAACAGCTTTAATGGGAAAGGTTAATGGTACCGGAAATTCAACCGTAGGTGATAGCCTTGAAGGTTTTGAATCCGATTTAACACGTTATCAGCTTGAAGAATTCAAAAATAATCCACGCGAAGCAGATCTGAATACTATAAATGAAAGTCAGGCATCGAAAATTACAAGCGATTTGCTACATAATGCTACAACCCGAATTGTTTATGATCTGGATTGTTTCAAAAAATACGGAAAGCCACCATATGCTGCTGCATTAGTTCGCGAAACACATTTCAGGGATTTAAAGGGGGATGAAAAATCGGATCTGCAGGTTTCTTTCAGTTATTCCGATGGTTTTGGCCGTGAGATCCAAAAGAAAATTCAGGCAGAATCAGGTAAGACACTAAAGCGCATTGGTAGGAAAATTGCATTAAATTCCAATGGACAACCTGAATGGACAGATGATGCAATACGCCCGCGCTGGGTAGGAACCGGCTGGACCATTTTCAATAATAAAGGTAAACCTGTAAGGCAATACGAACCCTTTTTCAGTGATACCCACCAGATTGATCTGGATGCAAAGATCGGCGTGAGTCCCCTTTTATTCTATGATCCGGTTGGAAGAGCAATTGTTACTATTCATCCCAATCATACTTACGAAAAAGTCGTTTTTGATGCCTGGATGCAAAGGACCTATGATGTAAATGATACCATCAAATTTGACCCACGTACTGATTCTGATATTAAAGGTTATGTGGAAGAATATTATAAAGCTGAAGCGCCAATTCCCGGAGACTGGAAGACCTGGTTACAATATCGCGATGTTGATCCGGATAATCCACCTGCAGACACCCCTGCACTCGATCCGGAGTACAAGGCTGGAGTACGGTCACTTATACACAGCGATACACCTGCCGTAGCTTATCTCGACAGCCTTGGCAGAACATTCCTTACAATAGAGCATAACAAATTTCTAAGGTGGGAAGACAATCAATTAAAGGAACATGAAGGAAAATATGAGACAAGAATAATATTTGATATTGAAGGTAACCAGCGAGAGATTTGGGATGCCAAAGGAAGATCAGTGATGAAATATGATTATTCTATCGCCGGACATGGAGACAAGGATAAAGATATAACCAACCTTATCCATCAATCGAGCATGGAAGCCGGTGAAAGATGGATATTGAACGATGTAGCTGGCAAACCTGTACGTAATTGGGATAGCCGGCTTATTATAAGGAAAATAGCCTATGATGAATTACGCAGACCTGAAAAAGTATATGTAACTGAAAATGATAAAGAACGCTTGGCTGAACGCACCATATATGGCGAAGCACAGGGAACTTTGAAAAATCACAGGACGAGGGTATACAAGGTTTTAGATAATGCAGGAACTGTTACAAATACTGAATACGACTTTAAAGGTAATTTACTTGAAAACCAGCGCGAGTTGTTGTCAGATTATGTGCAGGCTGTAAACTGGGATATAAATCCACCGACCAATTATGGAAGTTACATAAACAAAACCGATTACGATGCGCTGAACCGTCCGGTTGCCGCTATTTCTCCAGACAACAGCAGATATGTACCAAATTATAACGAAGCAAATCTTATTGATAAGATAGAGGTGAATCTAAGGGGGGAGATTAAAAATGGACAATTGAACTGGATAACTTTTGTTGCTAATATAGATTATAATGCAAAAGGGCAGCGTGAATTAATTACATACGGCAATAATACAAGCTCAGCCTATACTTATGATCCATTTACCTTTCGTCTGATACACTTGAAGACAATACGACCTGGAGGATATAATGGCATCTCGAACCAGCTGTTTAATGATCCTGCTGTCATACAGGATTTGCATTATACTTACGATCCTGTTGGTAATATCATACAAATTAATGATGGTGCACTAAAATCAGTCATATATAATAGCCAGGAGGTTAAACCGGAAGGAAGTTATCGGTATGATTCAATCTATCGTCTGATTGAAGCACATGGACGGGAACATATGAACCAGACAGCCTTTGATTTTAATCCTCCAAATGGAAATTATAGGGACTATCCTTTTTCAGGACGCCGCACAAATCCTAATGATCTGAAGGCGCTGCGAAATTATATTGAATGCTTTGAATATGATGACGTTGGAAATTTCCTGAAACATCGGCATATTGCCAACGGAGACAGCTGGACAAAACATTATGAATATAAAGAAGAAAGCCTGATTGAAGCCGGCAAAAATAGCAACCGGTTGACCGGAACAACAATTGGAAATGGCCTAAACTATAATGAGGATTATACACACGATATCCATGGAAATGTTACATCAATGCCTCATTTGTTTTCAATGACCTGGAATTTCAAAGATCAGTTGGAGAAGGCAGATTTAGGAGGTGGAGGAACTGTCTATTATGTTTACGATACATCCGGCCAGCGGGTACGGAAAGTAATTGAAAACCAGCATGGAATAAAGCAGAAGGAACGATTTTACCTGGGTGAATTTGAAATATACCGCGAATTCAATGGCAATACAAAAACCCTGGAACGTGAATCGCTGAATATAATGGATAGCTTGTATCGCGAAAGCAGGAACAAGCAGCGAACTGCCCTAGTTGAGACAGGAACAACAGGTACTGATGGTTCGCACGATCAGACTATCCGTTACCAGACTGGAAATCACCTTGGTTCTACCTGTCTGGAGCTGGATAACAATAGTGCACTGATTACTTATGAAGAATATCATCCCTATGGAACGACCTCTTTCCAGGCAGGGCGAAGTGCTGCGGAAGTTAAGCTGAAACGCTACCGATATACTGGAAAAGAAAGAGACGAAGAAAGCGGATTGGATTTTTATGGAGCAAGGTATTATGCTAGTTGGCTGGGAAGGTGGTGCAGCTGCGATCCAAAAGGATTTATTGATGGGATTAATATTTATTTTTTCGTAAAAGGGGATCCAATAAAGTATATTGACTTAAAAGGAAAAGATACTGGTTTTTTAGGTGTAATAGCTACAAACCTAGAAAACCGAGAAATAATGGCTCAACAACAAAAAAACCGAATAGAGGTAGTTAAAGAATCGAGAGGCCAGGTGAAAAAACAATTATCAAAAAAAGAAAAGGAAGTTTTTAAAATTCTTTCTGATTTTATTGATAAAATATCCTCCAATCCTGATCAAAAGAAATATTCAACAGCTCTAAACCAAATGAAAGACGATTTAATAAAAAAGATCGAAGCATCGGGTAGTCAGGAAAATTACTCCAGTAATTTGAAATCTGCATTAGGTGCGTTAACACGTTGGGCTGATGCTACAAAACAGCCTACTGCTTTAAACAAATACGGGTATATGCAAACAGATGATAATAATCTCAAATTAAGGACTTTTAGTATGGGCGATTACAAATGCAATAAATTTACTGCAGATGTTGCTACCATGGATGTTGGTTTGGATACTACAGAGCAATTGGATATGCCGGGATATCCCGTTTATCCAAGAGAATCAACCTTTGACTCCTTATTTCTTGATCCAAATCCATTTAATGCGAATAATTTAGCTTCCCGTGAACGTCAAAAAATTGGCAGTTTAGAAATTACTAATAATCCTTCGATGGGAGATATTATTGCGGTACAAAATCAAGGAGGTTTAGGACATTCTGGTATTTATATGGGCAGTTATAATGTAGATAGTGAAGAAGTTAGCATTTACATTAGTGCTAGAGATGTAAATGCAAGAATTGGATCCGAATATCAAACTTCACATGGCCCACAAATAAATAACATAGATTTAGCAGATCAAAATGTTACTATTAGAACTTATGCCACAAATTTAAAATAATATTGAAATTAACTAACTAAACTGGTGCACCTTTGTAACGTGTGCTAAATAAAATAAAAACGCTTACAAGAAATCATACTTAATGAATATACCAATAGTACTTCCAGAGGATGAAAAAATAAAGATAATTAAGTATTAATATCATGGCAAAGAAAATAATTCAATCTGCAGACAAAAGCTTTATGCTGAAACCGGATACCGGAACAAAGACAGGGCTTGAACTTGGCAAATTAGCCAAAGAGGAGAGTAAAATTATCGAGGAGAAGTTTAATGAAGTTCTTAAAGCTGAAGTCAATAAAGTATGTGACGAGATCACCAACAAAATACCTGGCAAGAAACAGGTAATTAACCAGATATTTAGCAAGTTACAAAAGCTGCAAGCAACAGATGAAGCCCAAAAGAGATTATCTGAAATAATCACATCGGCAATTGGTGAGGAGGAAAAGAAACTTTTCAAGAAGGAAGAGCTGGATGAGATTACAGGGATAATCAGCAGCATGGCCGATGTCGAGATAAGATCGGCATTGAACCTGGACATGCCACTGCGCGAAAACCCCGTTTTCTTAAAAGATATTAACCGCGCCAGATCCTTGGAATATGCAAAAATAATCGGCCTTAAAGCGGATAAGTCTTCTCTTCTGGCGGACCGGGAGATTGACATAAAAAATGCTGATGAAATAATATTAGAAGAACTGGTCAAAGATAATATCCTTACAAATAAACAGAAAGATGATCTGCTTATTACATCACGACTTAGCCGGCTAACAGGTGAGAATTTCGAATTACTTGCCCTTCTTACGAAAGAAGAGATTCCTTCACATCATGAGCTAGTTGCGATGGATAGAAATGATTGGCTGAGGATTATAAAAGATAATAATATTTCACTTCCAGAGGGAGAAGATAGTAGTGATTCATATGCCATTAACTTGCGGGATACGATCGAAAAATCCTTCCCTACAGAATATTTTCTCAGCAGGATAATAAAAAAAGAGTCTGCTAGTAAAATAGCAAGCCTGTCCAAATCCCTAGAACCGCTGCTGAAAAACAATGTTAAGCTTTTCAGTGAAAACATTTCCGATCTTGCCTTACTGAAGAAAGATGCTTGGAAAAACATTAGCTCTGATAAGCAAAAAGCGATCAAGAAGGATTTTGAGACTCTTTGTCCGTTGGTTAATACTTACAAACACCTTGGTATTGGAGAGGTGATAGATCAGAATATCTCAACTCAGGAAAAACAGGACGAGATCATCAGGAGAATACAAAGTCTTGAAACATTCTACATTAATAATCCTGACCTGGATATACGACTTTCAAACTTTACAACAGATCTTTCCTATGTAAAGGATGATGGCTTTAACTGGCAAGGAATAAATAATAACGACAAGCACAGTATAAAAAGCCAGATGGCAGCGTACCAGCGTACCTATATTTTAGGAGGCAATCAGGAAGTTGCCGGCAATCTGTTGAATAGTGGCAATGATTCAGCATACAACATTGTGTCAATGCCTGAAGAGACCTTCATTATGTCTTCCGGCCTTGGAGTTGAAATGGGACGGAGTGTTTATAACAATGCAGTTGACCTAGCACTGGGTGCTTCACATTACTTTGAGGCTATAAGGGACGCGGTAAAAGGTAATTTCAAGGATCTAAATGTAGCAAATCAACATCCTCTGGTTAATGACCTAAAGGAGATTGACGGATTTGATAAGCTTTTTGGTAGTCAGGATTACTGTGACTGTGAGCATTGTCGCTCAATCTTCAGTCCGGCTGCATACTTTACCGACCTGATGTTTTTTATCCAGGAGAATGTTTCAAAGAATGTATTTACCGGAAGTGCCGTAAACCATCCTCTTTACCTCAAAAACAGAAGGCCTGACTTGTGGGAGTTGACCTTAAGTTGTTATAACACATCTACGGAGATACCCTACCTTGAGGTAGTTAATGAAGTACTTGTAAGATACCTTAAAACAGTCCTCACTGTTACTAATCCATACGATTTTCTGCGAACAACTGACCGGTCAATAAACCAGCCATTTAATCTCCCTCTCGAAGAGTTGAGAATATACCTGAGCCACTTCGATGTTGAGTTATATGACCTTTATAAAAAGATGGATGTAGATATAAAGGACCAACATCGCGAAAAGCTTAAACTTTCTGATGAAGAACTTGAATTAATAGCCACTCCTAATACTGCCGGAGTTAAGAAAAGATTTGGTAACCGATCACTTAATAACTTCATTGTAAAGGACTTTATTGGTTATGCAAGTATAACAAGAGTTAATCTGGATGATCTCTTAAAGACACAATTCCTTCCTGAAATAACGAAAGTGGAAGTTATAAAGCAGGAAGGAGATGATATTCAACAATTTACAGAAGTACTTAAAAACTTAACTGAAGTCCGGCTCGATTTGATTCACCGCTACCTGCGATTATGGAAGAAAACGCCATGGAATCTAAGAGAATTTGACCTGATACTTGTTTCTTTCAATTCGGCCGGTCTGTTGTCTAAACTGGAAGATACTGACAGCAGCGGGTATAAAAAGATCCTGCAATTAGCAAGAGCAATCATACTCCAGGATAAATTGAAACTTACCGTTGAAGAGCTAACAACCATAATTCATCAGTTTCCGCAGAAGCCGCTGGACGAAAATCAGAAGATCTTTTCCGAAAGGATATTCAACATGGAAAAGATAAATGACACCAACACCATTGATAAAACACCCTACCTGCTAGCAGGAATTCCTATCACTGAAGCTGAACTCTTAATTCTTGCTGAATTGCTGACAATCGATCTTAAAAAAATCCCGCAAATAAAGGATTTATCTGATCTTTTCCGTCAGGCAAGAATTGCCAAGGCTCTTCGAATGAATATTGAAGATTTCAGAAATGCCTTATCACTTGTTAATAATGGTTCTTACTTAAAAACACTGGCGGATATCGAAAAAATGACTGAGTTTTCGGAGTGGTTAAAAAAATCTCCTTTTAATATTTCAGAATTGATATTTATTATTGATGGCAGAGAAACAACTACTACAAGGTACAATATCAACCTGGAGTCACTTTCAGCCAGAGTGTCTGAGATACAGACCCACGAAACGGTTGTAAAAACAAGTGATTCACTGAAGAAATTGGATAACGCAAGGATTCTTCTAAGTAGTTACCTCCAAACTACATTCAATCTTACACAAAAACAATTAGAAAAAGAGTATATACCGAATTTTTTATCGGTAGATTTTATACAGGTATCAGAAAAGGCTCTCAATGCTTCCTTTACCAACCAATACCCAGACGATCCGCAAGAGCTTGAGGACTTGCTAAAATTGGTTCATGAACTTGAAAGGATTACCCTCCTGTTTCGCAAAAATCAATTTGATGCTGAAAGTGTCACCTTCCTTATCGGCAATAAAGATTTGTTTGGGATTGCTGACCTGAAAGCTTTGAACTTGGCTAGTATTCTTAACATTACTTATTTCAGGGAACTTAAACTGAAAAAAGAGGGTTTTGATGAAAAGCTGCATAAGACACTGATCGTTATGCAGTCCTCCTCCGACTTTAGCGGCAGCGAAGATACTTTAGCGGAGATGTGGGGACAACCTGCTAGTCTTATCAAATCACTTTCGGAGAACCTGAAGTATTCAACTCCTGCACTAGAGGCGATTAAACATTTTGGCGAAAACCTCGAGATTTGTGATAAACTAGGTATCCAGGGAGATTCACTTATGATGCTCATTGCTAAAGACTATGAAACAGCAGCTGAGATTGCCTTGGGAGCCTTCAAATCCAAATATGTAGATGAACAAACAAAAAAAGAAAAACTAGAGCCATACATTGACAAGATTAATACCCTCAAAAGGGATGCTTTGTGCGATTATATCATTTCCTGTGAAGATAAGTTTAAATTCAAAGACAGGGGAGATCTGTATTCATTCTTCCTGCTCAGTGTGGAAATGAGCGGTTGTGCCAGGACATCAAAACTTGTAGCAGCAATTGCCAGCGCACAGCTGTATATCCACAGATGCCTCATTAATCTTGAACAATCAGATCCCTGGTTGAATCCGAATCTGGATAAGATAAAGGTTCATCCCACAATGATTCCAACCGATGAATGGGAGTGGAGAAAAAACTATCGTGTATGGGAAGCAAACAGGAAAGTCTTTCTTTATCCAGAGAACTACATTGACCCAACGCTCCGCGACACCAAAACACATATCTTCAAAGAATTGGAAGACGAGCTCTTACAGCAGAAAATGACCAAGCAGTCAGCCGAAGATGCATATAAAAAATATCTGGCCCAATTCACCAAACTCACCAGACTGAGGTATGCAGGAGGCTATTATCACCATATTTTTGACAATTATGGATATGTACCCTTAATCATGAAATCTTTGGATGATAAAGGTTTATCACCTGTCTCAGTAAGAACCGCTTCATTAACAACTACATCAGCAAGCCTGGCTCCGTCAGCTCTGAACACAGTTACTACTCTTGTATCATCTAATATCACAGCACAGGCATATTTCCCAATCAACACTGTTTATTTCCCTGCTGAATCTGAAGACAGTTGCTTCTATCTATTTGCGAGAACAAATATTCAACCATATGAATATTACTATCGTATTTACAATCATAATAAAAAAACATGGGGCAACTGGACTAAAATTGACTTGAGCATTGAAGCAAAAGAAATATCAGCTGTTATTCATCTTGGTAAACTATATCTTTTTTGGTCAGAGGTTAAGTCAAAAGAGAATAACACACTCATTGAAGGCTCTTCAAATTCAGAAGATTTTAATTTCAGAGCTTTTGTTAAGTATTCCTGTCTTGATGAGAATGGAAAATGGAGTGCCCCGCAAAGATTACTATTGGGACAAGGGAACGCACATAAAAGTACTATTTACAAAAGGACAAGAAAATTAGAGAATTTTAATGGTATTAAGTGGGAGAAAGAAAAAGATGCCATTGTTGAAAAATTTGAGGAATTGGTCTTCAGAAAACCTTATGTCTTCAGTAATCCCTCCAATGTCAGTACGCCTATTAGCCTTGGCTACATTTGGACACCTGAAATCATGGACATTTTAACTACCTATGTAACGAAAGCACACAATATCTCCATTAATATTTCAGGTTGTACCATAAATTTCCCCATCCCTTCCAAAACATTTGAAATAAGAAACAACGTTTTCGTCAATAATACAAGGGATATTACAATTACAGTAACAATAAAGATCTATAAGATATCATTTGATTTTACTGTTAAGGGCACTATCTACCTTCTTCCTGGGTATTGCTTTTTTATTGGTACTTTCTCTTTTGCTTCATTTTTGTATCCAGTTTTCCAGCCTATTCCTTATGAGATTACAGTCTCAACACCTCCTGCAAAAGAAAAAGTTTTTGATCTTTCTCTATCAAGAAACATCATAAAGAATCAGTCAGAAAATGAGGTTTTTGGGACACCAATTACAAGTAACTACAGGAAAGAGTATAATGTTGCATATGTAGAAAATGGTGATTTTATAACTCACGTAGAACATGGCAGTAGAACACTTTCGGATCACAAGCTCTTTCAGAATATGGATGGCTTGGCCAGCATTTTCTTATCAAAAGGCAACAATCTTGAAAATGTGCAAGTTGGCACAATTCTTACGGATGAGCTTACAGATGTTATGTATGCAAAAGGACTTGAGCAGTTTCTCTCTCTTCAGACACAACAAATGGCTGATAATTATGGTCAGATGTTTGACTTCGAGGGTCCTTTTGGAGAGTATTACTGGGAAATGTTTTTCCATATCCCATTTCTTATTGCAAATCATTTCAATGCCAACCAAAAATTCAAGGAAGCCAAATGGTGGTACGAACGCATTTTCAATCCGATGTCCGATGAGACTCCTGCTGAAACAAAACCGACAGATCATAACTGGCAATTCAGGGAATTTAGAGGACTAACGCTACAGAAGCTTAGAGATATTTTAACTGATAAAAAAGCGATAGAGGTCTATAAGAATGATCCATTTGACCCTCATTCCATTGCACGTTTGAGGATAAGTTCCTATCAGAAGGCTGTTGTGATGAAATACATTGACAACCTTCTTGACTGGGGTGACTTTTTATTTACACAGGATACCCGCGAATCAATTAACGAGGCTGAAATGCTTTACCAGATGGCTTATGATGTACTTGGAAAAAGACCAATCAAACTGGGTAAATGTAAGACTGCCGATGAAAGCAAACTGACGTGGGAGCAATTGTCCAGCACTACTACCAAAGGTTCTGAATTCCTGATTACCCTTGAAAACTATTATTGGACTCAAAAGGAGACATATGATATAGAAGTAGGATTCATAAAAGGATCGAAAGGGCTAAACGCTTTATCCGGAATACATTCCGATGATCTTAATTTTAATAATCTTAAAGTCCTGGTCTCAGTTCGACGATTAAGCGATTTGCTGACAAACATTTTGAGTGAAAGCAATAGCTTAAATACTGGCACTCCTGTCAATAAAATAGAAAAATATAACAGATTGCTGGAATACAAAGATATAGCTAATGAGCGGCAGGCGGGCAGGGAGAGTTATATTAGATGGGAGCAAGCCAAAAAAACTATCGACCTGAAAAACAATATGCCAGATATAAAGTTCCGGCCTCATAAGCGATTACCCTCTTTTGACGTTGTAAAACAAAACAGTCTCGCTTTCTGTGTTCCCGAAAACAAGGATCTTGTTACATATTGGGACAGGGTAGAGGACCGTCTTTTTAAGATATGGAATTGCATGAACATTAAGGGCATTCGTCGGAGTTTATCTCTATTCCAACCTGCAATTGATCCAATGATGCTTGTAAGAATGAGAGCATCCGGATTAAGTCTGGAAGAGGCAATTAGTCTAAGTATTAGTTCAACCATTCCTTATTACCGTTTTATCTATCTTATTGAAAAAGCCAAACAATTTGCACAGGTTACTCAGGGTTTTGGATCTGCCTTACTAAGTGCGCTGGAGAAGAAGGACGGAGAAGAACTATTATGTCTCCGATCAGTCCACGAGAAGAATATATTGAGAATGACCAGGGAAATCAAGAAAAAGCAGATCCAAGAAGCTATAGCACAGTTAAAATCTACCGAAGAGAACCTTAAAAATGTTGAAAACAGAATTGAATATTATGGAACCTTAATTGAAACAGGATTAATCCCTTGGGAAATAACCGAGCAAGTAACTAAGTGGACAGCTTCCGGAATTAGAATTACAGAAGCAACGCTAGGTTTCCTTACGAGTGTATTTGGTTTTCTTCCCCAGATAGGCAGCCCCTTTGCAATGAAATATGGTGGTGCAGAATTAAGCACTGGCTCAGGGCGTTTCGCAGATGCTACAGGCACATTGGCTGCAATAGCTGATAATATTGCAATCTTAGCTGGTCTCGAAGCTGGTCATCAAAGAAGAGAACAGGAGTGGAAGCATCAATTAAAGCTATCCGAGCAGGAATTGAAACAATTAAATCAGCAGCTTGTTGCAGCAGAAATCAGGCAACAGATTTCGGAACGTGACCTGGAAATTCATGAAAAGAATATGGAGCAGATTGACGAACTGGACGATTTTTATAAAAACAAATTCACTAGTCTCGGATTGTACAATTACATGGCCTCATCACTAAACCGCATATACCGGTCTGCCTACAACAGTTCACTCGAAATGGCAAAACTGGCTGAAATAGCATACCAGTTTGAAACTTTCAAAAACGATATTTTCATTCAGAACGACAACTGGGAATATGATAAAGCTGGGCTACTTGCAGGAGAAAAACTGATACAACAAATACAGGAACTGGAAAAAGCCTATATAATCAGCAACGAGAGGATCCCAGAGATAACACAAAGCTTTTCATTGGCCCTGCTTGACTCCAGACAACTAATTGACCTCAGACAAAAAGGTAATTGCGAAATTGTTATTCCAGAAATAGCTTTCGAAGTATTATATCCTGGGCAATACAGGCGTATTATTAAATCTGTGCGTATCTCTATCCCATGCATTGCCGGCCCATTTACAAATATCAGTGCCAGGCTGACCCTGTTGAAAGGAGAAATTGAAAAAGAAGATAAGCTGCCATTGGAAGAATTAAATGTGGCAAAAAACACGTCGATAACAACCAGCAGTGCAAATAACGACTCAGGTATGTTTGAGTTAAATTTCAGGGATGAACGATACTTACCATTCGAAGGAGCAGGCGCTGTAAGTCATTGGCGGCTTGAACTTCCGGAAAAGATCAGGTCATTCAACTACGATACTATTACCGATGTCATACTTCATATGAGTTATACTGCCCGTGATGACGGTGACAGGGCAACTGTAGAGAATATGCTAAGTGACCTGATAAAGAACCATGCATCAACAGTGGGACTATTCCGCCTATTTAGTCTCCGCCATGATTTTCCAAACTCCTTTAATCAGCTATTTAGCCAGAGCAGTCAAAAGACCGAATTTATGGTTGAGAAGATTCATTTCCCATATATTCTATCGAATAAGGGATTAATAATTGAGAAAACAAAGATCCTGCTCAAACCAAGGAAGGGAATGTATGTCACCGTACCTTCTACTTTTAAGATCAATGGTGACAATATTGTGACCTGGTCAGCCGATAATGATATTTCTTTTCCTAGAACAGATGGAAACCAAGACAAAATAAAAGGAGGAATCGTTAACCTGGTCGGCAGTCCAGATAGGAAATGGACGATAGATGCCGGAACAGACGGACTAAATAAAGACGATTTAGACGATTTAATGATTTTAATTATGTATAAGATTTGATGTTCCTTAAGTTCATTTTTCAATTAGAATAGGTTATTAATCTCTATAAAATAGAGATCTGGCAGAAGTTCTTCAAGCTTTACATAAATTTTTGTAGAAAGCTCGTAAGGTTCTTTAAAATAGTCAACTGTATGGTTTTCTTCAAGCTGTTTTTAAATACAGCTAACTTTTTTGCATTCTCTCCAAAATCAATATTCTTTGGCTGAATAAATCCTTCTTTGTCAAATAAATAAATTAAAATATGCCTTCCTAAAGCTAAGGCTTTTTCATATTCAATTTGTGTATAAGATTTACCAGTATACTTATCAACTGAACCATATCTATAAGCAATTATCCCAACATATATTTCTGATGCAGCAACTTCTGCTAAACAAGTTTCTAATGAAGACGCTGTTCTTGCACCAAATTTCTCCATGCCAACAATAGTAATATTGTTAAGCTTACTAATAACCTCCCAAATATTTGCACGATAAGGGATTAAGTCACCATATGTAGAAGATATAAATACTTTATGTTTCATCACAATCAAAATTATAATTTATTTGTAGGATTGAATTATTATTTCGAAATTTGATACCAGCGGCATTTCCTTTCATTTATATAATGGTCTAAAAAAACTGGACAGGAATTTAATAACTTTAAAATTTCTGTCATATGAAAAAATCAAGACGAAAATTCACAGCTGAGTTTAAAGCTAAAGTTGCTATTGAAGCAATAAAGGAAATC
>Ga0307378_10002640_pt1 | contig 27076 bp, 14 predicted proteins | sample UN1MG_FD_202238 | JGI IMG/M metagenome (GOLD analysis project Ga0307378, IMG submission 202238) | Soil microbial communities from Risofladan, Vaasa, Finland - UN-1 | ecosystem: Environmental > Terrestrial > Soil > Coastal area > Acid sulfate soil | place: Finland: Risofladan, Vaasa | collected...
GATCGATTTCCAGCAGACGATTTTTCCGTTTCTGACCGATACATTCTTTATATTCGAGCGAGGCGGCAACGACTCGGGGACATACCAGGCGATTTTCGCGAACGGTTCGCTGGGTCCGGAGGTTGCGTTTACCGCTTCGAGTGTTTACGCCGATACGGGAGTTGGAGTGAATGGCCAGAACGCCTTCGGTGTGGTTTTCAAGACGGATGTTCCCGTGCAGGGTGTGCGAATCACCGCGTCGGGACACGACACGTTAAGTATTTCTACACCAAGCGGCGCCGCTCCGACGCAGGCCCATGACCCACAACCCGAGGACAAAGCGAAGGGCATTCCGGTCATCGATACGGTTCTGAGTTGGACAACGGGTGCCGACCCGGCGGATCCCGACCGTCCCAATCCTGCCATCACAGGACATAACCTTTGGCTGAGCATTCCTTATGATCCGGCGAATCCGCCGGCCGCTCCTGACTGGCAGGACGCCGGCGTGCAGATATTTCAAATCCCCGCCGACACGAATCCGGCCGACGGAACTCCGGATGCAACGGCATCCTATAGCACGATATTGCAGAGGGACGCTTTGTACTACTGGGCCGTGGATGAAAGTCTTGGAGCTGCGAATCCTCGCGAATGGGACAATTTAATACAAGGAGTGCAATGGTCTTTTGAGACGGTCACGTCGGGGCCCGAGGTGGATGCGGGCAGCAGTATCGTAACATGGCTCAAAGCGGGCACAACGACTGTTGACTTGAACGGAACGGTTGCTGATCAGACCGGTGACGTCACGGCCACTCTCTGGTCTGTCGTTTCATCACCGCCCGGCTCTACGGTTGACATTGCGAACAATTCGCTCGCCGCGACTACGGCCACCCTCGCTCAAACAGGTCTGTATGTACTGGAGCTTCACGCGGTGGATGCGACGCAGCAAGAGGACTCCGACCTGATGCAAATCAGCGTATATGCCGACAGTTGCGAGGCGGCCAAGAACAATCCCAACGGCTATACCGCTCCGCCGTATGATTTCAATGACGATTGCAGAGTGGACTTCATAGACTTTGCGCTGTTTGCGGCCGCGTGGCTGCAGGATGAATCTCTGGGAGGTGACGCCCTTTATGATGCAGGCACATTCACCGTGCCGGTTGTACAATTCACGAATCCCTTGAATGCGAGCGTTGTCTCGGGCCAGGTGACTATCAACGCGATAGCGTATGACCCGGGCATCGGCACCGCCGATGGCGACGGCATGGAGGACGGCGGTTTCGTGTTCTTCGAAATCATCGATAGCTCGGGCGCAGTCCTCGATACTCAAAATGAGAACCTGGCCGCTTTTGACATGACGTGGGATACGACCCTGCCGCTCTATCCGAACGGGGTTTATACGATTCGTGTAACGGCCGAATCCAACGCCGGGTACCAGAATATAAAGGAAATCTCCGTCACGGTGAGCAATCAATAATCAGGATTAAGTCTATTACCTCTTGCGCGAAAAAACTATTGTGGTGACTACGTATTTTTTTCCTGCTCCACACCGTTTTTTTTGGCAAATAAAAAGGAGATGAAAAAAAATTATTATCATCCCGGAGGAAATTAAAGGGGGACGGTACATTTTTCGAATAGTCGTAAGTCGGTGGGCGTTAGAGGGGCCGCTTTGCGAAGGCTGATGGGAATATAGCAGGATAATCCCTTTTCTGTTTACCACAATATTGACAACGGCTGATTTATTTGCGATGATTTCATTCCTGGATATGTAACACGTCAGTAGCGTTGTTGTAGAAAGGATATTGCTTATGACTATCGAATTTCGTCAGGACTATAGCTATTGCCTTCTCGTGCCTACGAGTATGGGGGTTCGCATTACCCCGGTCAACGGCCAGCCTGTTTACAGCAGTAATACGTTCATCATGCAGGCCACCAGTGCCGAGTCCAATGTGGCCAGTGTATCCAGCTATTTAGGCCTGCCTGTCAAGGTACTGACAACCTTTGTCAAAGGCAGTCCGATCGCCCGGTTCATAAAGGACAATCTTGCCGGCCGGCACATGGACTATGAGGGCAAGGAGGTGGATCAAGGCGGACCATGGGGCTATCGCCACCAGTTCAATATCGCCGACAGCGGCTACGGCTCGCGCGGGCCGCGGGTTCATAACGACCGTGCCGGCGAGGTGGGAAGGACCCTGAACGTTAACGACTTTGACCTGGACCGGATCTTCGGCAAAGAGGGTGTACAAATCATTCACCTGTCAGGTCTTATCGCGGCCCTATCGCCAGAGACGGGCACTTTCTGCCTTGGATTAGCCAGGGCCGCCAGGAAGCACGGGACCCGGATCTCATTCGATCTGAACCATCGCGCCTCGTTCTGGAAGGGGCGCGAGGCCGAGCTGCACGACATCTTCGCGGAAATCGCCGGCATTTCGGACATACTCGTCGGCAATGAAGAGGACTTCCAGCTCTGCCTGGGGATCGAGGGCCCGGAGGCGGGCGGCAAGGACCTGGCGAAAAAGATCGACAGCTTCAAGGTCATGATCAATAAGGCCAAAAAGGCATTCGGCAATGCCACGGTGTTTGCCACCACGCTCCGCCAGGTCGTCAGCGCCAACTGTCACCTCTGGGGTGCGATCATGTCCGCCGGCGACAACTGGCATGTGGTCGAACCGCGAGAGATAACGGTGCTCGACCGGATCGGAGGGGGCGATGGTTTTGTCGGGGGCATGCTCTACGGCATCCTCAGGGGCTGGGAGCCGGCCAAGTGGGTCCAGTTCGGTTGGGCCACGGGGGCATTGGCCACGACGCTGTTGACCGACTACGCCCAGCCTGCGGACGAGGATCAGATCTGGAGCATCTGGCAGGGCAATGCCCGGGTAAGGCGGTAAGTGAGAAAAGGGGTCAGGAGCGAATGGCGGTTCCTTAAGGGATTGATGAGTAGAAAACTCCCGCATCGACAAGAGGGCACGTATGAATTGGAAGATACTGCTCTTGCCGCAAAAGAGAACAAGAACTGCCTTTAGAAGTAATTTCGACAATCGGCGCCTGAAACCTCCAATAATTACGAAAAAGACCGATATACGGCTTAAGGAACCGCCATTCGGGTCAGGAGCATTTTAGGCTCAGAGAAACTGAATACGGCCACATATTGATAGTGACTGGACAATTATTGACGTTTACTATTGTAGACTTCTTTAATGAGTAAATTCCGTGCCGTTCGTTTGCCCGTCCCTGCGCTTGACAATGACCTCATCCGGCTCTACTGAATGGGGTCGCCTGTGACCTGGACGTCGTCTATGTTCCAGCCGGGATAGGTTACTGACTCGTCCGTCGGGCCGATACCCCAGCGGAAGTAAACCGTAGCCTGCCCATCGGCAACCGACGGGGGAACCGCATAATCCACGGACTGCCAGGCGTCGTCGGAGACGTGAGAAAGGCCCGTCGTCCACAGATCGACCCAATTCGTGCCGTCATTCGATACTTGAACGTCGGCGTAGTCATAGGGCGATTCGACCCCAAGCCACCGGCGGAAACTCAGCCTGATGTTTTTGTATCCCTCGCAGTTTATTGCACCGGTTGTGGCGTAGCGCGTTTCGGTCATATTGTCGGCATAGTCGCCGTCAAGCACATAACCGATGACGTTCTCGCCGGTGCAGCCTGAATCCGGGTCGCCGTTCCATGAGCCGGCTCCTGTCGGCGTGCCCCACGCCCAGCCGGCATCGAGCAGCCAGTTCGGATCGGTATCCATATCGGCCCAGTAAATCGCGTTCTGCACGACGGTGACCGATGCGCTCTGACTGTGCTGTCTGATTCCATCCGTCACGAGGAAGGAGAACGTGTACGTGTACGGCGCCTGGTCTGCCGTGGGTTTCCAGACGACAGTTTGCGTATCCGGGTCAAAATAGGCCCCTTCGGGTAAATTGCCCACCGAAAGCTGAGTCGGCTGATTCGTGGGATTCGAGATTGTCAACTGGAACTCGAGTATCTGGCCCGGAACGATTTGGTCCGGCACTGATATCGGATCCAACGTCGGTGCCGGCAGGGTCCATCCCGAGTTTTGAGGATCACGCCTCGACATGCCCCAATCGGTCGTCACGGGGTCGTACGAGCCCGGCAGGTCGATAACATGGAATTGATAGTCATAGCCGTTGACCATCATCTCAAGGTCACCGTCCTGGTCGAGGTCTTCAAGGGCCGGGCAAGTGGAAAAATCAGCGGACAAATCAAACATTGGAAATCCCGTTGTAGCCGAGCCGTCGGACTCCCAGGCCATGATCGGCGCCCCGGCCGAGGCGACCACCAGCTCCTTCTGCCCGTCACCGTCAACGTCGCCGATCAAAGGAGAACAGTACCACGGATCGCCCATGAGTGTTTTGGGAAATCCGGCGTCGGATAATTCCCTGCCCTCATGGTCGAAGGCGTGCACGAGACTGTATGCGAAGCCGTCTTCTTCGACATAGCTGTTGACATAGACTTCGCCGAAGCCGTCGTCGTCGACGTCCCCGACGCTCATGGCGCCGTAATCGCCGAATGGGTCGCGAACTCTGGCTTTCCAGAGCGTGCTGCCGTCGATATGGACCGCCATTACGCTGTCCTCGGTGCAGAACACGAGTTCCGGCTCGCCGTCGGCATCCAGATCGGCGATGGCCGTTCCTTTTTTGCTTCCGCCTTGCCATCTCTTGATCTGCTGGCCGTTGTGGTCGAGGATGAAGGTGTATACGCGCGTGATGCCGGGACCGTATCCACAAAGGGCGATCTCCACGTCACCGTCACCGTCAAAATCCGCAACGCTTATAGGGCCCTCCGAGGTATACCGCCGCTGCCAGAGGAAGGTCCCGTCGCCCTGGATGGCAAACAGGCCGTCGCTTTCCCTGGATTCTTCGTCAAGGGCAACAATAATCTCGCTGTCGCCGTCGCCGTCCAGATCTGCAAGGACGGGACTGCCGATTATATAGGCGTACCAGTAGTCGCCGACATCTATGGGCCAGCCATTAACGACCTGGCCATTGTCCACGTGCAGAGCGGTGGCCATGACATTATAATCGTCCACCACAACGATTTCGTAATCGCCGTCGCCGTCGATGTCTCCCACAGCCAGGCCCGAGGCAACCATTGAGTCCCAAAGGCCTACTCCCAGTTCAGCAGGCCAGCCGTCAAGGGCAGTTCCATCGTCTTTCCATATGCTTATTGCCCCTCCGTAATAGTAGTCGCTCATTGTGATCGACGCTTCGACAATCTCGTTTCGTCCGTCCCCGTCAACGTCAAGACACAACGGGCTGCCCACGTACATCTCATCCGGCAGTTCTTCAGGATCATCCGATATCTCCGGTATCGGCCATGGGGCCATTTCGGCGCCGAGTTCAATACCAAATATCTTGCGATCGGTGTGGACTGCCCCGTCGGTGGTCACGTTAAGACGCAACTCTAATACTCCGGCTCCGGGATTTGGAAATACAAGATGAACCAAACCGTTGGGATCTATAGGGGAACTGCCATCACTTAGCGTGATCCAATCATCACTGCCATAGCCGCTGTATTCGAGTTGATAGGAGTCGCCGTGCACGAACATGGTAAGCGGTATATCATTGCCGTCGGGCGCGAAGGTTTGCTGCTGCATCGGCTCGACGATTTCTCCCAGAGGAAGCCTTTGGTCGGCGGCCATCAGGGCCCGGTAGGCGTTTACCCGCCCGGTGCCGATATAGCCCTGCACGGGATCGATATCCCCGTAATATACAGGATCGGTGGTGTTTTCCAGGATGGCCCTGACTTCTATGTGTGTCAACTCCGGTTTATGTGCAAGCACCAGGGCCCCTACCGCCGCGACATAAGGCCCTGAAAATGACGTCCCTGCTGTGGCAATGTATTCGTTTTCGAGATCAGTCGTGACAATATCAGTTCCGGGGGCGGCAATGTCAACCCAGTGCCCGAAACTACTGTGGCCGGTCTTCATGTCTTCGCCATTGGTCGAGGAGACCGCCATGACGTTGTAATAAGCGGCCGGATAGAGCGGTTTGGTATTGTCGTCGTTACCGGCACTGGCTACAAGTAGAACGCCATGTGCAAAAGCGTTATCGATAGCTGCCTTGACTGCCGGGTCTCCCTCCGGGCCGAATTCATCTGCACCGAAACTCATGTTCGCAACATGCGCGCCGTTGGCCGCGACATATTCCAAAGCTTCAGCTACTTCGGCGGAAGTCATATAGATGCTTAATCTCAAAGCCATTATACTGCTTTGCCAGTTTACGCCGCAGACGCCTATGCCGTTGTCACCCACTCCGGCGATTACACCGGAAACGTTCGTACCGTGTCCCTCGACGCCATACCAGCCAAGTTCAGGTATGACGTCATTATTGTCTTCCTCGAAGTTCCAGCCGGAAACATCGTCGATATAGCCGTTGTTGTCATCGTCCAGGTCGTTATTAGGAATCTCGCCTTTATTGACCCAGATATTGTCCTTCAAGTCGGGGTGATTCACGTCAACTCCGGTGTCCAGCACGGCCACGACAATATCGTGACTACCGGTTGAGATGTCCCATGCATCGGACATTTGGATCAGTTGATGGGCATACTGATCGGGAAACTCCGGGTCGTTCGGATCGCCACAGCGCTCATAGATATAATTGGGCTGCGCATACTCCACTTCAGGATCACCCCGGAGTTCGGCACACACGCCTGACACATCCCGGTCGGTCCTGAGCAGATAGAATCGAAGCAGCTCGGGGTCCGTCGACCGCTCGCCAGTCGCCTTTGGCTTGGCCGAAGATAAGATACCGATCTTGCCGGGCGCCTGCCCCTGGGGAGTATCTTCGTACTTCAGCCGTTGATGAGCGCCGCCAAACACCGGGCCTTCATTGGAGAGCCCATAGTCGGCCTGCAGGCGAAGCAGGGCGGCCTGGTATCCCGTCGATGCCGACAGCGAAAATAGGCCGGTGCCGTCTGCTTGTCTATCCCTGAGCTTGACAATGACCTCGCCCGGCACGTAGGTCGGCTTGGGGCGAGCCGGCCGCCTCGAAGCCTGCTCGGTGGCTGCACTGATGCCCTTTTCCTCAGGCGACGGGCCTGCTCTCAATATTCCGGCACCTATAACGGCCATTGCAACCAAAAATCCAGCGCATACCATCAGACGGTTTCTGTTTGAGTTCTTCACGCTCATTCTCTCGCTCCTTTCACAAGCAACTATTGCACACCATTCTCCACGCAACTGAAGCGGCATCTGCGAATCGGGGAAACGATATCCTCGCTCCTCGGACAACCAATTGCGCGCACACAAACCGCCACCATTATACTAATAATCTGAATCTGCAAAGTCAAGTCAAAAAAAACCATGTTTTTGCCGTCCCTGTCCCTTGTGCCATGTGTCATACCGTACAAATCATCACTTAACGGCAATAAATGCCTATTCAGTAAGTAAGCGTTTGCCACAGGGTAAATGTTGATAATAAAAATGAAAAAAAGGAAATTTTTCCCAAATAATGCGTAGGTAGTCTTGGCATTCCATACGACCGAGAAAAACCCTGATAATTCAGCGAAAATCTGCGATAAACTGGAAAATTCAATATTTTTCAGTTTTTTTAAAAAACTTATTGAAAGGGGAATCTTTTTTTTCGATATAATAGTATTCCGATTGGTTTAGTGATATATGGTTTTTAGATGAAATTGTCCAAGAAATGTCAATACGCACTCAAGGCTCTGTTTGAGCTTGCTTGGCGCAATACAGGCAAGCCGGTGAAAACACACAGTATAGCTGACTCTCAGCGAATTTCGCCGCGTTTTGCGATTCGAATTTTTGCGTAATCTTCCACCGTAAGCATCCTTTGTCTCCGTAAGCTACTAATCTCCTGTACTTTCTTAAGGAGCAGTAACTTACGAAGTCTGCTACGGTGTGGCTATTTTACTTGCCGATTTCTTCAACTTACCCGTGGCTGTTTTGCATGCCGATTACCAGATAAGCTATTAAAAGCAAATGGCTTATGTAGATATGATACTGTGGATTTTAACAGAAAGCGTTAGTTCGAAGTCAAAATCTTCTGATTCCGCATCATTTCTTAATATTTTATGGCTGTGAACACTTTCTTTTCGGGTGCCGGCTTCATTTACTGATTACGTCGATTGGATCACTGCTATTACGGATATTATTCCACACCAGTCTGTCTTCTACTTGGATTGCCGAACTGTCCCTGCGGACATCTTTGATGATAGTGTGACCGAGGCTTTCAAAACAGCCATTCCCTCGTCGCTCATAAATACCTACACCCATGCGATGGAATACGCCGTCGTTGCGTCCGCGGTCAATCACAATTACCCCATCTTTTGTCTTATCAGTAATTTCTCCATGAACACGGCGTATCGTCTTCTGGAGTTTGGCGATGAGCCCGTTGGTACACCATGCATAGTCTCCCTTGTTGCCGAATATGTCGATCTTCCGAAACAGAAGCTCCTTGTTTTTCACGTCAATAACTCTGAGTACGATCTCGAGCGAGTCAGCATCCTCTGTGATATCACCGAAGAAACCTAAGTAGACCTGCAGCGCCTGTTCATCTTGATATTTGTCTGCGAGCTTAGTAAATTTCATTTCAGGTGAACTCTCTGTCACCCGTAGTCCACTGAGTTCTTCAGCCATCTTGTCCGCATTCCACGTCTTGAGAACCTTACAGTTAAATCTCGGATAAGACTGCTTCGGATCATCCGGATCATGAAGCCTGCAAGCTCGCAGCGCATCCAGCACCACATCATGAGCCCTTTCCGGATTCCTGTACCGGCCGTTCGGATCCGCAGGTGTACTTTTTTCCTCCAAAGGCAGTAAAAATATACTATAGACGGCATTTGGCTCATAGACGCAATTGGGCACTCTCTCTACACGAAGATCACTCTTGCTGATGACAGTACCATCCTGAAAGGACGCCTCCACCGCGATTGACCGAACTTGACCGTAATTTGGAAGTGGCACGCAGTCGCTAAAAATCAAATAGTCACCCTTTTGCGCCACTCGTTTGTTCTTGAGCTCCTCGCCATCTACTGTGATTTTGATACTTTCAAGACCTCTGGCATGTCTAACCTCGCCCTGAAGGACATAGGTGTCGTATGAAGTCCGTGCGGTTATCCTGCTTCGAAAATCTCGAAACACCAACTCGGGGGCGAGAGGCCTGGCTTGATACGAGAGCAGTCTCTGAACACCAAGGTGCCCGATATGGGTATTAAAGATATGGCTTTTGGCGGGGTAGACCTGCACCAAATGGCTCCACTGCGTGCCATGTCGCGGCATGCCGCCAAATACGCCATTCCATCGCCTGTCATTGTAGCGGAGAGAAGGCCAATCATAGAACAGGTATTGTTCACGCTGTCGGCTTATCAACCGGCCCGGCTCGATTGTGATACTCGTGGCGGTTACATTTCCCGCGAGGTCGGCAACTTTAACGGCAAGTTCACGGTCACCGGGCCTGGCATAGAATGTACCTTCCCATGTGACCTGGCCGCGACATTTGCGACTGTCGTAAGGATCCTCACCCAACTGAATACTCTTCAAGCCCCGGTCGTCCACGGCAACAATCTCCACGGGAATATGCCCGCCTAATAATGATTGGGCGTCCGGATGCACTCTAATCGCGGCTGTGGGAGAAGTTGTGTCTACGACGAGTCTGACAGTCGCAGGCCGGCTCTCATTGCCCGCCAGATCGACGGCCTTGACTATTACTGTCCTTGTTTTGTCCTGCGAATCGATGGCAACAACCGTCGGCTCGTTGAAATCTTCTTTGACGGACTCAATGAACAGCCTTCGATCGTCAACCCACACCGCAGCTATACCGGACTGGTGGTCACTTGTTATGATCTCAAGCGTGGCGGCGTATCTGTTAATGTAAAGGGTAGGCACGTCTGCCCAACGGTCGATTGTGCTATTGGCTATCGCGACAACCGGCGGCGTTATATCTTCATGGGTGGTTCTCCAGAAACCAGATGTCGCGAGTTTCAAGTAGAACTTCGCTTTTGAGGATGCCTCCTGTTCTATCGAGATTTTCAGTTCGTTAATTGCGTCTCTAAACAGCTTCTCCTTAACCGCCATGTCCGTTTCGCTTTTACCTTCGAGGTAGAATGCTATCCCACGTTCACGATGTGGAAAGTAGTCAATGAAGTGCATTCCATATGTCCGTGCGTTTTCTTCGTCATGGTCTCTCTCTTTGATAGTGTTATTAAAATCCTCGCGTGCTGCGGCATAGTGGTGCCCCGCAAGAAACCACAATCCTCGCTTATAGTGATTCCACCACCGACCCCGGTGAAGGTTGAAGTGCGCACGGATATCATCCTGGCTCATACCATAGTTTGGGTCATATTCCGTCTCGTAGGGATTCTGTAATCTTGCTATGGAGCATCCAAATGCGCAGGTCAGCAGGAGCAGGGCCGTAAGGCTCCCTAACAAAATTGAATACGGCTTACTCATTCGAACTCTTCCAATCGCGAACAGACAAGGAGACTCGTGAGCGCATCCCTTTCTTTGTATGTCCCACGCAGATCCAGCTCACCTTCGCAACTGCCGGACCAGGTGGCTGTTATTTTGACATCTCCAATACGTGTATCCCCGGAAATCCTGCCGCAGTAGACACCTAACGTCATATGCTCGCGTACGCCTGCGAGCCTGCCGATCCCCATTTCGACGATGTCGTCTTTCCTGGCAGCATCGGAAATTCTACCTTCAATCGGATACTCTGATATGATCGCAAGTGTCGCGTCCGTAATGATCTTGCGGATCAAATCTTCTCGGTTTTCTGAAGAATACGTACGGCTGTAAACGTGAGCAAGCTTTTTCATCTTGTCCCGGGTATCTGTGACCTCCCAGATTATCTTCTCGTTGTTGTTCTGCTTGTAAATTCCGATGGCTATCTTCGCCGCCACCACGGACTTTGGATGGGCCGCCTTACTATCCACCATTTCACCAAAGTGTTCTTTAGTAATCATCTTAAAGAAGCGGCCGTCTTCGACTGCGCGCTCAATATCCTCTTTAAACCAGTCTATCTCATCTTTCAGAGGAATCAGATCCTCTACTATGGATGATTCTGTCTTATCCTGCAGAATAGAACGGGCACTGCTGTTGCTGAGTTCGTCAAAGCACACTTTAATGACTCGCCCGGAAGGAATATCACTGGGAATCAATGCTGTCCACCCTTTCTTGAGACCACTTTTTGAGAACCTGTCTATTTGTGCGATGTACCTTTGGGTACCTGTGGAAAGTGTTAATGTCAGGGCATACCCGCCAACTTTGTAGTGCTCGTAAACTTTACGTGTATTACGAAACTTTGCCTGCACGGACACCTGTTCCCCGGCAGGCACGGTTATCAGGTTGCTATCAGCAGCGACAGCAGCCTGCACCAGGGACAGGTCGAACTTTCCCTCATAGGGTGAAGATGCCTGGATGGTGAAATCACCAATTTTTAAGAATTCTATATCGAGATCGGATTCATTGCGAATCACACCCTGGATATCGGGAACATTTTTCGGCACAAACTCCATCAGTTTCTTCGAGGCATCGACAACCTTCACGAAAAAGAACAGCAGCGCGCAGATCGCGAATCCTATCAGGATGGTGTTTTGAATCGCAGCAGGTTTATTCGAAAGCCACAAGAACAGCGCCTGGTTGAGACTGCTCGGCTGAGGGTCGGGCCTGGATTTCCTCTCATTCTTCCCCGCCTTTTTTCTGCTGTCTTTCTTCTTCTTCGCCATGGTTGGCCCCTTACAAAAAGCGGCCTGCTGTCCTCGGGGGTCCCACTGAACCGGATGTTCATATGGAATACTAACAGGCCAAATGACCGTAACGTTAGAACAACAATCTCGATCACGAGGCTATCCCGATTACCGCACTACAACCGGACAAACGATCTCACAAGGTCGCTGTCCGTTCCTGAATACTTTCTTATTCTACAATTGCCCCTTTCCGGAAGTCAAGGCTAATTCTCGAAGCTTCTGCCTGCCTGGCGGCCAGGGCGCCAGACCGCTCAAATAATTTATTTCAAAAGTATGTAACTAATGAGACCACATAAAAGTGTTCCTCGATGCCGTAGTCAATGTTTGTGTTGCGCACCGTAAGGTCCTCTTCTCCCCAACGGAATTGGTACGCGAAATCCAGGCTGAACTTCTCCCTCATGGTCCAACCAAGGCCGGCGCTGAGACCGTAGACCGGCAGTATGTCATCCCATACCGGACGCGGCTCATAGAATGCCCCGCCTCGACATGCAAGAACCGACTCCCTGGCGCCCTCGAGGAACAGGTACTCGCCCCCTAACCGAAAGGCGAGTGTATCATTAGGGGTTGATGTGCCATAGGCATATTCATGTTTGAATTCAGACCAGTCCGTCCATTGCACGTCAAACGCCATACTGAGCGAGTCCGAAAACCGATAGTTCGCACCCGCTCCGAGGGAAAGTGGGAAATCTATCTCCAGACGACCGATGTCTGGAGTAGATTTCGTTGTATCGGCGATTTCCTGTTCCACTTCGGCGGTGAAAGGTGTATGGCAAACCAGGCCAAGGGTCAACAGGTTCTCTTGCCTTTCATACGCGTCCCAGAGAAGTCCGAAGGTAAAGTTATGCCCGCGAAAGTCATCAAGTGTTTCTATCATTGTACTGGATGCCATGAGTAAGCCCTTTTCATCAAACCACTGCGTTGTCGTCTTGACCTGCCGGACGTAGTCGTTAAGGAGACTTTGAGTATACCAGTTGAAACTCGCGCCAATCGTGATCTCAGGGTTAGAAGGTATAGATAGCCCACCTGCTAATGAGTAAGCAGAGATCGCGCCCTCACTTCGACTCTTCTTTTCGTGGGTCATAAAGTTGAAATCTGTCCTGTTGAGTTCGAGTCCCAAGTCATAAACCTGATGGTAGTTGACCGATATGACCACATCTGTATTCCCAACCTGTAGAGGGTGTGCATAGCTCATGAAGTTGATCTCCCCCAGGCCCCAGTTGTCCCCAATGTACGATATATTGTTGTCTGCCGATGAGGGGTCGCTCGTGATGGTTTTCCACGCACCGACGAAAGAGGCTTCCGGCCTTTCCAGGTTTATCAAGCCGGCCGGGTTCCACGAGGCCGCTGTCGCATCATCCGCTACCGCAATGAACGCCGACTGCCCCAACGCCCGCGCCCCGGAGCCCACCGGCTCCGGCGCAATCGGAATCTCTGTTCGCACCTGGGCGCACAGGCTGCGTGCGAAAGTAGCACACACGATGAAAATCAGCATAAGCGTTTTACTGGTTAGTAGCAGCTTCATTTGCTTACTATGCAGGTCTTCTCGTAACATGTGTCAACCTCCCTCGTTCGGCACGAATCATCCAACCCAGCGTCCGCCCTGTCCCGTCCTGGGACGAGCCAACTCTATGGCCAGAGCGTTGAAACGGGAGCCTCGACCATAAAACTATGGTAACTGCCACAGCACACATAGGAGAATGATCTCACAAAGTTGGCGTCCGTTCCGCAAAACTTTTCTATCGTACGATTGCCCTATCCAAAAAGCAAGTCCAATTTAAGAAATTTCTACACATGTCCGGCCGCTACAGATGACATCGTTGTCCATGAATATGGCCAAGAAAATGACAATTGGGCCTTGATAAGAAAAGGCTTCCGGAAGAACAAAGATCACGTAGTGGTCATTTTGTAAGTTCCTATATCAAAAGACTTTATAGCAGACAGACTCGCCAGTATGATTGCCGAGACACGATACCTCAGTCAGGGTCAAAATACGCTTCATCCGGATAATGCATAGGTGGGCTGGACAAATCGGCTCCCTGGGGTTGCCTTGAGAGAAAAATCGTTTGGGCAGAGGCGTAAATTTGGGCAGGCGGGGGGAAATTTTCGCCTCTGGGGCCCCGAACGATTTTTCTCGGTCGCTCCGAACATCGAATGTACCTGCGCATTATACGTAAGAACCCAAAATACGACGTCCGCCGTCATAACCGGCAGGTGCACAAATGCGCAGCAGTTCCGGCAAGTGTAACATTTTTTATTTTGTAGTTGCGATTTTCGTCGAATGCCGTTATTGTGTATTTGATTGGCGAGCATTGAGACGATTGGGTGTCCAGGGATCGGAGGCGCGTAACCCATGTCGATGATATCAACCAATATATGCGACCTTCAAATCATGGGTGCGGTTTCCGGAACACGATGAGCGGATTCTACTTGTTTCCCCGGGCATGTTGTGTGAAGAAATCCTGCGTAATGCGGGTTTGAGTGAAACGATTAGGTGTTTGACCGAAGAAAGGCAGCTATGACTCAGAAGTTCATGGAAAGGAGAAAAATCATGTGTAGAAAATCAACTTGTTTGGCTTCCTTTGTTTTGGCACTCGGATTTCAGGCGATCGGCCTCGCACAGGCCAGACTCGAGGGATATGGCGCCTCCTGCTCTGTAAATGGCCGGGACTTAGAGCCTAGCTTTTGGGCCTGGAACGTGGGAGATGAGACAGCGTGGTATCCTGGATGCACTGTATACTTGTCCGAAGACACAAGTCCTGGGGGCGCGGTACTCTGGAGCGGGACCTTCCTCATAGACTATATAGACCCAAACCAGTCCCAAGGCATCGGCTGGGGTGTCTACCCGTTTACATGTCCGGACTCCTACCCAGTGGGCACGTATTACGTTGTATTTGAGCTGTCTCATGGCGGGCATACCAGTAGCACACAAGTCACAATCACGGAGCCACCTCCACATCGAACCGCCCATGATCCCAACCCGCCTAACGGCGCCAGATTCATAGATCCTAATGTTGTGCTTAGCTGGACGGCCGGCGAGGGGGCGATTATTCACGATGTGTACTTCGGTACGGACGAAGCGCTCGTAGCGTCTGGCGACCCGAGTGTGTCCATGGACATGTTGCCGGATACATGGTTTAATCCCGGCCCGCTCGAGCCGGGCAAGACTTACTATTGGCGGATCGACGAGGTCGAAGAGGATGGGATGGTTTACGAAGGCAGTGTCTGGAGTTTCTCGGTTCAGGGTGATAGAGAAACCGCCTACAATCCCAATCCGGTTGATGGCGCCAAGTTCATAGATCCTAATGCGACCCTTAGCTGGACAGAAGGTTTCGGTGCGGCATTGCACTCCGTGTACTTCGGCACCAGCATTCCACCGGCGTTCATAGGCAGCCAGACAGAAACCAGCTATGATTTTGGAGCCCTTGAATACAGCACCACTTACTACTGGCAGGTCGATGAGATCGAAGCGGATGGGACCATCCACCAAGGTAACATCTGGAGCTTTACGACGGCCCGCCCCGATCTCATCTCCGTGCTTGACGACTTCGATGACTACACTGACCCGGCCGAGCGATGGACACCAACCGGAGGCGCTAGAATCGGCCATGACATTTATACACCGGGCACCCCGTACTCTACGCTCATGGAGAGAACGATCATCCACAGCGGCAAGCAGTCAATGCCGCTGTATTACAACAACATGGATTCACCGTTCTCTCAGGCTGACTGTACATTTTCGCCACCTTGGGACTGGACAGTTGACGGTGCCAGCGCATTGACGGTTTACGTGTACGGTGAACCGCCCAAGTTTAGAGAGACACATAGGGGCGACGTTGTCTTGAGCGGTGCCGGTGCAGACATCTGGGGTACTTCCGATGAGTTCCGCTTCGTCTATAAGACCCTCAACGGTAACGGCTCGATTACGGCGCGCGTCCTCAGCAATGGCACGGGCTCCAGCGCCTGGGCCAAGGGCGGTGTCATGATTCGTCCAGGCCTCGACGCCGGCTCGACACACGGCATGATGGTTCTGACCGGCGGCGCTGGCGGCGGCGGTGCCTTCCAGTGGCGGCGCAGCGCCGATGATGATTCACAGTCGGCGCACAACCCGATACCTGAAGTATCGCCCCCTTATTGGGTGAGAATCGAGCGAATCCACAATAAGCTGAAGGGCTATCTCTCACAAGATGGTGTCAACTGGACGCAGCAGGGCGAGAAGGAGGACATCGAGATGTGGAAGCCGAAGGTGTTCATCGGCCTATGCGTGACCTCCCATGCCAAAGGCGAGCTGCGGACCTATGACTTCGCCAATGTCCAAACAACCGGCGACGTTTATAGCCAGTGGCAGGTCGAAGATGTCGGTGTAGACCAGCCCAGCAATGATCTGGCCCCGTTGTACGTTGCGGTCGAAGATATGTACCACAACGTCGGGGTGGTGTATCACCCGGATCCCAATGCGGTTTTGGCCGCCGACTGGCAAGAGTGGACCATCCTGTTCAGTGAGTTCAGAAATGCCGGCGTGGATCTGACCGCCGTCGAGACGATTTCCCTCGGCGTGGGTGACCGAAAGAATTCGACCCCTGGCAATAGCCTGAAGCTCTTTGCAACTTCACCCGGTGAATCCGCCGGGAAGGTCTTCTGGGGGGATGGTGTTCTCCTCACGGGCGCAAACGTAGGGACTACGCAATTACTGCTCAAGGCGACTGTGCGAGATATTTGCGATGGTACGCCGATAGGTAACGCTAATAATGCCAGACTCCGTTTCGGAGGTGACCCACTCTACACGAACACCGCCGGCGTGAGGTATGTACCGTTGACTTTAGGCAGGGACTATGATCCCGTCACTGTGATAGCGGATGGTTTCCTCATGGACTATCCTCACGTTTGGGTGTGTTCAGACTCAAGCTACCCCAAGAGGGACTTTCTGCTGACGCCAGAGCCTGAGTCGCTAAGCTGCCCCATCTATTGCTTCCGGTCGTCTGACTCGCGGTACTTCTATACGCTCGACAAATATGAATCTGAATCTCAAAGGTATCAGGAATTTCGAGACAGAGGCGATCCTGTTCCCTCAGAAAGGGACGCGCTTCTTTACAATCCTAACTCGGCAGTACCTGACGACTGGACATATGAGTGTATTGCGTTCCGTGCCTGGGACAGTGAGAGCGACCCGAACTTGGAGTCCGTGCACCGCTTCGTGCACAAGGAGTTAGGCATCCCCGTGTATACGATCACGAAAAGCGAATTCGAAAATGACTCAGACTGGGAGTACGATGACGAAGAAGCCTTCTTTGCCTATCCCGTAGATGAAAACGGTGACCCCGTGGAAGGCACGCCTAACGACGCAAAACCGGTTCGTCGCATTTGGCACGAGAACCTTAACTGCTACTCCTATACGATCGGCGGGGACGAGGGCATCGTCGTCTGGTACGCATTAGACAGGCCGAAACCTTAGATGCAGTAAAACGAGCCGGTCCCAATCGGTCGCTCCGAACATCGAATGTACCTGCGCATTATACGTAAGAACCAAAAAATTCTAAAAAATGGAAAAGGTCATCAATATTTTGGGCTGAGAAACGCTGCTTGTTATGAGGGCTGGGAGTGTGTGAATTATTAGGATAGTTGTCATGGAGAATTTGGTTGATTCTCTATATCTGGAGTGCTAAAATCACATTTCCGCGAGATTTGCATCACGAAGAGATATTTTAGGAAATAAGGAATGGCGGAGATTATTGCACAATTCCACGCTCAGCCTTTCTTGACAAACGAAACCATAGCAATTTCAGGTTAGATGTGTTATATTAGTAAGGTAGAGATACCCGCCAGTGCCGGCCCTGTGCTTAATCGGAGGCCTTACGGTTATGATTAGGTTTGTCTGCAAATTATGTGGTGAGGAAATCACTGTCCAGGACCAGCTCTCCGGCAGGCAAATGGAATGCCCCAAGTGCAAAAGCATTAGAGTTATACCTGATAAGTCGCCCAAGATAAAATTCCACTGCAAGAGTTGCGGCCAGAGGATTCGAGCCGCTCAGATTCACGCCGGCAAAAAAGGGAAATGCCCAAAATGTAAGAAGCTAATTGTCATTCCCACTCTTCAGGAAGGGTCTGCTGAAGGTTCCGGGACGGTCACTCTTGTATGCTCAATTTGCAATGAGACAATTCATGTCCCGGAAGGTTCGAAAGGGGAATTCATAGAATGTCCCAAATGCAGCAGCTATGTGGAAGGATTATCCAAAGACGTCTGAGCGTTTGCCATTCCACCCTTGGGTCGCTGCTTGTAAAAGACCTGAATCCGGAAGAGCTTGATTATGATAATTACTGGGATAAGGATGTGAAGGGACATTTGAGTGAATTTGTGTTATTGTCGAAAGTTGAGTACGAAGAACTGCTCAAAAGGACCGGCTTCTTTATTCAGGAATCGCAACGATCTATCTTTAGTGAACTCAATCGCCGTCAAGAGTGAAAAAGGAAATAGATTTATAACCCACGGCGGCTGGCCGATAGAATGAGCAAAAAGCCCTATACTGTGACTGATCAAGCTATGCTGAGCTTGAAACTTGGTTGGACTCGGTGCTATCTGCTGAAGTGTACTTGCGGCTACTTGCTGATTGACGTTTATTATCCCGGGTATTACGCTCAATTTGAGAAGAAGCTTGCCAGGACAGGGATAGCGGCCTCAGAAATAAAGGGTTCTTACGTATAATGCGCAGGTACATTCGATGTTCGGAGCGACCGAGAAAAATCGTTCGGGGCCCCAGAGGCGAAAATTTCCCCCCGCCTGCCCAAATTTACGCCTCTGCCCAAACGATTTTTCTCTCAAGGCAACCCCAGTGAGCCGATTTGTCCAGCCCCCCTATGCATTATCCGGATGAAGCAAATAAAGTACCTGTTGCTGACTCATCATCATGATGACCACGCCGGCTTTGCGGCAGAGCTGGTTCGTTTTACGGGATGTCAAGTCATAGCTCACCGCAATGCGTTACGGAACAAGACTAACGGACCATGAATCGGTTGCCCCAGATAACCGACGAGCTGACAATAATTCTTTTGGTTATTGCTATCGACGAAAATGCGCTTTAACATCTGATGAGCCTTTGTGAAACTTGACAAATCTTCATAAATACAAATATAATGGCCGAATATAGATAGAACTAAGAACAATCCTTACTTTGTAATTCTACTTAACATGTGAGGGTACTGATGGTAGATGAGCAGTTGTCATACTCCGCAAAGGCGGCTTTGACCGAGCGAGTCAAGGAGTTGACGTGTCTTTACGGGATTGCTCAGATAGCCGGGCAGCCGGATATATCGCTGGAAGAAACCATCCAGGGCATTGTTGAACTTCTTCCTCCTGCCTGGCAATACCCCGAGACCGCTTTCGCGAGAATAATTTTGGATGGAATATCCTATGCGACCCAGGGCTTCTGTGAGTGCCGTCAGAAGCAGACGGCGAAGATTATTGCCGAAGGTATGCCGCGGGGAATTATTGAGCTGGTTTATGTAGAGGAAAAGCCCGATCTTGATGAGGGTCCGTTTCTCAAGGAAGAACGCAATCTAATTAACGCTGTAGCCAGGCAGGTTGCTTTAGTTATTGAACGGAAACAGGCAGAGAAAGAGAAACTGAAACTTCATAATCAGCTTCTTCATGCCGATCGGCTTGCGACAATCGGGATGCTCGCCGCGGGTGTGGCTCATGAACTAAATGAACCGCTGGGAAATATTCTCGGCTTTGCGCAGTTGGCAAAGAAGTGTCCGGGGCTTCCGGATTCAGCCGAGCAGGACATTGGAAAAATCGAAACAGCTTCTTTGCACGCACGAGAGATTATCCAGAAGCTTCTGGTTTTTGCACGACAAACTCCGTCTCACAAAACGCAAGTCAATCTCAACCAGGTAGTGCAGGATGGGCTTTATTTTTTCGAAGCTCGATGTGCCAGGGAAGGTATAGAACTTATTCGTCTGCTTTCGCCGGACCTGCCTGAAATTACGGCAGATCCGGGGCAATTGAACCAGCTTCTGGTCAATTTGGTTGTAAATGCCTTGCAGTCAATGCCGGGAACAGGCAAGATCACAGTTCAGACGCGATTTTCCGATCATAACGTTTATCTGATTGTAAAAGATACGGGCACTGGTATGAGCAAGGAGATTCTTGATAAAATTTATGTCCCGTTCTTCACGACAAAAGATGTTGGTCATGGAACTGGTTTGGGTTTGCCTGTTGTATATGGAATTGTTACCGCCCACGGTGGTGCGATTGATGTTAAGAGCGAACACGGCTGTGGCACTCGGTTCGAAATTCAATTACCGTTGGCAAAGCCGGAAGATGTGGAGGAGAGTGTTTAATATGTCTGCCGCAAAAGAACACATTTTGATAGTGGATGATTCTGCAAGCACACTGGAGGTTCTAAAGCGAAATCTGACAGCAGCGGGCTATCAGGTTTTCACGGCACCCGGCGTCTCTGGGGCAATTGAAATTCTCGGGCAGACGCGATTGGATCTGGTTGTTACCGACCTTAAGATGCCCAACGTCAGTGGCATGGATCTGGTGCGGCATATTCGCGAAAATTTCAGAGATACCGAGGTTATGATGATTACAGGCTATCCATCGATTGAGGGAGCAGTAGAGGCTGTCAAAACCGGGGCCGAGGAGTTTTTAGCCAAACCTTTCACTGACACTGAGCTACTGTCTGCCGTTGAGCGTGTTTTGGACAAGGCGAGGGTACGCAGGTCCGGACGTGTTAAACCAGACCAGGCAGTTCCCGCACACAAAGGACTTATCGGGAGATCCGAAGGAATGCGCGAGGTTTTCATTGCCATAGGTAAAGCATCGTCTGCGTCAGCCACTGTGCTCATTACCGGGGAAAGTGGTACGGGCAAGGAGCTTGCGGCCAGAGCTATTCACTACAGCAGCGTCCGGTCCTCGGCAACGTTTGTGCCGGTCAATTGCGGGGGCATTCCCGAGGGATTGCTTGAAAACGAATTGTTTGGGCATGTAAAGGGAGCTTTTACAGGAGCAACCGAATCGCGGGCAGGATTTTTTCATGCTGCTGATGGAGGTACGATTTTTCTCGATGAAATCAGCGATATGAGTCTGGCGATGCAGGTCAAACTTCTCCGTGTACTCCAGGATAAAGAAGTTTGTATGGTCGGCTCAACCCGAACGCGGAAAGTTGACGTAAAGATTTTGGCTGCAACTAACAAGGATTTGCAGGGCTTGGTAAAGAAGGGGCTTTTCCGTGAAGATTTATTTTATCGCCTTAACGTCATTACGATTATTATTCCGCCTCTGAGAGAAAGGGGAGACGATATTTTATTACTTGCTCATCATTTTCTAACCCAGTTTGCAGCCGAATCAGGTAAGGGAACGCCCAGATTTTCCGATGAAGCCCTGCAAAGTCTCCGGAGTTATAATTGGCCGGGAAATGTAAGAGAATTAGAGAACGTAATCCAGCGCCTTGTAGTAATGACCGATGGGGACCTTATAGAAGTTCCAGACCTGCCTTCTCTAATGCGTTTTTCAGCTCTTCGGAACACGGGATTCACCCGAACTCTCGCCGAACTGGAAAACGAATACATCAGCAATGTTCTGGCAAGCGTGGACGGCAATAAAACCAGGGCTGCGGAAATACTCGGCATCGACCGCAAAACCCTGCGTGAAAAGCTCAAAAGGGCCGAGAAGGCTCCATCCTGAATTCTCGCTACCGGGTAATTTCTCCCCGGCGGCCCAAATCTCCCCACTTGTGTACCACTTGTAAATGTGTACAGCAGCGTAATAAACTCGATTGCATCAAAAGAATTATTTCGTTAAATACCTTTATTCTATTCAATTAGCTGCGGAATTCTTTCGTTGCTTCGCTTTTAAGCCAAACGTAAATGTCAATATGTTTCTATTGTTCGACAGGTGGTACGGTTTTTGCTTCATTTCATGTAATCACGAAGCGCATAATAAGGAATTAAGATATGCCGGAAAATATGAGATATTTTGGGCTTTGTATGAGTTGCAGGAATGCCTCATCCTGTACATTTCCGCGGGACCCTGCCAAGCCGGCCTTTTATTGTGAAGAGTTCGAGATTGAAACAACCCCTTCGATCATATCGCCTAGAAAAGGTCAGCCGTTAGTGACAGGGCCTGATGCTTTCGACAAAGATTCAATGAAATTCATCGGACTTTGCAGCGATTGTGAGGACCGCAAGAACTGTGCCTTCCCAAAACCCGAAGGAGGCGTCTGGCATTGTGAGGAGTACCGATAGAATAAGATAAGACTACTGCGAGTTCTCAAATAAAGACAATATTTACACAAATGAAGGGGACCTTGATAAGTGAATTCGACCGACATCTTAAGAATCCTGGAAAAGCATACTGAGGACAAGGGCAGACTTATTGCCATTCTCGAAGAAATTCAGGCTGAATATGGCTATCTTCCCGAAGAATCACTAAGAATAGCGAGCGATGAGACAGGCTGCTCTTTGGTTGATGTATATGGTGTTGCCACATTCTATCGCTCGTTCAGTTTGAAGCCTCGAGGTAAGCATCTTATCTGTGCATGTCTTGGTACAGCCTGCCACGTTCGAGGCGCACCCCGGATTGTCGAAGAGTTAGAGCGGCAATTGGCAATCAAGGCCGGCCAGACGACGGCGGATAAGGAATTTACACTGGAAACAGTGAACTGTCTGGGGGCCTGCGCTATCGGGCCGGTTGTTGTTATCGACGGCCATTACTTCTCGCAAGTCAGAAAATCGAGAATTAGTCAATTATTAGATGATGCCCGGAATGGATTCGGCAAACTCCATATAGAAAAGGATGAACGAATCTTCCCTCTCCATGTGATTTGTCCCCATTGTAATCGTAGTCTGAAAGACGAGACATTTGCCATTGACGGGCACCCATCAATCTGTGTAACCATATCCTCCGACCACAAGCAAGGTTGGCTAAGACTTTCCTGTCTGTATGGCAGTTACAATTTTGCTTCGGAGTTTGAGGTCTCCACAGGCTTGGTGGTTAGCTTTCTTTGCCCGCATTGTGGTGTGGAGTTTCCCAGCACACTGGATTGCTCGGTATGTGCCGCGCCAATGGTACCGATGCTCGTAGACGGCGGGGGTATCGTGCAGATATGTTCGCGTCGCGGGTGTAAGAATCATCTGTTGGATTTGATTTGACTAAGATAGTGCCGGGTGAAACCGGTTGGTCTAAACCTGCTTATTCAGGTAAAAGCTTGTCACTGTGAAAGCAGTGAGGTTTCCAAGGGGCGACAAAGTGTTAAGATTATCTTCTATAAATGAGCTAAAGAAATTACGGAAGGCGCTTCTTGATGCCACTGATGAAAGCATTCCCTGCATAGTTATTCCCACAGGGACATGCGGTCAGGCCAGTGGAGCCGGTGACCTTATCCGTGTGGCCAAGCGCGAGATTCTGAAAAAAGGCGTGGCCAAAAAAGTCCATCTCCGTATCACCGGATGCCACGGTTTCTGCCAAATGGAGCCCTCTGTGCTTGTCGAACCCCGCCGGGTTTTTTACCCGAGGGTCGGCCTTAAGGAGATGGAACGTATTGTCGAGGCCGCAGCAAGAGACGAAGTGCTTACAGATATTCTTTTTGTGGACCCGGAAACCGGCAAGCCGGTGGAGAAGCAGGATGATATACCCTTTTTCAATAAACAGGTTCGCAGGCTTCTTGCTTGTAACGAGAAAGTAGATCCTATCCGCATTTATGATTATCTTAAAATCAGCGGATATTCGCTGTTAGCAAAAGTTCTAACTAAAGGTAGTCCCGGCTGGGTGGTGGAAGAGGTCAAACGTTCCGGATTACGCGGCCGCGGCGGGGGCGGCTTTCCCACGGGCTTGAAATGGGAGCTGCTGGCAAAACAGCCAGGCAGCCGCGGCAAATTCCTTGTGTGCAATGCCGATGAGGGCGACCCCGGTGCTTATATGGACCGCAGCGTGCTCGAAGGGAATCCTCACAGTATCATCGAAGGGATGATAATCGGTGCCTATGGGACCGGGGCTACGGAAGGTATAGCTTATGTTCGCAATGAATATCCAATCGCTATTAAGCATTTGAATATCGCTCTAAAACAAGCAAGACAACTCGGTCTTCTGGGAGAGAATATTCTCGGAACCGGATTCTCGTTTGATATCAAGCTGGTCAAGGGTGCCGGCGCATTTGTGTGCGGTGAGGAGACTGCGCTGATACGCTCTATTGAAGGCAAGATGGGTGAGCCGCGCCAGAGGCCTCCATTCCCCATACAGAAAGGTATTGACGGCAAACCTACGGCAATCAACAACGTTGAGACCTGGGCGAACATTCCGCTTATCTTCAGACTTGGAGCCAGGAAGTATGCGAGTATAGGCACCCAGGGAAATAGCGGCACGAAGATATTCAGCCTGGTTGGCAAAATCAAGAATACCGGTCTTGTCGAGGTACCAATGGGAATGACTATCAAGGAGATTGTCTACGATATCGGCGGCGGCTCGGTAGGCAAGGCCAAGATAAAGGCGGTCCAGACGGGTGGGCCCTCCGGAGGCTGCATTCCCGCCGAGAAGTTCGATTTGTCCGTTGATTACGAAACCCTGGCCGATGCCGGCTCGATTATGGGTTCGGGCGGCATGATTGTTATGGATGAAAATACCTGTATAGTGGATGTCGCCAGATATTTTATGAATTTCCTGAAGGACGAATCCTGCGGCAAGTGTTTCACATGCCGAAAAGGCACGCAACGAATGTACGAGATTCTCGATGATATCTCAAAAGGCAAAGGGACACTTGAACACTTAGACCTTCTGAAAGAATTAGCGGAGGTCGTGAAGGATACGACGATGTGCGGTCTGGGGCAGACGGCCTCGAATCCTGTTATGAGCACCCTGCGCTACTTCCGCGATGAATATCATCGACACGTTATTGATAAAAAGTGCGATGCTTTCGTGTGCAGAGATATAGTGGGTGCGCCCTGCCAGGCTGCTTGCCCTCTGGACACCGAGGTTTGGCGTTATGTTGCTCTAATTGAAAAAGGTAAATACGAAGAAGCCTACAAAATAATTCGGCATTCCAATCCGTTCCCATCGGTCTGCGCTCGGGTTTGCGGTCGCAAGTGCGAAAACAAGTGTAATATCGCTATCAGTGGCGGCCAGGCTATTGCTATCCGGGCAATGAAGAGATTTATAACAGACCGTGTTGATCCCTCGGTTTATAAACCTGTCAGAACTCCTCGCCGGGGCAAGGATGTTCACAGGATAGCGATTGTAGGTGCGGGGCCTGCCGGCCTTTCGGCCGCTCATTATCTTTCTCTGCTCGGCTACAAAGTGACGATCGTCGAAGCAGATAAAGAGCCGGGTGGAATGCTTATTAGCTGTATACCGGCCTATCGCCTCCCCCTGGATGTTACACGTAAGGAGATAAAAACGCTCCTTGATGAAAACATCACTATCAAGTGCGGGACCGCCCTCGGGCGGGATATAACCATCGACGAATTATTCGAGGATGGTTTCGAGGCTGTTTTCCTGGCAATAGGGGCGGATAAAAGCTGGCGTTTGGGACTTGAAGGGGAAGATACTGAAGGGATTTATCCATCAATGCAATTCCTTAAGGCATTTAACCTGAGAGGCGAGGAAATGGCTAAGGGGCATGTGGGTATCATTGGCGGTGGCAATTCTGCCGTAGATGCCGCAAGAGTGGCTATGCGTCAGAAAAAAGTTAAAAGTGTAACACTGCTATATCGACGTACTGCCCAGGAAATGCCTGCTTATGCAGAAGAAATCGAGGCAGCTCTTGAGGAAGGAATAAGGCTTGAAACATTGGTTTCACCAACAAGCATACGTTACATCAGAGCTGCTGAGGCAGAGGGTGTGAAAGTAGAAACATTCGTCGAGCCGGTAAAAATAGATGCGAGAAATGGACGCCTGGCTGATATCCAGTGCATCAGGAACAAACTGGGTGACGTTGACTCAAGCGGCCGGCGCAGACCTGTTCCAATACCTGGTACTGAGTTCACTATTGAACTGGATACCCTGATAGTAGCTGTCGGCGAACGTCCGGATAGCGATTGTCTTGCTTCTATGGGTTTGGAGCTTGATAAAGGCGGCAGATTACGGGTTGATGCAAAAACTCTTCAAACCAATCGTAAAGGTGTGTTCGCCGGGGGCGACCTGGTGACGGGGCCGAATACCGTTGTTAATGCCATTGCCGCAGGCAGAAAAGCGGCGTCAGTTATAGATCGATATCTTCACGGCAAAGAGCTTGTTAAGCCGCCCGAGTTAAAGCTGCCTTCGGTTTTCATAGAACCCGCTGTGGTTAGCGATGAAGAGCTTGAAGATGCCCAAAGAGTAGAACCCGCGACACTCAACGCCAAATCGAGAAAGAAGAGCTTTGCAGAAGTGGAGATGGCATTGACTGTCGAACAGGCGATCCACGAAGCCCAAAGATGTCTGAGGTGCGATCTGGAGTTCACTCAGCGAACGGAAAATGAAGAAGCCGAATGCGTAGCAGTGGAGGAAAAGTCGGCATGATTACATTGAAAATCAACGGTTTGGAGGTTTCAGTCGATAAGGGCAGCACACTGCTGGAAGCCGCAAGATTCCTGGGATTTCCTGTCCCAACCCTGTGCCATATGGACGGATTGTCACCCTATGGGGCCTGCCGTCTTTGCGTGGTTGAGATTGGAGAAGGAGCAAAAGCAAAATTGGTTTCCTCGTGCACTTATCCTGCCGAGGAAGGACTCCGCGTGCGCACAGCATCTGAAAGAGTGCAAAAGGCACGTAGAATGGTATTGGAGCTGCTGTTGGCTTCTTGTCCCCAATCCAAAGTAATCCAGGACCTTGCTTCTGCGCACGGAATACGCCGGCAGCGTTTCAAGCAGGAGCACGAGGATTGTATCCTCTGTGGCTTGTGTGTACGTATGTGTGAAGAGCAAATGATGGCCAAGGCTATCGGTTTTAGAGGACGAGGTGAGAACAGAAGTATCGGCACGCCATTTGATATTAAGTCGGATGTTTGCCGGCTGTGTGGCGGATGTATCTATGTGTGCCCGGCCTGCCAGCTTCGATGCACATATACCGAGCCGGAAAAGGCAATCTGTGGAGGTTGTGCGAATCTGACCCCGCCCTGCCTCGAGAAAGAACAGTTTAATGATATGATGTGCTACATGAGTCCATGCGTAGCTTGCGAGATAAAGAAAGACTAATAAAAGTATAGGAGCCACATAAAATGTCACTTACGTTTTCAAAGATAAACGCTTCGGCGGCAACCCTGACGAAGAACCGGACCGAAGGTTCAGTTGTACCCGCTTCGGGTATGTGTGTTACATGTGTGGACGGCTGTATCGGTATGTGTGAGATAGGCAAGAGTGCTTACCGCGGCCACGAGGTTATTTATCCCCAACCTTTCGGTGT
>Ga0307378_10002642_pt1 | contig 27070 bp, 18 predicted proteins | sample UN1MG_FD_202238 | JGI IMG/M metagenome (GOLD analysis project Ga0307378, IMG submission 202238) | Soil microbial communities from Risofladan, Vaasa, Finland - UN-1 | ecosystem: Environmental > Terrestrial > Soil > Coastal area > Acid sulfate soil | place: Finland: Risofladan, Vaasa | collected...
TTTTCGCCGAATCGCTCTACAACACGCTCTATTACACCGTTCTCGCCGTCCCGTTGGGGATCATCACCGCATTTGGCCTGGCGGTCCTCCTGAATGCCAAGGTCAAAGGACTTGCTTTCTTCCGAACTATCTTCTACCTCCCCTCGATCGTCCCTGTAGTCGCAAGCTCGGTCCTCTGGCTCTGGATCCTAAATCCCGACTACGGCCTGGTCAACCTGCTTCTTCGGCATCTCGGCCTTCCGGAACGTGGATGGCTCGCGGACCCCGCCTGGTCGAAGCCTGCCCTGATTCTGATGAGCACATGGGGAGTTGGAGGCTCGGTTGTGATTTATCTTGCTGGTTTGCAGGATGTACCTCAGGAATTGTATGAGGCATCCAGCATTGACGGCGCGAACGGCTGGCAGAAGACCTGGAATATCACGATTCCATTTATGAGTCCGTATATCTTTTTCACAGCCGTGATGGGAATCATCGGCAGCACGCAGTATTTCACTCAGGCGTGGGTCATGACGGGAGGCACCGGCGGCCCGGCGAACTCTACGATGTTCTTTGCGATGTATTTATTCCAAAACGCCTTCCAGATGTTCAAGATGGGATACGCATGCGCCATGGCCTGGCTGCTTTTCATCATAATTCTGGCGGCGACCCTGCTGCTCTTCAGATCCTCGGCGAGGTATGTCTATTATGGCGGGCGCTAGGAGCACACAATCTGCGGGGCGAGGAATCACCTACCTCGGGCTGATCGGTTTCGGCGCGGTGTTCTTCCTGCCGTTCCTCTGGCTCGTCTCGACTTCCGTGAAGCCCGACGCCCAGATAATGGCCATCCCGCCGAGGTGGATTCCCAATCCATTCCAATGGAGCAACTACTCGAAGGGCCTCACCTTCGTCCCATTCTTCACCTTCCTGAAGAACACGCTCATCATCTGCACGGCGAACGTCGTCGGCGTCCTGCTCTCCTGCCCCCTGGTGGCATACGGCCTCTCGGTCATCAACTGGAAGGGGAGGGACATCCTGTTCGTTATCATCCTCAGCACCATGATGCTCCCGTTCCAGGTCGTGATGGTCCCCCTCTTCAGCATCTACACCTGGCTGAGGTGGATTGACACCTTCCTGCCGCTCACTGTGCCCGCGTTCCTGGGGAATGCGTTCTTCATATTCCTCCTGCGGCAGTTCTTCATGACCATCCCGAAGGACCTGCTTGACGCCGCGAAGATTGACGGCTGCACCGAGTTCCAGACCTACCGCCGGATCGTCCTCCCACTCTCGAAGCCGGTGCTCGCGACGGTCGCGCTCTTCGCCTTCATGGGCTCGTGGAACGACTTCCTGGGGCCGTTGATCTTCCTCTTCGACCAGTCGAAGTACACCGTCTCGCTGGGCCTGGCGATGTTCTCCAGCCAGTATGGCTCATATTGGGGCATGCTAATGGCCGTCAGCACCGTCGTCACCGTCCCGATAATAGTGCTCTTCTTCTTCACCCAGCGGACGTTCATTCAAGGGATCACTCTTACGGGGATTAAGGGATAATAGCTTACCAGCCGTCGGATTAGTGGGTTCCACCCCGAATTGAACCGCGGGGCGGATTCTTGAATCAATCGGGCGCAACGATATACTCGGCCAGTCGCCAGGGCGATCAACGTCCGAAAAAGGACAGAAGAGTCTAGAAGTTCGACGAGAAGTTCGCAGACTCAGCCTTGGAATCAGTGGCTCTTGAGGCTCAGAATATTAAACGCGTATCAGGCAGCATTGACTTGGAGATTACAGTTAGTTCACACTTGGCCAAAGGGGAATGGGATTGACAAGTGGTGACGGGTATGTCCGTGCATTGAACGATACATCACCAGGACACCACTTGACAAATGTGGAAGTGGGAGCGTATCTTGGCAGCCGCCTCACGCTAGGCCTCAATGCGAAAGCTGCTTGGGTTGTAAGGATCTATTGTTCTTGAAAGACAGTCACTGAGGTGGCTGGCATCTCTGATAGAGCGCCCGTCGAGTGGAGTAGTTTCATGACTAGACTGCACAGACTCTCTCCAGACTTCCGAATCATGATCCTCATAGGCCTAGCCCTCTTCATGCCCACGGCCACCTGTTCTCAGCCCTCAGATTCGATCTGTTTCTGCAAGCCGTATACCTGGCTCTTCGGCGAATGGGTTGCACCACCACGCTTGCCGCTGGTGGCTGATATCAACGGCGACAACTATGCGGACCTCATCTATGCTTCGCCGGCAGAAAGGCTCGTTGACATTTCGCTCAGCGGTAAGGGACTCAAGCCCCTGCGTGGCCGGCGGCTCCTGGAAGATCTGCCGCAGACAGTCCTCAGCATGTGCGCATGTTCCAACCAGAAGACAGGTATTATTGCCATATTAGGGGCAGATGGCATGTTGACCCAGGCGCAAAGTGATGCCAGGGGAAGCTGGAAAGCAACCGGTGCGGGCAGGATAGCGGACATCAGAGGAAAGGGTTGGCTGGTGAGTGGCAGCTTTGTGTCCCTAGACGAAACTGACCTTGCCGTTATCGCTCCGTCTGGCGTCGTTCGCCTGGTAGCTTTGGAGACGGGCAAGTCGCATGGCTGGCTGCGGCTGCCCGAAGGAATCATCTCAGCGGCAGCCGGAGACGTTGACGGTGACGGATTTGCGGAATTGGCACTGCAAACAAAGACAAAAGTGACACTATATAGGCTTCGGGAAACCGCTCAGAAAATGCTGTCCCTAGCCAATCCAAAGGGCCAGCAGGCATTGGCGATGGGTGATGTGAACGCCGACGGTAAGGCAGACTTGCTAGCAAATGGCTGTATCCTCCTGGGCCCGGATCTCAAGAAAAAAACCTTTCTTGATGGCTGGGAGGGCTTTCGCAAGCCGGTATTAGCGTTCCTGGCAGATATGAACGATGACAACCTGGCAGATGTAGTGGTTCAACATGAGGGACCGGATTACTATGGAAGCCTTGAGTCTGATTGTGATATCTACCTAACCTATCACAAGAACGACTCGGATTGGGATGACGACGGCTTGGATAATGTGGACGAAGAAAAGCTGGGCACAGATCCAACAAACCGCGACACGGATAATGATGGCTTGCTTGACGGCTGGGAGGTGCATGGCTTTGGAGAAACCGATTTTCCGGCGATGGGCGCCTCGCCTTTGCATAAAGACGTGTTCATCATGAATGTGCCGGCCAACGGAACCTCCTGCAAGGAGATCGAGCGGCAGATGAAGGACGTTGTTGTGCCCTTCTTCGCGAAGCTACCATACAAGAACTTGGACGGTACTCAGGGTTTTGCCATTCATTCTACCGTCACGCCCCCGCTTTCAACAGAACAAACAAATGGCAAGGGTTGGGAGCAACTTGCTGACGAGTTGTTCCCCAGAGACAGCGTCGGGAGTTGGCATTGGATGGAGATATCCGGCATATTCGGAGGCGGCCAGTCCGCCTTACTTGCTGATGTGGGCTCTACCGGCATGGATTCCTGGATTCACGAGCTTGGCCACCAGCTAGGTCTTACTCATTCTGGTAAGTGGAGTGCCAGTTCCCCCACATACTTCAGCTTGATGAACTATGCCTACAGCAGCCAATTCAACGGCAAGCCATCAGACATCCGTTTTAGCACGGGAGAGCTGGCAAGCTTGGTATTGAACGAGCGGCATCTGCAGGAAAGGATTCCATATCCATATGAAAAGCTAAAGTGTCTCTGGGGCAAACCCTATGAATTCCGTGTAAAAGCCCTTAGCCCGAACGAAACCTGGGTTGATTGGAATTGGAACGGTATTCTTGACCTGAGACCGGTCGGGACGGATATCAATTGGTTGGAAGTCACGAATCTGGGCCCGGAGTTCAACCTGAGTGGTAGACCGATAGATGCAAACACGGCCTATCAAGACTATACCGATTTCACGCCGAAGTTGGCGGTATACGATGGGAATCTGTACTGCCTGGTGGTGAGACGGCCACCGCTAGACCCCAAGGCTGCTCGGCCAGGTTTCGGACGGCTGATGATCTCCCGCTACAAGGGCCATCATTCTTTCGAACCCGGGTCGGTGATCGACAACGCCGTGACTGGCGATCCCTCTGCAGTTAGCGATGGTAAGGCCTTATACGTTTTTTATCCAACCGCCAGCGGTGTTGTATATCGCTTTGGGAAGCCGAATGGCCTAAGCGCTCCTATTCTTGTTTCGGAAAGCATAGGCCTGCAGGTGCGAGCCTTTGTTTGGAAGTCAACTGTCTATGCGCTCTTTTACCCTGGTCCTGAGCGAAATATAGTATACCGCTCGGTTAAGGAAAGCATTCTCGGAACTGCGCGAGATCTGGGCATCAAAAGCACGACCCCGCCTGGGATAGCGATAGATACCGTTCATCACGAACTGCTTCTTGGCATCGCCCGGAAGCAAGGGAATCAAGCCTTTCGCTGGCAGTTATGTCGCTATGTTTTGGATGACGAGACTGAGGCTTTTAAACAAGTAGCCTGGGAATGGCTTGGTGGAGAGAAATCCGGCTGGAGTGGCTCCAGCCGTCCTGATCTCATCTTCAACGCTGAGCATGAAAACGGCCCGGAGGGAAGAATCTACTTCATTTGGAGCGATAAGGCCGAACCATCAATTGGAAAGACAAGCACTTTCATCGCCCAGAGTACAGCGTACAGGAGCAAGCACGGCGGCTGGATATTGAAGCGAGTAGATAATAGCTCGTGCTGTTCGAGACTCACCCCGGAGGCCGCCTGGTTCAATGATGACATCGTGCTTGCTCAGACCTATTGCTCAGACTCGGCTCTCACTGATGGAGGCGTATTCCTATGTTACCAGGGCTTGGGGATTAGTGATATAGATATGGCCGACTCCGATGATATCTCGCTAATGGCCAACTATGGAATTCCTCGCTCCATCAATACCTTCACAAATATGCTGCCGTGCAAGTAGATGCTGGCCTTCAGCCAAGAAGCGCTTCTAAAAAAATTCATAATTAATTAATAAGTTTATCATTGACTGCCATGTAGGATGTGTTACGATATACTTGAATAAGCTCAGTGCAGTTGTACTGTCCGATTGCTTTCAGGTTAGACTAGCGGCATTCTAAGGGCTGCAGGAGATTCCTGGGAGAGCTTGTACAGTCCCCCCGCACGTAATTTCTTCCTGACAACCTTTCGCCCGGTGTTGTAGAAGTACTTTTCACAACGGTGAGCGTGGAGGTTTGGGCAATGAGACTCACAGTCTGTTTTGCAGTACTAGCCATTCTAGTATTCTCAGTAGTCGTGCAAACTAGCTCTCAAGCGTCTTCCCTGGCCGAAGCCAGGCAACTTATAGAGGGCAATGATTGTAGCCAGGCGATATCCATGCTGGAGCAGATCGCCGCATCAGACTCAGCGTCTGCGCCAGAGGCCCTTCGGTTGATGGGGGGATGCTGCAAGAAACTACTACAGTGGAGCAAGGCGATTCAGTCTTTCGAACGGTTGCTCACCGATTACCCCGATTCCGTAGCTCCAAACAGAGAAGTGAAGCTTTGGATAATGGACTGCCATCTGGCAAACAACCAGCCCGCCGAGGCTCTTGCGCTGCAAAAAGAGTTGCTGACCGAGTACCCGCAGGATAGCTGGAAATTCCATTATATCCTCGGAAGGCGACATGTATGGATGCAAAACTATCCGCAGGCGATACCGGAACTGGAAAATGCGGTAACACTCGGCGTGAACTCGCAGAGTGATCCCAGCTTCCTTGATGCAAACAGGCGGCTTCTGCACTCCTATGTCGAGGGAAAGCAGTGGACGAAGGCACAGGCTCTTGCTCAAACCCTTCTAGGCAGCCATCCGGAATTGGCATATGAATGGCGGTATGAAATAGGAAGATGCTGGCAGGGAACGGGGGATCATGCCAAGGCAGTCGAGAGCTTGGAAATGGCCGTCCAACTCGCCCCAAAGGATGCCGGCGACCTGAAACCAATCCGAAAAGCCCTGCTGGACAGCTACGATGCGTCTAATAGGGTGGAGAAAGCTATATCCCTGGCCGAGAACATGCTTCGTGACTATCCTAACGAGCCCACTTGGGCCTGGGAGTTGGGTAGCCATTATGTAGACAACAAGCAGTATGATAAGGCAGTGCCTCTCTTCAGGAAAGTGCTAGAATCATCAGGCAGGCGTTGGGAAATCCGGAGTTCACAGCAGTACCTGGCGCGATGTCTGTATAAGCTCGACAAAGGCAATGAAGCGCTGGCAGGTCTGGACGATTATTACAAGAACAAGCCTGAGCTTTGGGATGAATACCTGCTTGCCAAAGCTGTAGCGGCATTCTATGGTTCCGAAGATGATGGATCTTGTGTGCAAATTCTGGAAGGACTTGTTGCCCAGGTTAGTGCTGGCCATAAATCCGATCTCATCCCGACCGCCAGAGAGCTGATGTACAAAGCTCTGCTGAGACAGGGGGAGTGGGATAAGTTGGGCCCGATCCTGGAGCAGATGGCCTCACAGTCGAATGATCCCAACCGACTATGCGAGGCAGGCGAAAGCTATTACAAGGCAGGCATGTATGCGGAAGCGATACAAGTGTATCACCAAGCGCTGCAGGAGACCAAGTTGCCGGACAACATGCGGGCGGTGAGCATGTATGGACTTGCGCTGTGTTACTGGGAGACTGGTCTCAAAGATGATGCAAAACAGTTGATGGAGGAAGTGTCAAAGAAGTATCCCAATACGCACGGTGGTTCGAAAGCAGGAGAGTTGTTGGGTGACTGGTCACAGGTGAAGTAGGCTGTGGCCGTCGGATGCTTGAGTATTATCGTTCATGAGCTTTGGGCCATCATCAGGGAACGGAGACGACAATGAAAACAGGCGGATGTAAATCAAGGTTAGCACTGTGTATGCTGTTGTCGGCGATGCTGTGGAACATCGGTCCTGTGCAAGCACAGAGAGTACGCCTTGACTCGGCACAGCATGCACAGGAGGACGCCTTAGAATCGCCCTTGTTCGAGAACCTGCTGATGCAAGGCATTGAGAAGCTGGAACCCGCAACCGCCCTTGGCCGTCCTCAAGCTCAGGCAAGGCCGATGCATAAGGGCAGTGCCCCTCCGGTATGCTCACAAGGCGATGTTCAGAAAGCATGTCCACATCGTAGTGCACGCCAGGTTGGGAACCCTGTGGCGCTTAGAAGTCCGGATACAACGCCTGTTGCCTCGAGTACCAAAAGCGCTATGCTGAAGAACGCATCGGAAGACGGCGATTCGCCCATGTACTCGGCAGCGCTCGCATCAGCAATTTACAAGCTAGGGCCGGAAGATTCCGCGAGTGCAAACAGTTCCGCCTGGCCGGCTCGGAAGATCTATAATTGCAGTCCCCAGCCGACCAGCAGCGGGTACAACACCTGCAGTGGCAGCGGCACTTGTAATGGTTCCTCCACATGTATCTCGCAAACATGCGGTGGTAGCGGAACCACATGCGATGGTACTTCGACTTGCGATGGTACGTCGACTTGTGGAGGCAGCCTTACCTGTGATGGGAGCAGCACGTGTCATGATGGCAGTACATGTGATGGCTCTAATACATGTAATGGGCAATCTACCTGCATTCAGAACACCTGCAGCAGTGGCACCTCGACCTGCGGCGGTGGGAGTACTTGCGATGGCACCTCGACCTGCGGCGGTTATGCTACTTGCGACGGCACCGCAACCTGCAGTGGCGGTAATACCTGCAACGGAGCTGCCACGTGTTGGACGCAGACCTGTTCCGGGGGCGGCACGTGTGACGGTGGGAGCACCTGCAATGGGGGCGCTACATGCGGTGGACGGGCAACCTGCAAGTCAACGAGCACCTGCAACGATGGTTCTACATGCAATGGCGGCAACACTTGCGAGGGTAACAACACCTGTGTCTCCGTGACCTGCAAGAGTTCCGGCAGTACTTGTTCATCCGGAGCGACATGCAACGGCTCCGGCAGCACTTGTGGAGGTAATGCAACTTGTAACGGAAGTGGGACTTGTAATAACGGCGGGTCTACGTGCGACGGAAGCAACACTTGTGGTGGCAGCCAAACGTGCGACGGCAGCAGTACGTGCCATGGGACTACAACCTGCACGGGGTCGAGCACATGCTTGGCCCAAACCTGCGGGGGCGGCGCGACTTGTGCTGGAGGGTCGACCTGCGATGGTTCGATGACGTGTGGTGGCAGCCTCACCTGTGGCAACAGCAGTACCTGCAATGACGGAAATACCTGTAATGGCGGAAGCACCTGCGACGGGAAAAGCACCTGTGTCAGCATCACTTGCTCGAGCTCCGGAAATACCTGTGGGAATGTATCCACCTGCGATGGCTCGAACACTTGCGGCGGCACTCCTACCTGCGATGGCACTGGGACCTGCGAGGGAGGCAGTACCTGCAAGGGCGAATCCACCTGTGTGTCGCAGACATGCTCTGGTGGCAGTACCTGCGACGGTACCAGTACCTGTAATCACAGCTCAACCTGCGGCGGCTCGGTGACTTGTGGCTCGTCCGTTACATGCGACGGCTCAACCACCTGCACCGGCGAGAGCACGTGCGATGGCAGTGCCACATGTGTGAGAGTAACCTGTGAGAGTGGCGGCTCTACATGCGACGGCACCAGCACCTGCAATGGTACCAACACATGTGGTGGCAGTAAGACTTGCGGCGGTACTGCGACTTGCCAAAGCGGCGCAACCTGCGACGGCACGAACACCTGTGATGCCGGCAACACCTGTGCAGGTGGAAACACCTGCGGCGGCGGAAGCACGTGCGATGATACCTCCACATGCGCCCGCGGATGTGGCAGGATCGTTGGAAATGTAAGCGGTTCGTCTGGCGCTATCGAAGGAGCCAACGTTGTTGCGAGCGGGCCTGGTTCGGGGAGCGATCAGACCGACGAGAATGGAGGTTACGAGACAGAAGACCTGCCGGTGGGAACCTATAGCGTAACGGCGTCGGCGACAGGATATGTCAGCAAAACGGAATCCGATATCAGCGTACAACGAGGGGAGTCGACCACGGTTGATTTCGATCTGCTCCTCGACGTGGATCTCTCCCTCACCTCTTCCAAGAATATAATAATGACCGGCGGAGTACAGACCGACGTTCATCAATGCACGATAACTGCCACGGTATCCCCTGTGGTCTCTGGAGACGTCACCTTCTCAATCGCCGGTTCGACGGGATACTATACCCCTGCGCACCTGTCCCAGACAAGCGTGGCTCTTGATTCTAACGGGCAAGCACGGACTGTCCTGACATCCAGCGATCTGGAAGAGACCATCACAGTAAGAGCTAGTCTTGAAGGGCAAGAGCAAACAATCGATATATACCAAGACACAAGTAGTATGTCCATATGGTTTGAGCCCGACGAGGTAGTCGCTGATGGTCAGTCCACAATGGCTATGATCACAAAGGTCTTGCAGTACACCACTGGAACAGAGGTCCCAGGACACTCCATGGGCTTTGTCATCATAGAAGTTCGCGATGAATACGGGAATCTGGTGAACGAATCGGAGTGGAGCGACTATGGCACATTGCTGTCATCTCAGAGTACCACTGACTCAAATGGGATTGCGACTACCATGCTGCAAGCTGGTACTATAGGCGGCGTTATCACAATCGAAGTCTCGGACTATAATGACTGGGTGCCATAGCTGGAAGGAGCTTAGTCCCCAGCCCGCTATCCATTAAGAATAGACACTGATTCGGAGGGAATGCCATGAAGAAGGTCATCTTGACGTCGTCGTTGTTAGCACTTATGGTACTATCTTCCTCTGTCGTTTGGGCACAACAGCCTAGTGAGGGCCGATCTACACCTATTCTGCCCAATGTGAACGATACATCCGCTGTTCTGAATCACATGCAGGCTCTTCTTGACAGGGGGCTTAATGATCGAGAGTGGCCTGTCGGCATGAGACGTCAGGATATAGTCGTCTGGGATCTGACGCTGAAGTGCGCCTATTCAGAACAAACAGGATTGGTCCGCTTGGTAGCACAGCCCGATGATGTTAGTCCGGAGATTGGCCGAGTTCCTCGGGAAGATGTGAGCGTCCAGGGAACGAAGGCGGATTTGTCAACCGACAGCGGGACACCCCCTCTGACAATGTCTAGTCCAGCAACTTATGGACCCTACAGGCTCGTTAAGTCGCTTGATAATGGCTACACGAAAGTCTATGCTTACATCACTCTTCCTGGTTCATCTGATCTAGCCGGATTGGATGGAGTAGATTCCTACGGAGTCGCATGCAATGAAGGCGCATTTAACTACTTTGGCTTGGCAAACGGAAGCTATGACATGGAGTGTGGGCTATGTACTCAGCACCATATGGTTGACGATCCAGCCTATAATGATGCAGGAAGATGGTATATCTATCGTTCGCATAATCCCGGTGGTTCCCCGCCGTGGTTGAATCTGCATATTCCATCTGGGGGCTTTGCTCCCGGATCGAGGGTCTTCATGAAGATGTGGGTCCCCGCTGACGATGAGGTAAAAGTGTATTATGCTTGTGACGGTTACAGTGTGGGCGAGATCTACTACAATTGGATGACTGGGCCAAAGGCCAATGGCAGTGGCAATAGATTTCGTAGGGTGACGTCGATGATCGTTGGCGGTACGGCCAAGTCGATGAACAATGCATGGGATGACATCTACATACACAATAGTTCAGGAGATCATCTCTGGACATCGGACGACACAGCCCAAGTGGCGCACGGATTTGCCAATTGGGTAACACCCCATGACCAAGTGGTTAGATACGATGAGACAGTCAGCATCAAGGTTCCGTCTGTCAGAGGGCAGGGCCAAAGGAAATAGCTGGGGAGGACCAATAGAATGAGAATACCGTCCGCCGAGCATCGCAGGAGGTACAGCCATATTCTCATTGTCATTCTTCTTGTAACAGCGCTTTGGCTACCTGTATCCATAGAATCACTTGCGACTGCACAAGAGAGTACTGAAATGGTCGTGGTCAGAGGCACAGCCGTCACCCTCGATGGAACACCAGTCAAGAATGTGAATGGAAGGACAATGGCCGTATCGGGAAAGGAAGGCCCTATGTGGGCGTCAGACAAGGCGGGCAAATTCGTCATACATCTGCCGCCGGGCACATACAAGTTGTGGACTCTGGGCGCTAAGTCGAAGGCCGTGACACTCGTCGTACCAAAGGGCAAATCCTCTGTTTCCGTGAAAGTCATCGCAAAAAAGATAGGGGATCGCTTGCCGCTCAAGTTTGTGAGCCCTGACGGCAAACCCGTGGCCAATGCTCGCATGGGAGCAGGACTCAGAGCTGGGAATGGTGCCTGGGGAGGTGGCCCTTCGCATACAGATGCATCCGGCATCATGACGGAGGTCCTGGAGTATGATGCCCCAGTAAGTTTCTTCTTTGCTGCACCGGGGATCGGATATGCCAGACTGGATATTGAGGATGATCAGACATTGTTTTCCGAGACACCAATCGTCGTGCAACTCCAGTCGGGTCCGTATGTCTCAGGGCGCGTAAAGGCGAAATCAACCGGTATGCCCCTGGGAGGAGTCAAGATCTATCCTGATAGAGTCTATAGAAAAGGCGATCCCTGGCATGCCTGGAACATGCAGTTTGGCTTCGATAGTATTCCATATACAGTCAATGAACCTATGTCGGCTACTTCCCGTGACGGCGATGGTACTTTCAGACTCGGGCCGCTGCCTCCCGGTGACTTTGAATTGCAGTTCGGCATTGTGGATATAGGCGATGTACCATACGAGTCTCGGAACTTAGGTATCTGGGTTGACAGCTTTGCAGTAAACGTCGCCGAAAACCAGGATATCAACGGTCTCGAAGTTGCCTATCCTCTAAAGCAGCCGGCGTACAGCTTAGGTGGGCAGGTCTTCTCGAAGGACAAATCGAAGCCGCTGGCTTCCGCCGAGGTGGAGATCAGTGTCGAGACGGCATATCCACCCGGTAAGGAGCCCGAGCACTGGTATGTATGGGAACCGGTCGTGCGGACCGTTGTCACAGATGTGCAGGGCAACTATAAGCTATATCCGATCGGTTCTGGCAAATACAAGCTGCAGGCAAAATGGAACAAGCTATACGCTAAGCAGGACATAACCATACACGCCGACATCTCCGGCATTGACTTTACTCTGCGTTAGTCTGCCAATCAAAGGGGTCAGGCAGAGCAAGAGTCCGTCGGTGGACAGGAGATCAGACTACCGCAATGACTAGAGCTGTGAGCGCCTCTACCTTCCTTATCGCAATGGCGTTTTCTGCAGAGATCCTGGGCTATCATGCGCGACCTTTCAACACTCTCCTTTGCCTTATCTTCATCGCACTCTTCCTGCGACCGTATGTCTCCCGAGACATGATTGCTGGCTTCCGAGGTCGTTGGCCGGCCTGGTTGCTTGCAGCCAGTGCCATTGTCGGCCTGTTCCGTGCGACCGACTGGATTGGCATACTGTTCATCTCCCTCCTGGTTGGGGGCATCAGGTTATTGCGGTTGGATGATAAGCAAGATTCCGGCGACCTCGTGGTATACCAGACCACAGCGTTCGTCTATGGTATATTCCTCTGGTTCTGGCGCGAGACGGCGATAGGATGGTATGTGCTTGACGATATAGTGCGAGCGCTCATGTGGGTGACACATCATCTTAGGCTAAACGCGACCCTGGGGCCGACGGCATCGGGTATACCTGTAATCGCGCTCCTTTTCACCTATGGCATGGCAAACACATTGCGGGCATCGGAGTCTCGCTTACGGACCATGCTTAGGCTCTCCGCTTTGCTGCTGGCAGTAGAGATCGTATTCATTGCAATCTATGCCGCCGCGGGCACGGCGCTATCGATGAGCCTTGTACAGCAGCGAACTCAGGGGCCAGTTGCCCTGTGGTCGCCATTCGGCATTCTGCGGTATGTTTATCCAAACAACATGCAGTGGATTATCTTCCTGCTGAGCTTGGCGGCTACACTAGCCTGCACTCGCAAGCTTTCACAATCAAGCACCGATAGAAAGGTCTGGACGCCTCAACGATGGGCGGTGGTTGCCGGGGCGAGCGCAGTTGTCATCGGTGCTGCGCTCATCGGATATATCCCGCCACGGCCTGCCGCCCGCGGAGAGATATTGATCCACGATGTGGGTTACCTTGACTTCCGCATGCCCGTGTTCGGATCGTATGGCGACAAGAGCGGAGGAATGTTCGGCCGCCTGCCCTCGTTCCTGGAGGCGAGCGGCTATGAGGTAAGGCGTGCTCCCGCCTCACAAGAGACTCTCCGAAATGCAAAGGTCCTGGTGGTTATTAATCTCATGGAGAAATTCGACCCCCCCACGAAGCAGGCAATATGGGACTTCGTGAGGCGGGGCGGTAGTCTGCTGGTGCTCGGGGATCATACAGGTACAACCAGTATTCGGGATCCCTTCAATGACTTGCTCAAACCGGTAAACATCCGGTTCAACTTCGATGCGGCTAAGGCGTTTCTCGATGGCTGGTTGTGGGCTTATTTGCTTCCCAGGCATGCCATGACTATGGGTATGGATGATACCATCAATGAGATCGAGATTTGGGTCGGGGCCTCCTTGTCAATGGCTCCTCCGGCTCGCCCTCTTATCATCGGCAGTTACGGCTTCTCTGATCCGGGGGACATGGCAAACCCACAGCGAGGCAATCTTGGCAACCTGCTGTTCGATCCAGGTGAGAGGCTGGGTGACATTCCGCTGGCTGCAGAGTGCCGATACGGGAGGGGCGAGGTTGTAGTATTCGGCGATACCTCTTCGGTGCAAAACGGTGCACTGGTATACAGCCACCAGTTTGTTGAGAACATGTTCGCCTGGCTGGCTAGTCCACAGTGGCCATGGGCCGCCCAATCAAGAGGCTGTGCGGCCGCACTGCTTATTCTCGCCGGCTTGGTTCTGCTTGGAACGCGAGCGCAGGTTTTCTCCTGGCCGACGGTTGCCGCATCGGTCTTCCTGCTTGGATGGGCCTTAGGAGCCGTGCCTGCTATGTTATTCCGAGCGCCGAGCATTGCCCACGACAACATCGCCTGGATAGATGCTTCGCATCTCGAGCGATTCAGTCTGAATAGCTGGGTTGACGACGGGTTCGGCGGTCTGACGTACAACCTGATGCGGGACGGCTACTCGCCCCTGCTAATGAAAGACTGGAGCCCTCGTGAACTGAAACGAGGGACACTGCTCTTCCTGATCGGTCCCAGCAAGCCATTCTCGAGATCCGATGTGAGAGCGATTCGTCGATTCGTGGAAGACGGCGGACACCTGATACTAGCCGCCGGATGGGAGGATCTGTCCGGTTCCATGGAGCTTTGGCAGGAGTTTGGTTTGCAGGTTGAGCAGAGACCGCTGGGTCGTGTGTTAGTGAAACAGCCAGGTGGAAACGTGCGCTTGCATAAAGGATGGTCCATCGAGGTGATGCATAGCGACCCTGAAGTCCTGTGTAGCCCGTGGGGTTATCCCGCCATAGTGCAACTGCAGGTTGGTAAGGGTAGTGTGGTGGGCATTGCTGATACCCAGTTCCTACTCGACTGTAACCTGGAGGGTATGGAACGGTACTACCCTGAGAATATTGAATTCTTGCGAAAGCTTCTATCTCGCCTGAGACCCGCAAGGCACGACGCCCGGCATTCACCAGCGGGGAAGGCCGTCAATGATGTCTAAGACTAGTACTCGCCAGGACCGCGCAACTCAACCCGCACAGCCTAAGCCTAATGTATTGGCGTCCACGGTCTTGGTATGGCTGGCCCTCTTGTCTCTCGTCGTCGGCTGGCTATGCATCACGCCCATCTACTCGCCTCCCCATTGGTCGGCGGTCATCTTCTTCATCTTGGCCGCTGCCTTTCTTACGGTCTTCTTTCGGCAGATTGATGTTTCTCCTGTCCCATGGATGTATCTGATCGTACTGCTTCCTCTCGGGTTCTCTGCCTTTCTCATTCCCTGGCCGTATAATATGGGATCCCTATTCCTTTCGGCCTCCCTGGTTCTCATTGGGTTGGGTCTAAGAAGCCACATGCTTCGTCGTGTAGCGCTCGCCTTGGGCGTAAGCGGACTTGTGATGCTCCTTTTGTCAGCAGTGCAGCCGGTCTTCTTCAAGATCTTTGCCAACTACCACGGAGCTTCCTGGGACGCGAGAGCTGTGCAATTGATTCTAAACAGCATAGGCGCGAGAGTCAGCATAGATGGAAGCGTTCTCCATCTGCAAACGTTTGAAGGGCTCAAACCGATAAATGTTACTTGGGAAGCGCTCGGGTTCTATGCAGTTGCAAACCTAGCGATCGCTGGCATGGCACTCCTATTCATCCTCAGGGTCGGCTGGGCACGCTGGATGGCCTTCATTGCAATCCTGGCACTCTATCCGATAATAAGGTACCCGGTACTGCTGTTGATATACGAGGAGACTGATCGGACTGACCTTTGGTGGGCATCATGGGTTACCATTCTCACACTTGTGCCGCTATCTCTGCTACTTGGACGATTTGTTACACGAGACCTGCATACCCCGGAGCATCTGGATTGGCCTCAGCTTGATCTTGGACGTGGTGCCCTCAGGCTCATTCTGGCAAGCACCATTGTCGCCGTCTGCGTCGTGGGATTGTTCTGTTTTCAAGACCCCGGGATTCGTAAACCCGGACGGGTACTTATTGATGAAGCTCACAGCAACTGGGAGCGGACTACTCGCAAGTATGACACAAAATGGTATAGCCAGGCCTCTGGATACAACTACTTCTGCATGGCCGACTACCTGGGTCATTTCTATCGGGTTGATCGGGCCAACATGAGAATAACCCCTGATCTACTCTCCCTTTATGATATTCTCATTCTGAAAACACTAACAAAGCCGCTTCAACCAGATGAGATAGACGCTATTACGGATTTTGTGCGGACCGGGGGTGGCCTTTGGCTGGTTGGGGACCATACTAACGTCTTCGGCATAAGTGCCCATGTGAACCCACTCGCACAACGCTTTGGCATGTATTATAAGTATGATGCGACCTACGACTTGACTAATGGCGGACTTAGTATCTACAGGCCTTCAACCATGCTGCCCCATCCAACCATACAGCACATGCCTCAAGTGTTTCTCTTCGGCACTTCCTGTAGCATGAGTGCCAGTCTTTGGTCAGACTATCCGATCATAGGCTATAGTCTGCGAAGTCTGCGCGCGGATTATGCCCAGGAGAACTTCTTCCCTGAGAACAAGCCTACTCTCGACCAGGAGTTCGGCCTGTTTCCTCAACAGGTTGCGATACGATATGGGCACGGTAGAGTGGTGGCATTTACCGATAGCACCGTTTTTTCAAATTTCTGGTTCTATATGCCAGGCAAGTCAGAGCTATGCCTAGGTACCATTAACTGGCTGGACCATAGCAATAGATGGGGCTTTGTCCGCTGGTTATTGGGTGTCTTGGCCCTCGGAGTTCTTTGGCTAAGCGTGCGCTGGTTAAGCCACATGAACCCCATGGCCGCTATCATATATATGCTGGTCGGCGCTCTGCTGGGTGTGCCGGTGGGAGTCAGAGCGTTTGCTGCCATGAATCGTGCCGCTTATCCCCTGCCTATTCCGCACACGCCACTCCCCAGGATTGCCTTTGAAAGACGACACTGCAATTACACTTTGCCGAGTGAGGCGCTGAATTCGTCAATGGCGCTTGAGAATCACTACCACACGTTCTTTGTCTGGACGCAGCGGCTGGGATATATGCCGGCCAGCATCGGGTCGCTGGAGGACTCGCTAGCCAACACACGGCTGCTGGTGCTGCTCAACCCCAATAAGTCTTTCTCAGCACGGGAATTATCGTCAATGAAGCGGTATCTTCAGCAGGGCGGAAGAATCCTGGTGCTGGATGGAACTCACAACGCAGAATCTACAGCTAACCAATTGCTGGAGGAGTATGGCATCAGCATTGGAACATCGTCACTCCCACAATCCTTCATATTCGATCATACCGGTAAGAGAATTGCAGCAATCGAGCTCCCTCGTCCGGTTCAGGGAGGGAAGCCGGTTCTGACAATGGCATTTGGCAAGCCGTTCGTCACCACTACCCAGGTAGGAAAGGGAATTATTGCCGTCATGGGAAGCTCGCACTTGTTCACTGATCGTACGATGGGAGTCACAAGCACCGTCCCGAATGCATATCAATCGGGAGTGTATGAGTTGGAATTCTGGTTGTTTCAGAACTTGATGCAAGGTCCATCTGACCCAAACCTGTGGAGCTTGCCGAAACCCATGGCAAATCCACCAGAGGAGGTCAACAGCTAGGAAAGGCTTGGCAAGCAGGCGATAGGTAGTTACAGTGCATTGCTGCTACACAATTCTATGGCACCCTAAAGGAGGCAACGAATGAAAGTAAGCAAGCTGGCGTTTCTCTCTCTCTCGATTCTGTTCTTGTGTATGACCTGTTTTGTCTGGGGCGCGGATGATGCCACACTCTGGGATCAGGCCCAGGCCAAGTACCAATCTGGTGACCTATCCGAGGCAGCTGATCTGTTGAGCCAGTTGCTGGACCAGTTCCCTTCCTCCCCGAAGGCCCCTCCGGCCCAACTGCAACTAGCACGCATTAAACTGAAGCAAACCCCTGAGGATACTCAGGGACTGCTCACCGCCTTCAACCTGGTCAAGACCAAGTATCCCTCAAGCCCTGAAGTGGCGGACGCCAGCGTTCACATCGGCTACCTTCATTCCAGGACGGACGCAACCCAGGCCATCAAGGACTTCAAGGATTTCCTGGCAACCTACCAGGGCCACGATCAATGTGCGCGCGTAACCCGAGCGCTCGGTGGTTTGTATCTCCGCAATCTGGACTTGGACAACGCAGAAAAAACCTTCGATAGCGTCAAGAGCATCAAAGGCGCATCTCCGGACCTCGTGGACGAATCTACCATGCAAAGCGGCTTTGTGAAGATAATGAGATACTACCACTCTAAGGATAGGTCACAGCTAGAGACTGCCGTAGACATTCTTAGCAAGGTTACCGCATCCTCCAGCAAAGACGTTCAGGCCCGGGCCCAGCTAGGCGCCGCCGAGGCTACACTCCTGTTAGGGCAGGTTGAGGAAGCAGGTGACAAATACGAGGCCGCTGTCCAGGCCTGCGGCGATCAGCCCTACTATCGTGGCATTGCCTTGTATGGGGCGGCTCTCTCTTCTGAGGAGGCTGGGAAGATCGAGCAGGCGGCCGATGGTTATGCGGCTCTACTTAAGATGCTTTCGGGATCGTCTATCGCCGAGAAGGACGCCGCATGGCAGAAGGTATGTCTGTCTAGCATAGGAGACAGGGCTCAGGTTGCCGTGAAGAGGGACGGTACCTGGAAACGCTTTCCCGGCGGAGCCACAATCCAAGAGTCGGTCATCCACCAAGGCAGGTGTCTCTATCTCATGGGGCGATTCGATGATGCGATCAAAGTGTTGTCCGAGCTTGAAGCATACACGACGAATTCCTGGGCTAAGACGCGGGCGACAAGACTCAAACAGCGGTGTCAGAACGCCAAAGGAGGGCCCCAGCGATGAAAAGAGTCATTGGTTTGACAAGCTGCCTGCTATGGTTATTGGTGTCATCTGCCTGGTGCCTTGCTCCCGTTCCAGAGTGGCCGCCATCGGGACCAGCTTGCAGTTTCTGTCAGCCGGTTGATTTCGATGCAGACGCCGGCACCGTAGGTTGGGCACTGGAGCAGGCGGACGGCAGTCTTTCCTCGGCCTTGAATGGCAAGATTGTGACCGCCAACTTTGACAGCTTCTTCTATGTAGAAGAGCCCGACCGGTCGGCCGGGATCCGAGTTAACGCAACGACCGCGCTGAGTCCGGGGGATATAGTGAACATTTCCTTTGGCATGCTTGGTTGCACTACCGAAGGGACAGTTAGAGTTGAGAGATATATCAGCAATCCCACTTATTCCTCCAGTTCCGGCACACAGCTTGCGCCATTGGCTATGAATGGTTTCGCCCTCGGCGGAGGAAACCTTGCTGTTGACGACCGGACGCCCGGCATATCTTATTACCTGCGGTCAGTAGGCCTCACACATGGTGACGGTCCGTACAACAAAGGTCTTCTCATCAGGACCTGGGGTCGGATTTCGTATATCAACTCAGTAGACAACTGGTTCTACATTGACGACGGTTCGGGGATCATTGACGACACCTCCCAAACCCAGCGGTTTGGCATCAGAGTGGAAGCTCCCTCTGCAACAGGTTTGACGGTTGGTGACTACGTGATCGTCACCGGGATTAACAGCAGCTTTCGAAATGATTACGATAGGATTGTTGTTAAGATTTTGGCTCGTCAGGCAAGTGACGTCGTGGATGTGACCACGACACACTCAGAGTATGTCCAGTCGCTTTCCTCCCCACCGGGTACGATCGCTAACCCGGACCCGGAGCAGACAAGTTGGAACCTGGTTTCTGTCCCCGGGGTCCCCTACTGGAACAGCTCTGCCAACCCAACCGCCGAATCGGTATTCAACACTGTCAAGCCGGCCTGCGGCCCTGCACAACAGTTGTATACACACCTTTTCCGCTGGGACACGACCCCCCCACAAGATAACTTCAGCTATGTTCCCTATTGTGACGTAACCAATCCATTTTACGCCTGGTTCGGCCCAATCTATTCAGATCAGGGGTATTGGATTAAGAGCGAGCATACCCAGAACGGCGTAAACATTTCCTACCAGGCGTTGACGGGCTCTGGCTGTCCGATCGGGTCCACAGACGCTTACATCAAGCTGCCTTACGCCGCTACCCAAGAAGACCAGTGCGGCGGCCTAACCATGATCGGCTACCCATTCACGACTGCCCAACCATACGGAGATCTGCTTGTCACGGATGGGTCCAAGACACTTCCCATAGCAGACGCCATCGCAAACTGCTGGTTGGAAGCGGAAGGCTGCTGGTGGGATAATACGACAGCCACTCGAAAGAGCGTAGGGTTGCCCGGTTCTGGTGTGGACGCAACCTCTCTCGAGCCCTGGCGAGGATACTTCATCCGGTCATATAAGCCTCGACTGGCGCTGATCATCCCCTATCCGGTAAGCAACCCGTTGCACGATAGTACACCTCCCGTGGTTACGATAACCCGACCGTCTACCGCGGAGATACACAGAGCAGGAACGGTAGCTGTTCAGCTTGCAGGAACCGCCACAGATGAGTCAGGGGTTTCCTGGGTCCAGGTTGGATTTGCAGCGACAGATGACCCAATAGAAAGCGTCACTACGTGGTATACCGCAGACTATAACGGCGCAACCAGTGTCTGGACGTATGACTGGCTAAGCCCTGCTACAGGGAGAATCTGGGTCAAAGCGACCGACTTTGCCGGAAACACTGGCACGACATTGCCGTATTCGACCTTCAAGGACGTAACCTTGTATACTATCGCTTCTGGAGGAGTGATCCATGTCACCCAGAGTGGCGGTGGAACTCATTCGGGCCTCGATTGGCCTAATGCGATGTCGTCGGTGCAGACCGCGCTCAATACAGCAGGAGCACAAGAGGTCTGGGTTGCCCAGGGTACCTACACGGGGAACTTCGCTCTTGTGACCGATGTGGGTCTCTATGGAGGTTTTGCGGGCAGTGAATCCTTCAGAGAGCAAAGGAACTGGACAACAAACGTCACGACGCTTGATGGAGATCACTCTGGAACGGTGGTCACCATGCCCTTCGATGCCAGTGAAGACACGATTATAGACGGCTTCACTATTACGCACGGTCAGGCATATTTCGGGGCTGGGATATACTGCGGGAGTGGATCGCCAACCATTTCCAACAACCTGATAACGGGTAACGGCATAGACAGCGGTGGTAGGGGAGCCGGCATTTACTGTTACGATTCATCGCCATTGATTATGGACAACGCGATTCGTCTAAACTCTTTTCTCCAGGGCGAGGTCAGCTATGGAGGCGGTGTTTACTGCGAACATTGCCCCAATGTATCTGTTGTCCATAACGTTATTGATCATAATGAGGCAGGGGCAGGCGCTGGCGTGTGTTTCTGTTTCATAGAAGCAGCAGGCTTCATATCGTATAACACAATTGCTTCCAATGACGCGTTTACTCAAGAGGGCGGAGATTGGGGACAAGGACTAGGGGGCGGGATCCTCACCTATAGCTCGGTCGTGTCCATTCAAAACAATATCATCTCCGACAACTGGGCCAACAACTTGGGCGGTGGAATATACGCTCTTGAAGCGGTGCCCCCTGATGAGCGTCCTGTGAGTCAAACAATCATCACAAACAATCAAATCGATAACAACTACGCTCAGATTTCCTCTTGTGGCATTTACTGCGACACGTATTGCCTCGTGGCAAGCAACACTATTGTCGAGAACAGCTCTATTGTGCAGGGAGGTTCGCCTTTCGCAGTAGATCTAAATCTCTGGAGCTACTCTGATTGCAGTGGACAGGCGTTCAACAACATAATCGCCTTTAACCACTCAGGCGGGCTCAGAGCAAATGACAATGTAACGATCCAGAAGAACGATGTCTATGAGAACGATGGGCCTCCATATGCAGGAGGGGTCAAGTCGGATAATGACATCCAACCTGTTGACCCTGGGTTTGCAGAGATGGCAGTCCGGAACTATCACCTCCAGCCCAACTCGGGATGTGTTGACACCGGATTGTATGCTCCTCAACCCGACTACATAGACTTAGACGGTGAATCGCGTTGGGTCCCAGATTTTGATATCGGCGCAGATGAAAACCATGATTGTGAATGGTATAAACTCACCCTTTCTTCAGACGAACCCGGGCTGATGAACCAACTCGTAACGGTCACAGCGAACGTGGAGAACTGTCAAGACGAGAATGTTGGCGATGTCATTGTCTACTTTAGCGTCTCAGATGGGACCATCACGCAAGTCAACGGAATTCCCTTGCAGCCGGGAATCACTGTCGCTACGGGAAAGACCGATTCCAATGGAAATGCGACTATTAAGGTCACACGGCCCACAGCCGGAGAGGTAACCGTCACTGCCAAGGTTATCAGCTCATGCGGGATTGGCAGCGTAACCAGATTGATTCCGGTTGGTTTGAACGTCAAGGTGGGTTTCATCAGCGATTTGTGTGTCGATGGTTCTGAGGGAATTAGAACATATATAAACGATTTCCTTTCTCACCTCAGCACTGTGTATCCTTGGGTTGATTATGACACCATTGCAAGCGCAGATCTGACTACGCCGGGTATCCTGGATCAGTTCAATACCATATTCCTCGCCATGCCTATGATCACCCTTAGCCAAGAGCAATGTGACGGGCTGAGTGACTTTGTGGACTCAAGACGAGACAAGCGTATTGTGCTTATTGGCAACTCCAACCCATCATGGGCCGACTACAATGGCAGGCTCAATACCATAGCTGATTATCTTGGGATTGGTTCTGAGTTTGCCTACGGAGGGTTCGGGTACGATAACGGCGGTCAGGCATGCAACGTAGAAGACGATCACTACCTAATGGATGGTGTGGATTATGTATGGGATTATGGTACGAGCCCATTCCCGTGGGGCTGGGAATACTACGCACAGCCTTTGGCTTACGTACACGAGATTCCTGCTTATCCCTGGATAGTCGCCGAAGACACGGATGATGCGGGAAGTTGGGTACTTATCCATGATTGCGATATGTTGATTCCCGCGTACCAAGCCGGAGACAAGAACCTGAGATTTGTGTACAACCTGTGTACCGTTTTCCCACCATAGGGAGGAAAGGAGTCCTGGGAGAACAGGCTGGTGATGACCTGACCATCACAAGATCAGCCCTCGCCCTATATAGGCGAGGGCTGATCCTTGTCAGCAGTCCTGAGGAAAGAACGGTCACTGTCGTCTGCGCAGCCTTCCTGACCGTCTCGCATTCAGAGTTCTTGCGGGCAGATGAAAGAGATGAAGATCGGCCCCGTCCGGGTGAATGGCCACTTTCCCCACGAGTAGTCGGAGAGGCTCGCGCTTCTCATCATACTGGAGCTTGTCCCAAACATCTCCCGTAATTCCTGATGGTCTCTTACTTGATCCAGGCTGTCTTCCGGTCCGGTCTCTTTGCCGGCTTTCGATTCAAGCTCTTCTAGCCGTCCGGCAAGTTTCTCCCCTTCCGCTATAAGCCGACCGTTATGCCGCTTGAATTGAGCCTCGTCTATCATTGGCCTGTCTAGGCGATCTGCCTATTCCTGAAACAACTGATCCAGTTCCCGACATCTCGTCCTTGATGGATGTGTCTTCATTCTTCAACCGCTCCTGTGCGGTTGCCAGCGCCGATTCAAACACCTTAGGATCATTTGCCAATTCGAGTATCTCGGCAGCTACCGCCTCCTCCAATGTATCGCCTCTATGGTAGGTGCCAGGGCAATATATGTCATCCGAATAGTCATTTGGGGGGTGGCGAAACGCATAGTAAATCTGCTGGCACTGAGAGTTCCGGTACTTGGCCTTCTGTCCAACCATTGCTCGGTGGCACTTACCACACCTGACAAATCTTGAGAGAAGATGCGGACTGGCCTTCGATCGCGGAGCCTGCTTCCGCCTGCTAGCCACTATTGCTTTTGTGCGTTCCCATGTCTCTTCATCGATCAGCAGATCATGGCTTCCCTGAACCAGCTCATCTCCAGCAACGAGCAAACCAACGTATGCGGGATTCTGCGGCAACTCCCATAGTTTGGCCTGATGCCACTGACCCGATCCTGGCTTACCCGATTCCCGAAAGACGCCTTGACTATTCAAGACCCGAGCGATCTTCATCATGCCCCACTTGTCCTCGGCAAACCATCCAAAAATCGCCGAACTATCTCCGCCTGCTCGGATATGTGCTCGTCAAGATCGATTTCCTTGGCCTTGGCAGAGGAAACCAGTTCCTGGTACCCGGGTCGGTTTTGTATCCTTGCCGCTGGCGACATCTTTGCGCAACTTGACTATGTGCCAGTCCCTTAGCTTGGCTTGATCCCGGGCTTTCTTTTCCTGGTTCTCAAGGCTATAATGGTCGTCGGTTGGCTGTTCTTCAGTCGAGACCCGACAATAGTAGAACGCACGCATGCTAAATTGCCTCACAAATGAGCATCGGCATTATGTGTAGTTTGTCAAACTTTAGCGGAATCAAGGGGTGAATCTCCCCCCCCACAACTTGGTGCTGTTCCTGCTCAGCGATTATGTCCGCTAGTTGCTCAGGGATTTTGTCCTCCGTGCGACCGGTGACTTACTCATCAAACCGCCGCCGGTCCGAACATCTAGACCCTCTGCCTTGCGGATGATGTCCTGCGACTCTTGTCCGGCGTGGGTTGCATTTGCCTCGGCTGAAGCACCTCTTTTGGAGGACGCGCCTGAACTAGTCTGTACTGAAGTCTTCGCTTCTCGTTGTAGAGGAAGACCTCTCCCTCTGGTGTCGAGTGAACATGGATCTTCAGCCCGGCGAGAACCAACTCCTCGGGCAGTATCTGCAGTGTTTTCCCCTCGGGCAAGCCGTAGCTTATGGCGCTGTGGCGCAGCAGCATGATGTAACCGGCAAGGTCTTCGGTGGGGCGGAAGACGGCATGCACGAGCTTCCCGGTGGCATCATCGACAGCTCCTATCAGGCAGATGCGAGCGTCCTAGCCCATTAGCCAGCAGTAAGGACTGCCGTCTATCTGAAGCATCATCCCTTCCAAGGGGCTCTCCAGGCGTCGCATTCGTCTGGTCCTGTGCTTCCGATTCCCTCGGGCAATCACCTTCTTATCCACCAGCAGGCGGTCAAGTGTAGACCTACCGATAGCGATGCCCTCACGCTCGAGCAGCATCTCATGAAGATGGCAGGTATTCAGTCCATGGTAGCTGCCGCCATCAGAGGCAACTTCTATGATCTTGCCCGCGATATCCCCAGCCGTCTTGTTCTTGGGGATACTGCCGGCATTGCCGTGGATCAGAGAGACAAGTCCCTCCTGGGCAAACGCCTTGACGACACGCCTTACCTGGCGAGGACTCAATTCAAGTAGCCCCGCCGCCTGGCCTGTGCTGATGACTCCTGCCGATAGCTTTCCGATCAATTCTGCTCTCCGCTGCTGCTTGTTGCTCAAGGTAACACTCTCCATGCATACGGTCTATCGCATGTGACATAATCGCTGAGCAGTTAACTAGGACATTTTCCCTGAGCAGTGACACTTCGCAACTTGGTGCTTGACAAGCAATCCGCTAAGTGCTATAGTCACTTGGCCCTCGTGGCAGCATGTGGAGGTGTTATCGGATGGTTCACGTTGACCCCAAGGCCGAGATCAGCCCGGCTACAGCAGCTATCGTAGTCTTTGTGGTCCTCGCTCTTGCCGGCCTGTCCGTTTGGTACTGCGTTTTCCGCTAGGTCTGGTGGTCGGTTGATTTCCCCGTAGCACCTTCAGCTCCGCTTCGCATATAGCTCGAATCATAATACAGGACACAGGTAACTGTGCCCTTTTTTACTGTTCGTTCAGGAGGTATCAGAATGCAGACTCTCCAGATCATCGCCATTCTCGCCATTGCCGGCATCCTTGCCACTCACGTTCAAGCGGATACAACCCTCGCCAAGAACGGCAAGTCGCCCTACGTAATCGTCGTCTCGAAGGATGCCTCGCCCTCCGAGAAGCACGCCGCACACGAGCTTGCCCAGTACATCGCTCAGATCTCCGGCGTCGAACTGCCTGTCATCATAGATAGAGTGCCGGCTTCGCAGAGAATGGTCCTGGTCGGCGACAGCCAAACCCTGCGCTCCCTCAAGCCCGGGATAGACTTCGAAGCCCTCGGCGACGAGGGGTTCGCCATCAAGACGGTCGGCCCTCATCTCGTCATCGCGGGAGGACGGCTCAGGGGCACGATGTACGGCGTCTACACCTTCCTGGAGGACCTCGGCTGCCGATGGTATTCCAGCAAGGTGACCTCCATCCCGAAGAAGCCGACCATCACCCTCCCGCCGCTGAATATCGTCCAGAAGCCCGACTTCGAGTATCGCGAGCCGTTCTATACCGATGCCTTCGATGCCGATTGGGCCGCCCGAAATAAGTGCAATAGCAACAGCGCCAGGCTCGATGCAGATCGCGGCGGGAAGGTGAGCTATGGTAAGTTCGTTCATACCTTCGCCGAGCTGTTCCCGCCCGCGAAGTATTACAGGGACCACCCCGAGTATTTCTCGCTCGTAGACGGCAAGCGGCAGGATGGCTATGCCCAGATCTGCATGAGCAATCCCGAGGTGCTGAGGATCGCCACCGATACGGTCATGCAGTGGATAGCAGAGAATCCCGATGCCAGGATATTCTCCGTGTCGCAGAATGACGCTGGCCTCAATTGCCAGTGCGACGTGTGCAAGGCCATAGATGCCGAGGAAGGCAGCCCCTCCGGCCTGCTCCTGCGATTCGTGAATGCCGTCGCTGAAGAAGTCGAGAAGAAGTACCCGAATGTGCTGATTGACACTCTCGCCTACCAGTGGACCGAGAAGCCGCCGAAGATCACCAAGCCGAGAGCGAACGTGCGAGTCCGCCTCTGCCCAATCGGCGCATGCGAGTTTCACGACTACGAGACCTGCCCGAATAACAAGAGCATTGTTGACAATCTGCGGGAATGGAATAAAGTCACGGACAACCTGTACATCTGGCACTACAACACCGACTTCGGCCATTACATGATGCCCTGGCCCGACTTGGACGAGCTGGGCACGAGCATCCCGCTATACAAGCGCTCGGGCGTGAAGGGGATGTTCACCCAGGGCAATTACTCAGCGGGCGGCGGCGGATGGATGGACGAGCTGAAGGCATACATGATCGCCAAGATGCTCTGGAACACGAAGGTTGATCAGAAGACCGTCATCGCCGAGTTCCTGAACGGCTACTACGGCAAGGCCGGCAAGCCGATCGGGCAATTCCTCGATCTGCTCCAGAATAAGGTCAAGACGGACAACATCCACGGCGGCATCTACCTGGACATCTATGCGCCATACATGACCAACGAGGTCATTGCCGAGGGCCGGCGCCTCTTCGATGAAGCCCAGAAGCTCGCGGACGGGCCCGAGGTCTTGGAGCGGGTGAAGCACGCGCGGCTGTCGGTGGATTACGTCCCCCTCATGCGCGAGGCGCTCGCCATGGGCGCGAACGGCACTCCCGAGCAGAAGGCGGCCACCCTCAAGAAGCTGGAGGCCTTCATCGCCGAGTGCAAAGCCGACGGCATCACA
>Ga0307378_10002643_pt1 | contig 27069 bp, 34 predicted proteins | sample UN1MG_FD_202238 | JGI IMG/M metagenome (GOLD analysis project Ga0307378, IMG submission 202238) | Soil microbial communities from Risofladan, Vaasa, Finland - UN-1 | ecosystem: Environmental > Terrestrial > Soil > Coastal area > Acid sulfate soil | place: Finland: Risofladan, Vaasa | collected...
ACAAACAAAGCCCTTTCCATAATCCCCGTGCCAAGATCATATACCTGCCCGTCTGGATGAAACGTAATGCCGGCGTGCACCAGCACCCCAATGTCCACGTGGCTAGATGTCTGATTAGAAAGCGCGGCAATGCCTACAGGCAGCCCTTTGCTAATGTTTAGGGTTGATTGGAAATGTCCGATAGTCATATCACTCCTCCGGTACGACGCCTTGTCGTACCCCCACTGCGAATGTACGCCCTTCATCTGGACGGTTCCAGATTTTTGAGTGGTTGAAGACGCTGTCTCTCAATAGTATGAATTTGCTGCCAGCAATCAGCTCCCCTTCCTTAACAGACCCGGGAACCAAGACGTCAGTGCCAATAACCTGATTGTCGTCATCCAGTATGTAGTAGTCGAAACCATGGATACGTTCCTGTGCACTGTCATCATCATGCAGGACAGTCACGTTCTGAACACCAGTGGGAGGGCAAGAGTTCCAGTCGGAGAGGGTCTCCCCGCTGAAAATCTGTCCGTCAGAGTATGTTATCTCGAATTGTTTCATATCGCTATCCTACTGCCTCCAATCTAACCTGTCTGTGTGCAATTACTTGCACGCTAGTACTAACCGCTGTTAGGCGGAACACCTCTGACTATCCTCGAAGTCCCAGCCGCGAACTCCACCAAGGCATCGAAGTCCTCGTCCTCTATCCATGTCCCTACCTTTCCCTTGAACGTATCGAGCATGGAAATTACCGTGATCCTCCCGGATGGTTCCTGCCAAATAACGACCTGTACCCCATCAGGGGCCTGCTCCCACTCTTTATCTGTGGTGCCGTAAACCGATGTGCGATCCGCGTAGAATATCTCCCACTGGAGCACTGGCCCCGCCAACAAGGCAGTGAACTCAGCGTCGATCTCCGGGTCGCTGTCCTGCAAGTCTGCTCTGTTCCCTGAGTACGCCATTAGTTGTCTGCCGTGCATGAATAAAACGCACTGTCCAAGGCTGACCCACTACCCGTAGTGCGTATCTCAAACGTGCCGGAACAAGACTTGGTAGACGGTGATGCTTTTGCGGTAACCAGTACGTTCCATGTCGGAGCGCCACTGATTACAGTCCACGCATCGTCCGCTGCCCCGGAGATAGTCCATGTTCCGGTCTTGCCAGTACTCAGGAAGCGGACATCGTAGCTTGCGCCGATACCAGTATCAGGCTCATCGGACCACCATTCCCCAGCGTCTATCTGTGTGAAGTTTGTTACTCCCGGCCCCTGCTCATCAATGTTGCCGTCGTTATTCCATCGTATGCCAGCTCGTATAGCACCGCCATCGAAGGGCGCACCAAATGCTATGGCCTCCCCTGTAATAACAACCGAACCACCGGCAGTACCGTCGTTGAAGATCGCCCACAGCATATTGAGGTTGCCCTTCTGGTAAAAGGGCATGGGCCGCCAGTTCTTAAATCGTTTCGTATCGTTCTGTCGAATACGGGAACCCACAGACTTCGGCAACATAAGTCCGAACTCGCCATGTGGATCGAAGTTGCTCATTGCTACTTTTGATTTCATTACGTCACCAACGCCGAGCCAGAGAATTTCCACGCTGTAGACGTTACTTTCTTAGCAACTGCTGACGCCCCCGGCGCTAGGGTGCGAGTACCAGTCGTGTTGTCCTTCGACCACGTAAGCGTGTCGGTCGTGATAGCGATAGTCATAGCCACAGAACCATCATTCTCAAACCCGACCATTGTTCCGATAGGGAAGGCGACGGAAGCGTTAGCCGGGATGGTCCCAACCTTCGAAGCCGTTGCGCCGGTCCAGCGTACTGTTTGACCAGCATCACCCAGCACAAGCGTGTAGCTCGCCGTCTTGCCACGGATGATAGACGGTACTGACCACTCGCCAGAGACAACTTCATTGGCTGATTTGTCAACGAGGTTCGCTTGTGTGATGCCACCGATGTTCGTGCCTGTGACATTCGTCGCGAAGAACGTGTTGGACGACGGGTTGAAATACATCGTCGCAGCGTTGTCCATCTGCAATGCGAAGTTGCCTGCGGTGGCTCCAGTCGTGTTCAGGAACGGAATCTTGTAATTCGCACTGCCCGTTTGGAGCGCAGTATACGGAAGTACCCCAGACCCCAAGTTACCCGAGGAGATATTCGCTGCGGTCAAAGACGTTATACCAGACCCCGCACCTGTGAGCGTGGTCGCGGCTACTGTACCAGTGACCGTGAGTGTTCCAGTGAACGTATCAGTCGTATCCAGCAGATAGTTTCCTGCCGCTTGTGACAATTTCTGCAACTCGAACTGAACGTGATCGGTGTTGGCGTAAATAGTGCTGCCAGCAGAAAGGACCGTCACCCCAAGAGTCCACCAGCCAGTGTTGTCTGTGACGCTATCAACGCTGTATACCCCGTACTTGTTGCGCGAGGCAGTAGTGCGCAGGCTCAGGATGTCGCCAACTTCTATGTTGTCAAGGAACCAGCCACCGTCCTCCGACAGAGCATCAGTATCATCAATATAAATTTCTGTGACTGAGGCAGGTGTTGCGCTGTTCAACCGGAACAACGTTGCAGCAGGATCAGCCGCACCAGTTGGCGTATTGAATCGCCACGTTGCGGTATGTACGTTGTCCAGAGGTGCTGTTAGATTCGGACCACGATTGTAAAGGGCTTCACTATTTCCATCAGTACAACCCCAAATCAAACTTGCGCCCGCTATAACTGCTGGCTTCGATGCAACTGCTTGACCATAAAAACCTAAGTCAAGACCAGAAAGAACTAAACCAGTCTTACTAGCACCTGTTAATATTGTAACGCCTGATGTTGATTGCGAATCAAATCGAACGTATTGACTGTAACCAAGATTAGCTATGTCGAACGTGCCACCCGTTATTCGAACAGGATTGTTAATAAGATCAGTAACCGTATTGATCGATACAGCAATTGTGCCGGACTGATCCAGTATTTGCAGGGCGGTAGTAGTGGCCCGAATCGAACCCTCAAGCGTCACACCACCCGCGCTGTAGAAACTCAGTGTAGGGATCGTCGCTGGCTCTCCATAGCGCATGTTGGTGCTTGGCTCATACCGCTGATCTGTTGTTTCATCCCAGAACAACATTTGCCCGTCCGTGTCCCCGTCAACCGTGGACCCACCAGAAGGGGCCTTCCAACTTGCCGTTGACGCGGTGTCGGCGGACAGCACCCACCCGGCGGTTAGGCCAGCAAGGTCAAGCAGGTTTACTTCAGTAGCAGTTGCTGTCACATCAGAAATGTTCGACAAGGTATGCGTGTGGCTGTTGTTTGCGACAGTAACCACACCTGCATCGGTCATCGTTGCGTCACCAGACATAACAAAATCACGCCACTGGGCGGTACCAGTATCGTAAATAAGTAGCGAAGCATCAGCAGGCGTTGTTAGTGTCACATCATTGAGGTCACCCAAACTGGCAAGAGGCACTGCAGAAACGTCGCCCCACACCCAGAACTCACCATCGGCGTACTTATAGACAGTGACCAGACCACCTTGGTCAACAGTCACACTACCGCTTACCGGGGCAGCGCCTGCTTGGATAAACTGTACAGAGGCCGTACCTGCTGTAATCTCGATCGAGTCGGTGCCTTCATTATGAACAACATAGGTCGCACCAACGGGGATGTTTGCATCATTATCACAAGTGAAGTTGACAGCGGTGCCAGCATCGCGATGCCACAGCATCCCGTTGTGGGCAAGGTCGAACGTATCATCAACATCGATCTCATACACAGGCATAACGTTGAAGCCTATCGGCTGTGCGTTATCGAGGCCATCCTTAACCTTGCCACCCGTACCAAAGTCGGCAGCGGTAACGGGACCATCCAAAGTCCATGTGCCTGAGACGGTCTCATCCGCTGTCAGGTCAGCCCCACCACCGATCTCAAATACAGTGCCGCCTGAATCTTTCGAGTACAGCTTTCTATCCGCTGGGTTAGTAGCGATAGCGAGCTCGCCCTCGACTAACTGACCAGCTGTTGGGATATCAGAAGCGGTTGAGCTCCGCTTAATTATTATGGTGTTAGCCATTATTTAGAACGTGCCACCATCAATAACAAAAGAATCTATCGTTGCATTGGCATCATCACCAGAGATGTCCTCAAAGGTTTTGGTACCGCCAAACGATTGGGCGACGATTGAGACATACCCCGGAGTCGATGCGGTTGCTGCACTAAGGTTCTGCTGCACGATGGTCCAATCAGCAGCATCGTTCAGTACGCCGTCTGACTCAGCGATCAGTACATCGCCAACCTCAAGGATGGCAGAGCCGGTTGTCCAGTTGTAAGTACCGGCAACCGTGACAGTGTACATGTCACCAGTCGTTGAGGTGATCGTATCGAGGTCCGGGCTACCAGCACCAGCACCAGCGGTCGGATCGAACGCACCCTGATAGGTTACCCCAGAGGTAACTGCCGTATCGACATACGCCTTGACCGACTCAGATGTTGCGACAGTCGTAGCCGAAGCAGAAGCCATCGTGTCATCATCAATGATCCACGTCCAAGCTGCTGACCCTGCATCAGTGGTGGATACGAGATTGGCGATTGTCTTGCCATTCAGCGTGCCCATGCCGGTGACATCGTTTGTCGTGTCAGCAATAACGATGCCAGTCGCCTGAATGGTCAAACCACCTGTGCCATCGAAACGAGCGATCGTGTTATCAGTAACTGTCGGGCCGGGACCAACTACATCACCACCACCTGCCGGAACAGACCATGCACCTGAGCCATCGAGGAAGTATGTTGCGCCAAGGCTGTTCGAGCCGGGTACGAGACCCTGCACCGTAGAGGCTGTCGCGAACAGGTTAAGCATTGCTGTGGCTTCAGTGCCAGTCAGCTCATCTACGACCCCGCCTGCACCTGCGTTGTTGCCGAGGAATACATCATCAGCAACTACGTTTTGCATCTTCGCGTAGGTGACAGCATCATTAGTAATCGTCGCTGCGAATGACCCAGTACCAGTACCGGTGACATCGCCTGTCAGGGTGATTGTCTGGTCACCAGTATTTGAGCCAGAGGAAGTTCCGGAAAATGTAGAAGATGCAGCAACAGAGAAAGTTGGTAGGTCTGCGTCGTATGAGTTGAGTAGGTCAATAAAGTATTGCCCACCCACCACTTCAACAGTGGCCCCTGCCGCACCAATATACAGTCTGCCATCTCCGGTACCGGATGCTTCTACATAAGCTAACTCTCCTTGAGCAAGCCCGGTAGGAGCTGTGTTTCCTACAGAACGTTTAATACGAATTGTGTTAGCCATTAGAAATATCCACCGTCAGTTATCGAACTTAAATTTGTTTTCTTCAAAGCGCCATCGCTATCATCATGTAGCAAAACGTCATCATCGGGTTCCGCTACTACATCTGTTTTGTTTGTAATTGCAACCACATTAACTGTTAGTGCAGTAGCACCGGTAACCTCTCCGGTATGTGTTGCATTCTGCTCAATCGGTACTCCATTGATCTGGATAGCACTGCCTTCAATGTTGGTTACATATCCGGGATCACCGATTTCAAATATTTCATTAACAACACCAGTTTCACCGAAGTCTGCAACCGGCACTGTGATCGGGCTTGTGCCGGTATATCGGGCAGTACCAATCGTGACACGTACGTCGTCTATCCAACCATCGTGGTTAGCATTAGAGCCGTCCAGTGAGCCAATACGTATGCCTTCTGAAGACTGCTCCATATCAGCAGAGGCGACGGAGAAGTCACTGGTCTCATAGTTGCCGTTGAAGTACGCACGTATTTGTCCGCTCGCACGAGACATTGCCCAGTGGTACCAAGTACCAGTGGATATGCCACCGCTAATGGTACCCACTTCAGCGAAACCATCACCCGCTAGTCTTACACGGTACCCAAACGCATCTTGTATAACGGCGTATGAAATTACCTGATCAGCAGCCGATGCGCCCCACATGGAGAAAAACACATACCCCGGGCCGGCCGATGTTTCCAACGGAGGCAAAGTATTGAATCGAACAAACCCTTCAATAGTCCAGTCACTGGTACCGAGGTTATAATTAGCAATGTCGGGGAAAGTTACGGTGTCGGTTGTGCCATCCAATAGCAGAGAAGCAGAACCAAAATTCGACTGGGCGGTATCAAGTTGAGCGTTGTCAGAGAAGGAAGCAACAGCGGCATTGGCAGAGACCTCTGTATATGCGGTAGCCGCATCTATACCCTCAAACTTCGCCAGTAGTTGCACCTCGCTCCAATAAGGATCGCCCCCAGCGACAGGTGCTGAAAACTTGAGTAGCTCTACTGACGCAGCTGCGTTATTCAGCCAGTTAATAGCAAGGTCGTTGGCAAGTTGTAAGGCAGAACCTGTCCATACAATCTGGCCGGCAGTGTCTCTCCAGTTTGACCCATCAAAGTTGTACAACAGGTCACCGGTTGCTTGTCCAGTAAGGTCTGTATCAGTGAGGGCGTTGAGGCTTGTTATCCCCGGAACAGTTCCGCCGGTGATGTTGTTAATAATAGTTGTAGCATCTTGCAGATCACATAGCAGGGCATACTCACGGTTCCCACGGATACCCTGTATTACCTCAACCGCTTCTTTCAGCGCTTGGGCTGTTCTCCACAGAGAATCAACTTGGTTGATCGGCTCTGGGATAGAGATAGGTCTTTGAACATTCGCCATTATGCCTTAGCCAATTCTTTAGCTGTCCCTGCCATCTTGAATGAGTAAATATTTTGTGCGCTTTGAAACTCGATCTGCCACTTGTCGGCTTTGTAACCACTGGGCAAGCGGACCATATCTTGTGACGTGATCTCTGCGTCGTATCGTAATACGTCATCTCCCCAGATACGGATACGTATGTTGTCTCTGACAGTGAGAGCCTCGGAGGGCTCCAGTGGGCTACCAGCAATGGGCATCCTGAACTGCACAACGGGAGGAGACTCAGTGACACCGGCCTCTACTCGCGTACCATTTATAGGATACAAGTTCAGGGTATTAAGGGGGTTCGTAGTCAGTGCCGGCGATTCGGTTTCAATCGTAGTGGCAGTGAAACGAGAAGCATTGTAATTCGTGTAGTCATACCCCGGAGTGAAGTCTCCACCCGTTATGACGTCTTGGTACTGTAGCCGATATGCACCCATGTTCACAGGGTAGGGCAGCTCAAAAACTTTAGAACGCCACTGATAAGACTGCGGAGTTGTTGTTTCCGGGTTCCACAAATACACAACATCACGAGAGATCAAGTACACCTCGCCTGTAAACGGGTCTGTCTGCACGCCTGTGACATCAGAGAAACCATTAAGGTTTACGATGTGGCCCAGAGGTTCCTCAGGCTGGAATAACCACCCCTCACTTATGGTGTTGAAGGTGATCACACGAGAGCCGTCTGCTGCCGAGCGAGCTGTAGCAGGGCCGTACTCTTGCCGCCACTCGTTACGAGTCATTAGCGGGGCAGTCATGTTGTATGCCCCAGACTGATTGACCATCACGATGCCATTCATTGACGAGTACATTACGCCAGCGAGACTGTTAACAATGCTACGGAATGACAGGCACGGCTCGACGTCATCGAGACGAGTCAATGCGACACTGGAAGGGTGGACCCCGGTAGCAACGTATGGGTTAGCAGTGGTGCATACGACTACGCCTGACTGGTATACCCCAAGCCCGATAACCTCTGAGTCTACAGAGATCTGATACTGTGTAGGCCAAGCATGAGGGCGATAAGGTTCAGAGCAATATAAGTCGCGGCCAACAAAACCAACAAGTATCCCGTTCGGCATGTTAACCAATCCCTGAAGACCAGAAGGAGGAAGCTCCCAGCCAAGAGAAGGTAAAGACTCATTAAGAGATACGCCATCTGCAGTGGTAATGAATCCATCAGTGTCCGTTGCTCCTGAGCCATCGTCGTTGTAGGTGGCTGCCGGCGTAGACATCTCGGTAACTAAACGGTAATCAACAGAGCTCCTGCCTGTGACAGTACGGTAGATACGAATCTTATCCAAGGGGTTCGGAGTAAGGCCCCCAGTAAAAGTAAACTGCATCGCGGACAAAGCCCACGTTCCCGTAATATCGCCAGTCGCTGGAGCCGATGCTGGTGAAGGTCCTGATTCCTCTCCCCACTCATTCACAAAGGTGTAAACGTATGCCCTTGTCTCATCCACTACACCAGATGCTGGCGGCGCAACAGTAGGCGCAGTAGTGGGGGACGGTACGCCCAAGTCGTAAATGGGGGTACCCGTAGCCCAGCCAGCGGCGGTGGCCACTTTGGGTATTTGTGTCCCACCCGATGCGTAGTACCTATCGTACTGATCGTTCTTCAGAGCGCCACGAACAAAGTTAACATCTTGGTCATCGAATGCTACCCATGTCCCTGCGGCATCAGCGATAGAAGTTGAGCCATCATATAAACGGTACGCACGTTCGACAGTAAATGCCTCTGCAGATAAGTCAGCCACGTTCAAGGGCTGCCGCAAGCCACGAAGCTCGGCAGAATACAACTGCGTGTTTTCCGCTATGGTTGCGCTATTGGGAGGCAACTCACGGTCAGAAATCTTTGGGCGCAGTCCAGCAAAACCCTTGAGGTGGATTAGCATTACGCGATACTTGAGCTGACCACCTCAACAGTACCCGCTGTAGTCTTCGTGATGAGCACCACGTTTTCTACAGAAGTAGCTGTGTGATCGGTTTGCCCGTTGATAACTGCAGCCAGCCCTGCTGCTGCTGCCACTGCATCTTCAGCACCTCCGGGTGTGTAGTTGCTAGTAACGTCGCCGCCGCCGATATCAGTCACAACTGTTCCAGTAGTGCCCCCATCCCAACGGCCCTCAACAACAACTTTGGCGAAGTCCGAATCGGTACCCCAGTTATCGAAGCACCTTAGGATGCCCTTGACGTTACCCGATGAGTCATATCCACGGGTTGCCAGTTTATGTCTTTGGCTTGCACTGCTCATCACTTACTCCTGTTTAAGATCGTTTATTGCGTTTTTCAAATACCTGATTTCAACTTTCAGTTCAGCCACTTCTATCGATGTCTGTTGTGTGGTGTTACCTACCCACAGTAGAAGCGCAACCAAAAGCATTACTAATGCTGTTTGCGTGTGTCGCTCAAAAGCACTTGATACTCTCTCGTCCACTATAGAGCCACAGCTATTACGCCAAGCGCAATAACTCCTCGGTGCCATAAGTTGTCAATTTGGTGCGCGTTCCTTTCTTGTTCAAGCATGTCCTCTCTCACTTCCATCCATACGTTCTGGTAACGAACGCATTCAATAAGCGCATTGACTTCTTCGTTGCGCGCTTGTAAAGCTGCAGCATTCAGATCACCTACCTCTTTGTTTGAAAGAGAGGCTTCGCGCAAGCGTTGAAATTGTAGTAGTCCTTCCAAGTCAAAAGTCGCGCCAGCTTCATTGCTCGCGATCTCTACAGGCATATCAGGCACAGCTTGCAGTGCAGCCACCTCTCCCATAGGAGCGGGGACTTCACACGACGGCAGCTCTAACGGTGTAGAACTACACCCCGTCAGGCTTACGCCAAGAATCAAGAATACTGCTAACTGTTTCACCTTGAGTACCTACCTTATCAACTGTGGCCCGACCAACCTCGTCGGCTTCTTTCGCTTTGGCCTGCAACTTGTCTGCTTGTTCACCAAGCTTCTGCGCCTTTACCTGCGCCTTCTTGGTGTTGTCCAACATAAGCTGGTCGCGATGTGCTTCTACTTTCTTAAGCTTGCGCGCCGGTCTGCCAAGAAGGGCGAACCCCACAACAGCGAGAAATGATCCGATCGCAAGCAACCACTTATTCATCCTGCCCCCTTACCACTGAAGCTGTTAGCTGCTGCGCCAGTGACCATTGCAGTATAGATCGTAAGTGATCCATCCATGTGCAAACCGGCCGCACCACCAATGGCGTACACCAGCACCATAAAAGTTTTGTATGGGTTCTCAGTGAGGTAACGCATCAGCGAGAAACTGTGGTCCAACTCACGCTGCTCGATCACTTTCTTGATGATGTGAGCAAGCACGCCGAGCAGAAGCCCCAGTGCTATTGGCCAATATTCATTAAGCATTTCCATGTCATATCCCTATGGCTACATAGTCACCTTCAGCCAGCCCTTCTGAGAAGGTAAGTTGCTGAAGCCCTGTGACAGAAAAGTGAGCCGGTGGAAATTGGCGCACCCCGTTAATAAACGCCTGCACACGTGCATCTGTGGCAGGTAACTCTGCTGTCGTATTAAACGCAGCTTGCCCTTCAGTGGAAGTGAAGTACTCCCATGTCTGAGGAAGTCCATCCGTTAATGCCGTAAGCTGCCCCAGACTGTTTACAGTTACTAATGAGTCCGGTGTCAGGGCTGCTGCTTGCTGCACAAACGCTTCCAATGTTTCTTTCGTGACTCGGAGTTGAACCACAGTAGTGGAAGCCGTCCAAGCTTTTGCTGTCGTGCCGTCCTGTCCGCGAAGTACCGTAAACACATCCGCGACACGGTTGGTAACACGACAAATCTCAACCAACTGAGCTGCGTAATTGTGAAGCGTAATGAAAAATATTTCATCGACGCCAATCGTAGGAAAGTTATTCCCTTGTCCTGCCACCATCGTGAGCGTTGTTGTGACGTCGTCGATGTCAGAAGCGAGAATCCCATTACTATTATTTTCAAATACTATCAGCGGCATATCAGACAGACTCGATTATCGCGCCTCCCCACAAAAAGTATACAGTGTCAGAATACTTGTAGATGGTACAAACTCCGCCGCTGGCCAAGGTAAATCCATTGCCTGCGACAACATCGGTCGTAGTCTCGTTGATCTGATCGAACCAACGCACGGTCACTCCGGTGTCTCCCTTAATACGAAACAGCCCAGCCAGTACTGCATCAGCAACAACTGTCCACGTCGCGCCTTGAGGGATGTCTGCATCGTTCGGCAGAGTGAAGTCGGCCGCACCAGTTGTGTCCTTATGGATCAACATACCGTTGGTTGTGATGTCGAAGGTTCCGGAAGTGTCCTGTTCAACAACTGGCATGACATTAAAGCCAATGGGTCGTGTTGTATTCAGCCCATCTTTAACTTTGCCACCTGTGCCAAAATCCGCTTCGGTGTGGTCGCCATCGAGGATGGTATCCCCAGTGAATGTCCAGTCTCCTATGGGGGCGGCAGGGTCTGTCGAGTTCTGCAAGAAACCAGTGGCTTCAATACCATCGAGTGTATCGGCATCGAGCCCAGTGCCGGGGCCGTCATTACCCTGATGCCAAATCTCATTGACACCGATCGTTGGCGCACCACCTGCGGCTGGCACCTGTAACTGGTTGGCAGTGCCGCTATCAGAGCCGCGCAAAGGTAGACCATCAATTGTGCCTGCACCTGTTGACGTGATGACAGGATCTTGCAAGTCATTACCATTGAGGTCCAGAGTCCCGGTCATTGTGCCGCCAGTACGCTGAATAAACTCAGCGAAGGTAGCAGCGGTCGTGCGGTTCTCTACCTTCGAGCCAACCAAAAACTGTTTCGCGGTAGTGTTCTCTTGGGCCCGGGTAATTGTCAGTACGTCTGATGTGTTATCAGTACACATGACAATTTCAATATTGCCAGAGGTGTCTTCCAAAGTGGCATAGAAGAAGTCCCCGCTCGCTGTAGTAACAGTTGGGAATAATGCCCCCTCACCTGTTTGCAAAGTGACGGTCGTGTCAATGATCTCCAACTGCACGCTGTTCGTGCCTGAAGCATTGTTGTCAAATTCGATACTCATGTGTCGCTCACTTTGAATTCAATCTCACTTTCAACAGTCTGCGAGTCGTCCGTGCTCGCTTGGAAAGTCACCTTGTATCTTTTGCCGTCGGTCCCACTGCTGACGTAGTAGTCATACAGGTACCCATCGGTGATGTTGGTCATACCAATCGTCAAGGTTGGTTCACCCACATCACTATCAGCCGGGTTTAGAATTGTGACTGCTGTCACCACACTGGTAACAGACACGCCCGTTGCCAACCACTCTGAGTAGTCGATCTGGTACTTTTTAATTTCGGCCGGTTGCTTAAGGAACCGATCAAGTAATGTCATGAGTCTCCCCTTGGGACTGTAACTTTTCTGTATTCTTTCGGGACAACCGAGACATCGACAGTATCCGGCTCCTCACTTGGCGGTAGTTCGTCCACGCTCGAACCCGCCCCAACACCCCCGAGTATGGCAGGGTTATCCGCCACCACATACGCTGTGCGGTATTCGGCAGGGACCATAGAAACGTCTGAAACTTCAAGCCCCAACGATACTTCCTGAGCTGTAAGTTCCGATACGTTTCTCTCACGGTCCACCTCAGCCTCGCAACGAGCAGCCCATAGTAGTGACGCTTCCTCTGCAGAAACCTGAACAGAGAAATCAGGTTCAGTTGGAAGAAACGACGGATATAAGGCTGCCAAGGAATTCTGTTGAGACTCACCTTTAAGAATGGAGCGGTAGGGGTCGAGATCAAACGCACTCCCTGCGAATGGAGACTCGACATAGCCGACGCCGTTGACTGCATAGCCGTTGAGTTCAAAGCCATTGACCCCTCCCAACGGAAGGTACAGCCCCGTATCTATGTAAGCAGGAGTAGGCATTTACATGTTCCAACTTGGGAACCCCCAAGGCTGCGGCGACTCCCCGTAGCCCTGTGAAGCGACAGTACGAGAACGAACCATTTCGGCACGGTAACGCTTACCCCAGAATTCAGCGCTTGCTGAGTTGGAATAGAACTTGTCGGGTTCCTGATAGAGCCTCTCAAGCGTACCTGCCTTGATGGCTTCGTAGTGCTGATCAACAATCCACTCAGCAATACGGTTGTCGGCACGTAAGCGAGGGGTGAGTGCAGCAGTCACATAGATATTTTCTATGTCTACAGTAGGAACCGGCCACAATTTGATCGTGTGGTACGGTTCCAAATAGAATCTGGATGGTGTGATGTTGTCGTTCTCGTTCGATATCAAACGAGACAAACCCCGCATGTCTGTTAGAGACAGAGGGCTACCATTGCGGGTAACAGCCATGACAAGAGTAACGTTGGAATATGCATCAACAGGATTGAGGCATATCGTTCCGTCATTAGCGGAAGCAGTCAACGGACCAATAAACGAACGCCACGTTTTCGTGCGCTGAAAGAAATCCTTTATGACCAGCTTCAATTGGTCATAAATGTACCCTTCAACAGCGCCCGGAACTTTAGCATGGATTTCCTTAACCCAAGTATCAAGCGAGCCACTAGTGGTTACTGCGAACCCATCTTCAAAGCCACTCTGCGGCATTTCTTACTCCTGCTAAAGATTACCCGTCAAATTTCTCCGATACGCTGATAGTAAAGTCATTGCCCTGTTATCGACAGCAAACTCGTCATCACGCAGCTCGGCATTGCCAGCTAAGTAATAAACAAAGCTCTGATAGAAAATTGATGGCAGTGGGAATGCAGTGGCGGGCACTTGTCCAAGGTCCGCCACTGTGAATTCCGGCAGTACTTCTCCCAATTGGAAGACGTCCGGTCGGAGCATCTTCGTCATTGAAATCGCACTATTCAAATCTGAAATCAAATCAGCATCGGTGTAACGGTCACCCGCAGTGTCATTCAAAATGACTCTGGCATCGGTAAGCGCATCATCGATGGACTTCGGCATCAGTCTTCCTCAAGAGCTCCGAGAACCCCTTCTAGTTCGGGGTCGAAGTCCTCAATAATTGTTTCGCCAATTTCAGGCTCAACAACCTCCTCAACTACAGGAGGCGGAGGCGGAGCAGCAGCTTTCGCCGGCCCCTTGCCGATAGAGGCTTCATAAGCCTCAACTTCAGAAGCAGTCAGCTCAACAACTTGAGCCGATTTCACTGTCGCCGCCACGTAGGGCAAGACAACTCCTGTAGCCAATGATCTCAAATAACGCGCCATAGTATCTTCCAGTCAAAAAGGGAGGGGGACAACCCCCCTCCCATGTCAGGGCTACTGACAATTACTTCGTAGCGTAAAGGATACCGAGAGCGGTGCCGTCAACAACCTTATGGCCGAATACCTGCAAACCACGCAGGATCGTACCGAAGGTGCTTTCTGCACGCAGCGTCTCAACCTTGGTCAGCTGTGAAGCAAACGTCAGACCATGCGAATGACCAAACAGGATACTGTGTGCATCGTCCGTCGCACCGTAAGGCAGGAGGTTGGATGCATACAGGGTGAACCTGTCAATCATACCAAGACGACCGTTACGGAGCATTGAAACACCATCACCCGTGAGGGAAGCGTCTTTCATGTCCGACTGCTTAATCATTGCAGCGAGCCATGCCGGGATGATAACCCAACGCCCCGTTTCCGGAATGTTGTTCTCATCAAGGATCTGGCCGCACTCAATGATCTTGCCGATCGCATTGGCTGCAGTAATCGTAAACGGAGTACCGGCAGCGCCGAGGTTCAACGAAGTACCCGTCTGGGCACCGGCAGTTGCGCCTTGGTTTGTTGCTGCTACGCCGGCTGGAATAGCAGCCAGTACGTCCGTATCGATTTCGATCTTCATCTGTTCGGATGCATCGTCGGCCCAGAGGCTGAAGTGATCCAAGTCAGACTGAATATCCATAACGTCGTCAAGCGCCGTTGACCAGTACTTACCTTTGTCGATAAGCAATTCGACAACTGCTGAAGACGGCGTCTCAGTCGTGAGAGTCGTGTAAGCAGTGTAGTCGTTGATTGCGATCGACGGCTTGGTACGGATCGTAACCTTGTCGCCGTATGCTGTGATCTCGCCCTCATAGTCCGTATTAGCTACTGCTGCCAAAACAGTTGCGTCATAGAACTTTTCAATGATCTTTCCAGACCAAAGTTCGGGAATGAAGGTACCGGAATACGCTGGTGTTGGAAGCGTGCCGGTCCATGAACCGGTAGTAGTACCGGGAACTGGATATGCCATTACAAATGACTCCTAAAAATTAACGAATGCGCCCTTCTCGGGTGGCAGCAATAATATCTGCCTCAATTCTGGCTCTATCGTCGGGTCGGCTTTTGTAACGTCCTTTCTGGATATCAGAGTAGAACGCACCGATCTCAGAGTTTGACCAGACACGTTTGTCTTTAGGAGCGCCAGAGTCGCCTCCAGTTCTTGGTGAACCGGGTGCTATGTAATCATCCAAATTCAGTCTCGCTTCGGATTTCGTTCCCCCTTGCCCAGAGGGTTGCGAAGCGGCTGTACTTGGGACTACTACTGTAGCGTTTTCCTTTCCGTAACTGTCGAAGAAAGCTTTTACCTGACGGGCGTTTTTGCGGTTGAAAGCTCTCAACATTAGTTCTTTGCGAGTTTCCCCACTGAAGGGGTCTACTTGATCCAGCCACTCGTGGAACGATGGATCAACATTTACTTTACGCCAGTCTTGTACCTCACGGTCCAGCTGGGCGAATACTTCATTTGTTTCCTGTTTTGCGACTCGCTGCCCTGTCTCCCCAAGTTGTGACTTGAGGGTTCCGAGCTCACCAGTCAACTTCTCAATCTGTGGCCGATATTCCGATTCAACAATCGATCGTGCTTTGCGGCCGATTACGTCCAGAAGGTCTTCACCATAGTCGGCAATCTCCTCTGCCGTAAAGTCTGCTCGTGGTTTCTCCGGAGCAGGAGCTGTAACTCTTGCTGCACCTGCTATTTTATCTTCAAGCTTGTCGATACGATAATTCGCATCACGCAAGTCCTGTGATAAACGAGGTACTTCTGCATCATACTTGCCTTTCAGGACAGAGTACTTCTGCTTCCAATCAGTGCGCTCGGCCTTAGCTTCTGGCTCGGGCGAAACCTCAGGATCACCTCCTTCTGGTTTGGGGTGAAGTAGAGTCACATCAGCTTTAGGCTTCTCCTCTTGAGTTACCTCTGCAAGCAGCGAGTCAATCTCATCCTGTGCAGCGCCGTCCTCGATGCGTTGTGTATCGGCTTTGGCTGTCCGCATAGCGGTTTCAATTTCTTCGTTTTGCTTGATCTGATTGCGAATCTGTTTTGGGAGCCCCATGGGGTATTCCTCTCTTAGCTAATTTTATGAATTCGGCCGGCAACGTCGGGCGCTTTTTCCATCTCATGTTTCATGATGGAGAGTCCCTGTGCACGACCACGTAATACGTCGGTACTGTTTTTATCATCATGGCCCATGACAGCACCATTGACATAAATAGCGTGAACCTCGTCCATCCAGTTCGCGAAGACCTGAAAGTCTTTGCTATGGGCGAGACGCATTAACGCTTCAGCAGTTTCTTGGTTAAGCTTCAATAGCTATCCCCTTTCATCCAGTTGAACATGCGGCCAGTGCGACGGCTGTTCTCACCTTTTTCAAGGTCGACTTCACTACGAGCCTTGGCGTTCTTGCCATAGATATTCGTAAAGCGTCGTGAGCTATCAGGTTTGCCACCACCAAACTCGGCTGCGCCGTACATGGTCGACGGGCTATGGTCACCCGTTGGGTGTACTGAGCCGGGACGTTTCGACATCTTGCCCTTCTTCGGTGAAGTGGTGAACATGTCAGCTCCCCTGAGAAACAGTGCTGCCGAACTTCTTGGCGCTATGCCCAGACTTCGGATACTCACGACGGCTGGTGTTGCCCGGAGCTTCTTTGCCCTGCTTGAACTTCTCAGAGCTCATGCCTTTCGACACAACAGAACTGGTGCCGGACTTCATGTAGTCACGCTTCTCGGTGTTGGAGTCGTCCCATCCGTCTTTGGACTGCTCGCCACTAAATACCTTCCGAGAACCGGTCTTCCCATTTTTCGGGTAGGTCTCATACATACCGCTCTCCTTACTTGCCCACGCCGTTGACGCCATAACCGCAGCGATCGGACTTGGTGTTGGGGTTCGACATGATGGACGCATTCTTGCCGCCACCTTTTGTCTTTGACTTGGTGTGCTCGCCTTCGCTGGCAGACAGGGGTTTGCCATACCTTTTGGCGAGGCTCGAATTTACTGCTTTCATTGAGTTACTCCTCGGGTTACGTTTTCCTGTCCTTCCCTCGCAGCCATTGCGGGGTCGCGACCTGCGCTTGGTGCTCCACCGGGAGCGCCTCCACCTGCCTTTGCAGCAGCTTCCGCTTGAGAGGCTTTCGCCTGCTCTTGCATCTTCTCCTGAAGTTCTTCGGACGATGGTACTACCTTTTTCCCTTTCATACCAAGTTCTTCAGCTACATCTTGTAGCACAGCTGCGCGGCCGGGGATACCCATGATCTGCATATCCATCGGGTTCGCGGTCATCTGCAAGAACTCAAGCTTGCGCATACGATCTGTTTCTTTCTGGACGGCTACTGTCACGCCCTTGACAACAATAGTCTCATCGCCCTTCAGCTGCGGGCCGATGTCACTCATCATCACCATCTCGTAAAGCCCTTCAATCGCTGGTGTGAGGACGTCATCATCCACATTGGCGGCGACGTTCTGCATTACTTTAGATGCGTTATCCATGAGCATAGCAAGGCCAGAAGCTGTGCGGCCGGCACCTCCTGTTGCTCCTGATCCTGTCAGGTACTTGGGGAGAGCAGATGCTTCGTCAGCCATATTGGCGAATTTCTCGTACACAGCCATCAACGACTCGACGTTGCTCTGTGGCTGATAGAAATCGATCGGCTTGTTCCCCGGCCCGTTGTTGCCCAGCGGGTCATCAATCACATGCCAGCGTTTCCACGGGTATAAGGTATTCGCATCCTCACTCTGGGCCAAGCGGTCGAGGTTGACAACAACCTGCGGCCCGGAAGCTATTGACAGGTTATTGACAATACTGCGCATGGTCGTGTTACAGACGGACGTGATATCCTGAAGGATATCCGGTAAGCCGTAGCCCCAGATAGAGCCGGGAATTTTCTCGAAGCTGGAAATGAAGTAGTTCGGCCTGTTCGTCAGGCTTGGCGCGATCTGCGCCTTGATGCAGTAGCGGTCAACTATCCACGCATCAACCATATATTCTTTTTCGGGGTCATCAATATCATCTTCCGAGAACCCATGGTCCAGCAGCATCTGTCCTTGTATGCAGCCATGCCACTCTAAAGCGTCAATGAGCTGGCCACGGGCGGACTCCCAATGATCTCGGTCCTCAAGGGATTCCCTTTCCTCGTCAAACCAATCTCGCCACGACCTCGACTGGGTCTTGTCCTTAAAGTCGGCAAGGACAGAACGAATTTCATCTTCCTTGTAACCCGGGACTCCGATGAGATTGTACAGGTCCTGCCGAGAATACCTAACGTGTTCAATGACATAGGACTCATCCAGATGCGAAGCATCGGGGGTGAAATACAAGTCCAAAGGGCTGATCCGGTCCCAGAAAAGCTTGGGGGAAGTCTCCCGAGATGGCTTACCATCCTTCCAGCGGACTTTCGTCTTCTGACGGACAGTGGGGCCCTTGATGCACGCGATAGGGAAAATCGGCAGGTCGATAAGGAATTCTTTGAGCGCTTGGTAAAAACGGCCCTCAATCAACACATCATTGAGCTGACGACTGGATTCTTTGGCTTCTTCGACAGAATTCTTAACAGCGGCCATGTGGGCAGCTTCATACAACTGGCTCAGACGATCGCGAACCATAGCCTCAGTAATCTGCATCCCCTGTTGTTCCATGGACTGCACTTCCGACTGGACCAGCCCGTTCACAGCGGCGGTGATGTCTTCGGGCAGAGTCGGTACGGGGGTTGGTGATAGGTCCCACGGTGGCTCAGTTCCACTGAGGTACAAGTCCCTGAGGACACTGGTTGCGCCTCGGCACTTGGTGGGGGTGACCCGGGAATAAACTTCTGACCCGCCGAAGGCTTTAATATCTCTCAGCTTCTGGGGGTCATACTCGCCACGGTAGGTACGTTGGGCTTCAATGAGTCTTTTAGATATACCATTGGTGTAGCGGGCATTGCGGGCATCGTGAAACTCGCGGCGAATGATCGATACGAGTCCCTCCATTTCCATGGCCGGTTCAGGAGGGGTCCGCTTGGCAAGTACTTCTGCCTCGTGCTCGGAAACCTGCTGGGGGGAAACGACCTGTAGAATACCCGCCATGTGCTGCCCGCAATTAGTTGCTAGTATCCGGAATATCGTTTATAAACAAGCTCGTGTCAACAGTAATCACAAGGAACTGGGGAGATGAATTGCCGGTATAAGGCTTGGTACCTCAAAGAGTTCCCCATAGGAAGGCTCACCTTGATAGACAAGCCTCACTTGTACTTCGACGGAATGAAGACTGGCGGTATGACTAAAGAAGCTTTCCTATCACTGAAAGACGACATCGAAACGAACGGGTTAATCAATCCAATTGTCGTAGAAGTTGACTCCGGTCCAAAATACAGAATTGCCATGGGCAACAACCGAGTAGAAGCAGCACTGCTCCTTGGGTACGAAACAATTAAAGTAGTGGCAATACACAGGTGTACTGAACCTATGTATGAAGACGGCACTGCTGAACGACTAACAGACGACGTGTTCCTTTCAAGAATGAAGGAGCTCCATCCCGGTGATGAGCTATGGAAGAAAAGTGCTTGGGCGCAATTCATACTCAAGTTCATCGCAGAGAAAACAAATGACCCGACAATACTTAAGGTTGCGTAATGGCGGGCATTCAACGTGTACAACGCTCCGCAACGCTACGAGCAAGGACCTACGCAGAATTACGGGAGTTGGAAGCCCCTATTCACAACGACCTCGCCTCAGTTCTTGTTGGTAACGAAGAAGGCTGGTTCCTATTTGATGACACAGACGTGAGATCAGACGATGGAGTTGATATCATAGAACCTGATGACTCGACTCCGGGGTCATGGATACGAACAGATTTTGGAGTGGACAAATTGAAAAATGCATCACGTGTAGATGAAGAAGACGACGGCGATACGCTTTATATCGGTGACGCTCTCCCGGGCACGGCAAACAGCTCCGCATCTTGGAGCATCAAGAAGATTGTATTTACAGTAGATGGAAACGGAAACACTGACGCTGTAACTACATGGGCTGATGGAAACAGCAACCGAGACAACATTTGGGACAACCGCCTTTCTTTAACATACACATGAGGATACTTCGATGGCGTGGGTAGCAGCAGACTGGAAAATCACTCGATCATCTAAGGAGATTGAGTATATAGGTGACCTACACGCGGGCACTGCCCCAACGTATGTCACGGGTATTGAGCTCCACAGAGCATTGATGGATCTTGCTGATGCGGCATCCGATACGGGTGACGATCAGATCGCGATCATCGATCTGGTGCCGTCGCAGCGATTGGGCGCGGACACCAACATCACGTTGTTGAACGGGTATATCCTGACCTCGGCAACTGCTGAAGGGCCGCAGGAACACATCTACGATACGTCGATCACCTACAACGGTGGCGCAGATATCTACGACGGTATTCAGGTGTTTGGTAACGCAACCAACATTCAGGTCATCCAGAACGGTGCAAGAATCGTCAATGACTTCTGGAACCAGCCAAAGATGATTACGGCTGTTGAAGATGCCGCGTCTTCTACGTCGCACAGGTTCTTGGTTAAGGTTCGCACTGCCGGTGCTGACATCGATGGCCGACGTTTGATCGGTACGCAGCGAGAGCTTGGTACGGTCTACACCGAGTTCTTAATTGGTGGTGGCACGGCGCGAGGTAACAACGTACTGGCCCTGACCGCGAACAGTGATTTGAACAACGCTACCGCCGATGCAACCATTGCTACGTGGGACACGATTGTCAATTCCAGCGAAGGCTATGTAGGTCTTGACGCTAATGCTGACACGACCAACGAGTTCTACTACTCGAACTGGACGGTAGCGGCGTTTACCAAGAACCAGTTTTACGAGCGCGCAAAGTGGATTACAACCCGAGTCGCAGGTATCGGCGTTGATACGCCGGCTCGCGATGCAGACCAGAGTCTTTACGGTCTTCCCGGTGATATCTTCCGAGGCATTACTCATGCAGTTGCAGTCTCAGGTGGCGCAGGAGCGTTTGTTGAGCCTGAAGCAGTCTCATGGACCGGCGGTACTGGACAGTTGCTCGCTACTGATAGCCTGGGTTCTCCCACTACTGTTTGGTTACAACTCCTCACAGGTGTAGCTCCTACTGGAACACTTATTAGTGCAGGAGCAGGTACAGCAACAGGCTGGACTATTGGTACAGTAACGCCCGAGTTGATTTCTCTGCCGTTTATCGGAGCTTCAACGGGTTCTGCGATCATTGGTGCATACGGTTTGGGTATCTTGCCGGCTGACCTCGCGGTCAACGACAGCGTAACCTCACTCGATGGCAACCCACTCAGCCCGCCCAACAACGTCGTGTTCAGTGTTACGGGTCTGGATATTACCGGCGGCCAAGAAGATTACGTTCTTGTCGGCCCTGAGGCTACTGGTGCGCTTGATCTTGAGTTCGATACGATCAACGGTACGCTTAGTGGTGCAACGGTAACGAGCATCGTGGTGACTACGGCCATCCCAACAGACACCCCTGCAACTGGCAGCATTCGTGTTCAGAATGATGAGGGACGCTACGTCAAGATTCCTTACACCAGTTACACCGGGTCGACGTACACGATTCCCTCCTATGACTTCAGCGGTTCAGGTGACAACGACTCGGTGACAACGGGTAACTTCTTCTTCCCAACGTGGTTGGACGAGCAAGCAGTTACTGCAACTGAGGCTGTAACGGTGGTTTATGACTCCCCGCGCAACCTTGTGGTCAGAGTGCGTAATGGATACACCGGAACCCCAGCGGTGAACCCGATTGTGCCGTTCGAGACAGTTGCAATTCTTGGCTCTACCGGAGGCTCACAGGCAGTATCTCGTGTCCTCGACCTGTAATGAGGTTGCTGGTGCATGTTGAGCAGTATGATGTAATCGGCATCTTGCCGTCGCAGCTAGAGTCATTAGCTTTAGTTGCGACGGCAATGGGTGTCACAGAGACTGCTTTTGTAGATGGGACTGTAGACGGTGTGCGCCGAGAATTCGGGTTCACCCGATACGGTAGTTTGAAAGAGTTCATGGATTCTCAGGAAGGGCCGTTTGTCGCCTTCTCGCCAAGTAAGGGAGAAGATTTACGCAAAGCAGATTTGCCGTCTGTTGGGTGGCTAGTTTTTGGACCAGCAATGGGGGCTCTTGAAGGTACTTTCGATGCTTGGGTGAAAATCCCGGGTGGTGAATTGAGCAGTCGTGATGCAGTGCCGATTGTATTGTGGGAGCTATCTAAGTGGCAGGTACAGTAGTATTTATCGAATCTGTTTCCGGTGATGGAGGCAACCCCGGAGCAACTGTATCGAAAGTTTTCGACGGCAGCACTGTTACCGGCTGGGTATCATCCTTATCTGTAGCAACCAACACCGATAACTTTCTGACTGGCACGACATCCATTTCAGACAAGGTATCCAACGCAACTCAAACCGGCTACGGCTTAGGTGCTGGTGTTGTTGGCGAGCCGTGGGATTTCTCAGCCACTGGCACTGATCGCGAAAACCACATCTTCATGATCATCAACGCGGCCGGTACACGAGATACACAAGTCAATGGTGGCTACGGCATCATCGCTGCGGATGATCTGGCGACTGATTCATTCGGTACATGGTACGTTGGCCCACAACCTAACTCTCAGGGTGGTTGGGAATACTACGTCATCTCCCCGACACAGGACTTCGATGTTGTCACTGCCGGCTCGGGTTCATGGACAACCACAGGCAACCCCGCACAACTCTCTGGCGTCGATGGCATCGGGGTGCGGTGGAAGATTACCAACACGGTTATGGGTGCATCCGATAACGCCTATGTGCAAACTGGATCAATCGGCGTTGGTTATCGTATTACCGGGACCGATGCGGTGTTCTCCGAGTTCTCAACCTATGAGAATACCAATCGATTTGGTGCACTGGAAACCAAGTCGGGAACGCTTTTCCCGTTGTGCAAGATTCGCATTGGACAGCCTTCTGGTGCGGCCGGTAACGTCACCTTCTCTGACTCAGGCTTTAATATCACGTGGCAGGGACAGGTTCTGTCTGATGGCACAACTGCCGCAACTGCTGCTGGGTTTTATGGGTTATTTCTCGATGAGGGTACCGGCACAACCACTGTTACTCTGACCAACGGCTCATTGGCCGCCGCGTCACCTGAGTTCTTTGATCTTGATTTATCCACCGTAACCTCAGTGACTGCCACCAACTTATCTGCCGACAGAGCAAGACTGGTCACTCTTGACTCGGCTGTAGCATGGACTGGCGGAACCGTTAAGAACTCCGGTCAGATAACCGCTACCGACGCGACATTCTTGAACATCAATGTCTTAGATTCTATTGTTGCTGCCGGCTCTGGTGCGGTGCTTTGGAACTCAGCCTCTGATCCAGATGGCAACCTCGATGGTTGCACATTCACCAAAGGGACCAACGCACATTCTGCTATAGAGTTTGGCACCTCAGTTACTGGTAATATCACGATCAGGAACTGTGACTTTTCCGGTTTCAACGGTGGCAATGATGCGAATGGCGCTACGTTCAAGTTCTTAGCAACTAGCGGCTCACTCAACCTGAACCTCGTTGGCTGCACCGTAGACGGTTCAGGGTTCACAGTAGATGACTCTGCCGGCGTAACTGTGACGGTGGTGCAAGACCCTGTTACCACGGAGATCACAGTAACCGACACCAGCGGGACTCCGCTCGTTGGTTCCCGGGTGTTTTTGGAGACATCCAGTGGGGCTGGGCCGCTTCCGTTCGAGGAGTCGGTTTCTATCACGCAGACAGCGGGTACGGCTACCGTTTCTCATACCGCGCACGGCATTCCTAACGGTACACAGGTAGTGATTCGCGGCGCGACACAGAACGGGTACAACAAGGTCGCTGTCATCACTGTCACTGGCGTTAATAGCTACACGTATGCTGTTGACTCAGGAACGGTTTCGCCAGCCACAGGCTCGCCTGTTGCCTCTGGTGTGATTATCCACACCACAACGAACGGCTCAGGCATCGTGTCGGATACCCGCACATTCGGAAGCAGTCAACCATTCAAGGGTACGATCCGCGACTCATCTGGAGCACCTTATTATCAAGCAACAACAATAACGGGTACAATCAGCAATACCGCTGGTTTTACTGCAACCGTCGCCCTACTGTTGGACCAATAACATGGCAGTCGAATTTGTTACTACCATCGGCACAACAGACTACAGCTTTGACTGGATTGCCGAAGAAATAACCATAGAGTCCGGGGTGCTTGAAGTTTCGGCTGCCGATCTAAAGTCTGCCATCCATGACGCACAGGACGGTACGCAGGGTATGTACCGTCGCCCAATTATGACTACAGGTAATCCAGTGACCCTGACAGCATCGGCAGAAACCTTCTTGAACGTGATTCTTCTGGATGGCTGGAAAATAAACAGCTTCTCTGTATCAGGAACACTTACCGTAGGCGATGGAAATACAGTGTCGCTGGCAGATGGTATTGATATTTTTGCCGCCAACCCGTTGGTCAATTTCGTCAACAACACCTCTGCTGCTGGTGTGTATGTATCAGAAACTGGTGGGGGTCTAACTCAGGTTGACCTTGACAACATCTCCGACGCGGTATGGAGTATGGCCGTTGCCACGTGGAAAGCCACTACTGTTGGCGGCTGGCTTTCCAGCAAGCTGTTAACAGTGTCGAAATTCCTCTCGCTTAAGTAGCGCCCTTTGGCGCAATTCTCAACTCGTGTTCGCCGCCATCCAAAAGCTCATGCAGCTTCAACATCGCGTTTCGCGAGCTACCAACTGCTCTGTCTCCGCCGGTCAAGCCGGGAGCTATACAGCCGACTACGTCAGCGGTTGTGTTGCCGGCGTGGATGAGGATCAAGTACCGGCCGGCGGGTCCTTCAATATCTTCCTTCTGCTCGAAAACCCCGTTATCTGGATTCGATAAAATAAAAGCCTTCTTCCCAGAAGGACGGGTAAACGGCCGCAAATGATACGTACCATCCGGAACACAGCTTTCAAACGGTAGCCCGCCCTTACCATCTGGATTCTTGACCCAAGGTCTTTCGATGGTTTGGAAAGTGTTATTCCCAACATACAATACTCCTCGCGTACAGTCGCCCAGATAAGCAAACCTTTCTAGCGTCAAATTCATGTCCATGCTCCTGTAGGCATTGGGGGCTTCTTCTCTTGCGAACGTTGCATCCTGCGCATAACTCGCCCCATCAAGTTTTGTGCCGTCCCGAGACATCCGTACTGCAAGGCATCTGCTAAGTCTGCCCACGGTCTGACCTTGTGTGGTTTGGCTTCAAGTTCTCCATCCTTACGCGCACGGTAACGGTACTTGTGTTTAAGCGCGAGAATGAGGTTTGGGCAGCCTTCTGGATCAAATAAGATAGCAGCCTTTCCCTCTCTCTGCATAAGTAGCCATTTTTCAACCGCATCCAAGCGCGGTTTAATATGATTTGTCTGAGCAGGAATCGCTTCAAAACCTAACGCCTTGAGCATCGTGAAGACTGATCGTTCCCCGATCTGACTTTTCGTAGTGCCTGAGGGGTCTCCGACGATGTACATGGGTTTCCCCTGAAAGCGTGGGCTGAACACGATGGGCATGAGACAGTCACGAACAAACTTTTCCACACCCATGTTTTCTTCATAGGCTTCTTGCAAAACCAACAAACGGCCGAGATGGTCGACTTGCATGATAACGGCCGCAGGCGCACGCGCAAAGTCCATCCCAATAATGAGCGCGTGGCCAGCAGAGGGAGTAAGCGGACCCTCGGCCACGTGAAAAGAATCTGTAAAGGTGTTTTTGAATACTGCTTGGCCCTGTAAAGATTCCCCCCACTGTCCGAATACAAATCGCTCAGACCACTCGGGTGAAGCGCCGTTAAGGAGTGTCCAGTAATATTCAAATCCGCCGGGGAGGTAAGTAATGTTTTCGGCAAGTGGGTTCTCCGTTACATTCCCGTTGTCGTCACGAAGCAAGGGCGAGGGTTGCTCAAAGTATGCATAAGACTCGGGTAGATCGACCTTAAGAAGTTCGTAGTAGGGCGAGTCCTCGGTCCCCGGGTTTGAATCTGCAAAGACACCGTACCAGTTCGGCCGTCCGCGTAGCTGCGAAGGGTAACGACCACATCGACCCAGAGCTCCAGAAATAAAGACAGGGTCAACTTCGACAAATTCGTTAAAGTAAGCGCCCGTGAGCTGCGAAGACAAGAGGCGCTTCTGGTCATCAGGAGTGTCAAGCGGAATAAGAAGGATTTCACAATGGATGTCCCCTTGCCTTATGTAGACAGTACTTTCTGATACGCGGTAATCAATGATCGGCCCAAAGATCTGCTGAATATCTTTGAGCACTGTCGACTTAATAGCAGCGAGAGTGTTACGTATAATCGCAAAGCGTGTATAGCGAGTCCCATCCTGAGCTGGTTCTTGTTGCGCAGCTCGCCGGAGGATTTCATATAGGCACGTTGTCGTTTTAGACGAGCCAACTGCACCGACCAAGAACCGGACCCTCGACTCCGAGACCATGAACTCACGACAGGTTGCTGTTGGGGTAAAATCAAGATTCGCCATTTATTCCGTTCACCTAAGGAGTGCACAGCCGCCGCCGCGTCTGGGTGGGACTACTGGACTACAAAGTTGATTGGCGGCGACGGAACTCCCGGCGCGACAGTAAAATTTACAGTGTTACTTGGACCTGATCGCACCCCCTGTGTCGTGACAGTAAACGCAACGCAAGCATGGTCGCCAACAGCAAACGTACCCGGAGGAGCTGCATAACTGTCAGTGTTCAGCGGTGCGTTCGGCAGGTTCACCAGCAAAGTGCCGTTACACTCGATGTCGTAGCTGGCAATCTCAGCCTGAGACAATGGTGTGCCGTCCTCGTATGTCGTCGGCGGCGTGAAGTTGAATGTCTTCTCCCCAACCGCAAACACTAGCGGTGACACGAACAACAAAGCAACAAACAGTTTTATACGTTTCATCATCTTCCCCGGTTAGCTTTTTTGCCGCGAGTCATCCCGTGCCCCCGGTTAGTCTTTTTGCTTTGGATCTTAAGATTCGAAGCACTATTGGAGCCGCCCTTTGACAGTGGTCTTTTATGGCCCACATCTTTACCTGCAACCGCAGCTTTGCCATGTGACTTTGAAACCTCAGCCCGAGCAGCATTCCTCTTAGCCCTTTTCTTCTTTTGTTCGGGT
>Ga0307378_10002644_pt1 | contig 27065 bp, 24 predicted proteins | sample UN1MG_FD_202238 | JGI IMG/M metagenome (GOLD analysis project Ga0307378, IMG submission 202238) | Soil microbial communities from Risofladan, Vaasa, Finland - UN-1 | ecosystem: Environmental > Terrestrial > Soil > Coastal area > Acid sulfate soil | place: Finland: Risofladan, Vaasa | collected...
CCCATCACCCCCAACTGCGATGATGTAGGGGCGACCCGTAGGACGAGTCCTCTGCGGTCGCCCGCGGGCGGGGCCCCGCCCCTACAGCTAAGAAAACTGTAAAAGTAAACCGGCGTCGCTCGCGGCTATAAACGCTCGAATAACCAAAGACTCCCGTCGCGGGACAGTGTCAAGCTTCAAGCTCAATTAAAACCTGTGTACGTAGATCGGCGTCGCTCGCGGCGCTGACATTTCGAACGACAAAAAGCTCCCGTCGCGGCTAAGTGTGGAGCTTCAAGCTCTGAAACCTAATAAGTAAACCGGCGTCGCTCGCGGCGCTGACATTTCGAACGACAAAAAGCTCCCGTCGCGGGACAGTGTCAAGCTTCAAGCTTGCGGGGTGTAGCGCAGTCTGGTAGCGCACCTGAATGGGGTTCAGGTGGTCGGAGGTTCGAATCCTCTCACCCCGACCAGGGGGGCCTAGAAGGCCCCCGCTTTGCAGGAAAGCGGAGGAGCGGGACCGATGGACGTTGACCGCGCCGCCGTTTAATCATAAAATTCCGCCGAAAGGGAAGCTTTTTAAAAATCCCCGGGAATGCGGGGGGACTCTTTCGAAAGAGGAAGGGATATGTTCTGTCCGAATTGCGGTGCCGAGATTGCCGAGGGCGCGAACTTCTGTCCCCAATGCGGTCAACAGGTGGTCCAGGCGCCGACCCCGGCGGATTCCACCGGGCAAGCGCAGCCGACGGCCCCGGCGCCCGAACGGTCCGCCGCACAACCGCCACGGACGGAGGCCGAACCCGCCCCGGCGGTCTCGCGGCTGGACGAGGGCGGATGGGCCCGAATCGTGTTTTCACTCGGGTTGCTCGGGTTGCTCTTCATCGCCTTCACAAACTTCGGCGGACCGGTACAGGCTTTCCTCTCATCGCTGGCGACGCGCGTTTACGGGTACGGAGCGGCGAAGCCCGTACTCGGCATCCTCTTCGGAGGAGGTATGGTCGCCCTTGGGTTCATCTTCAAGGAGCAGTTGAAGGGCCTCTTGAACGACCTGGAGGTGATGTTGGTAGGCGGCGGGATAGCCCTTGCCGGGATACTGATGCTCATCACCGGCGGCATGGGCGGCTTGGGCTGGTTCATCTTTCAGGTCCTGATCGGGGCCGTTCTCGGCGGCGTCGGGTTCGTGCTGTTGAAGATTTCGACGATTTTCACCGATAACAAGCTCGAAGCGATCTCCTCCAAGGTCGTCCCCTTCGCCCTGTTAGTGTTCGCGGCGTTCACGATCGTCTCGGGTGTCGGAACCCTGCTGAGCCTGGGCTTCCTGGCGTACGACCTGCCCCAGGTGTTCCTCATCATCTCCAGCATCACCGGCCTGTTGGGTGTGCTGGGCTTCGCCGGCGCCACCGTCCTGCGCCTGCTGGGCATCGAGCCGGGGCGCTGAGCCGCCGCGGTAAAACGAAGGGAGCCCCTCGGCTCTCTTTTTTTAAATCAACGTTCGCGGTCGAGCGCGATTAGTATTTAACGACGGCCCGGGGCGGCGTTCCGGAGGACGGTCGGGGGGAAGCGGGAGCGCCGTCCCGCCCCACCCCGGAATGTTTCACGAGGGGTGAACCCCCCTTTTCTTAAATCGCAGGGGCTAAAAAAAATCCCGCTCGAGGCGGGAGCGGGGACGCCCGTTCTCCGCTCACCCCTCGTCTTCGTCCCGGGGGTTGCGCCGCCGGCCGAGGCGGAGGCGGAGGTTCCGCAGGTCGCAGATGACGAGGTCGGCCGCCGATAGGTCCTGGTGGAGGGTCAAATCATGGGGCAGGGCGATGACCATCATCCCGGCCCTCTTGGCCGCCAGGACGCCGGGGCGGGAATCCTCGAAGACCAGGCAGCCAGCCGGAGGCACCCCGAGCATCTCGGACGCCCGCAGGTATATTTCCGGGTCGGGCTTGTTGTTGGACACGTCGGCCGACGTGAGGACGACCGTAAAGTAGGGACGGAGCCCGAAGCGGTCCAGCACGGCGTTCACCGAGTCGGGATGGGCGCTGGAGGCCAGGGCCACCGGCATCTCCCGGCTCAGTCGGCGGACCAGCCCCTCGATGCCGGGGCGCAGTTTCATCTTCTCGCGGATGAGTCGGAGGTAGAGTTCGTTCTTCGCCTGCCGGATATCTTCGACGGGGGTTTCGATGCCGTACCTTCTGAGGTGCTCCGGCAGCCTCCCCTGACCGATCCAGTTCTCGATGAAATCCTCGCGGGTGAGGGTATGACCGTAGCCGGCCAGAATCTCGGTGTAGGCCTCGAACTGGAGCGGTTCGGAGTCCACCAGGACGCCGTCCAGGTCGAAGATGACGGCCTCGATCATTTTATCCGTATCCCCCCCTACCGCGGTGTGCTCGCCCCTCCCGGTCGCGTCGCGGAGATGATGGGCCAACTGCCTTAATTAGGAAAGCATTATATCAGAAAACGCATCCCCCCGGAAAAAGTCGGCGCCGCCGAGAAGCGAAGCGAGTTACGCCCCGGTAAAACGCCTTAAAAAAAAGGGCTCCCACGGGGAGCCCCCTCGAAACGAAGCTGAGCGAAGTAATGCCCCGGCGACTCCGGACCGTCAGTTCACTTCCATGGAATAATCCACGAAGCGGTCCCAGTACCTGTTGGTCTCGTCGGCCCAGCTGAAGTAGGCGTCCACGAAAACCTTGAGCGCCGCGTAGTCCTTCAGGCCGTCGGCCAGGATGGCGCCGTTTATCACGGACACCTGGCTGCGGGGGTTGATCTGAACCGACCGGAGAAAATACTGGAGGGCCTTGGCGTTGTCCACCTCCCACATGGAGAGCGCCACCTTCTGGTACGCCCGGTCGGATAGGTCGGTGATCGTCAGGATGTGGTTCCAGGTCTCGAGGGCCCGGTCGGTGTACGCCTCGGAGAGCGCCGTGAAGTTGCCGACCTCCGTGGGGTCCACCGACCCCTCGGCCCGCCTGGTGTATAGGGTGGAGAGCCGCTCGTTGGTCTCGGCTACGCTCACCCAGCCGGAGACGAAGCCCGGGTCCACCTCCACGGATTTATTGTAGTACTCCAGGGCCTTGTCGAAGTACTCCTCGACGAGGGCGGGGTCGGTGGAGTACTTGATGTAATCCTCGGCGCCCAGGGTCCAGCCCTCGGGGGCCTTGTCCGGGTCGTTCAGGTACTCGATGTTCTGGTCTATCTGGCTGGCGGCGAAGAAGTAGGCGTTGCCGCGGCGGAGCCAGCCGAGCTGCACGCCGGGTTTGAGGGCGGTCGCCTTGTCCAGGAGATCGAAGGCCTCCTCGAAGTTCTTCTCGAAGTACAGGACCTTGGCGTATTCGACCAGGGTGATGTAGAAGTTGGGGTCAACGGACATCGCCTCGTCGAAGAAGGAGATCATCTTGCCCGAGTGCCCGGCGGAGATGGCCCTTCCGAGCCACTGGAAGGCATCCAGGTTGTTGGTTATGGGCTCGGCCCAGTAGCTCTCGGTCCCCGGACGCTCGTAGAGGGCGAACTCATCCATGATGTCGTGGGAGAGATCGCGGCACAGGGTGGGCAGCTCCTCGTAGAGACCGGTGCGCTCGAAGACGGCCACCTCTGCGAAGGGCTCGTCGGCGTTGAGCACCCGGAGCTTGACGGAAACCTCCTCCACCGATGGCTTGTCGAAGGAACCCACTATCATGTAGTCGGCGTTGAAGGCCCGGTTGAGGTCCTTGGCGTAGTTGGGGTCGAGGGAGACAAGGTCGAGCTTGGCCTCGCCCTGGGCGCTGTCCGGGTCTAGGCTGTAGCGGATCATGTAGAGGTCCTGGAAGTTCTTCAAGAGCTCGCTCCGCTCCACCATCCAGATGTTGGAGCACTGCATCAGGTCGTAGTTGATGGCGATGGCGATGCCGGCGCCGATCCACTTGACCAGCCGCTTGGCGGGGATGCCGTCCGGCCCCGTGTATTCCTCGTAGTTGGAGTGGTAGGCCATGTCGAGGTCGAAGACGAGCCACTTGGTCATCCGGGGGGCGGCGGCGTCGGTCCCGACGGATATGGCCAGCGGGCCTTCGGTTTCCTGGGCGGATACGGCGATCGTCAGGAGCGCGACCGCGAGGATTACGATCCACTTCCCCATCAGAACCTCCTCGAAACCGTTCCGGGCTAGGGAGTCGTGCCGGACGGTCGAAAGCATTATTCCGGGCGCGTCACCCCCGGGGATGACGCCCTCCCCGTCGTCGGGTCACTAACGGCTGCGGGGGCCGCAACGGGAAATTTTCCCCCGACCGTTGGTAAAATACGTCGTTCGGCCGGCTCGGGTTCCCCCGATCCGCGCCGCCGCGAGGGTGAAGGAAGGGAATTCCTTCACTTCTTTGGGGTTAGGTCTTTCCCAAAGCGAGCTTGGTGTATCTTATCGGCCCGGACGGGCGTTGTCAAGGGCGCGCCGGGCAAGGGGGAGACGCCGGCCAGCTCCGCCACGAGGGCGTCTATGCGCTCCACGGTGTCCGTGTCCCCGATCTCCAGGGCGTCCCCGCGGGCGATGGACCAGACCTTCCGGGCGTTCTCGCGGCTCGTCTCGGCACCCGTGGGGTCGTCGGCGTAGGCCGCCCGGAAGTAGTCGGCGTAAACCCGTCCTGAGAGGACGCGGACCTCGATCCGCTGGATGTCGTCGGCGATGTTGTAGGCCTCGGCCATGGCCACCACGGCCCGGTTGCGCACGTGCATGAGGTGCTCGTAGTCCACGGGGTTTTTGGTGTAGAGGCTGAAGGCGTCGGCGGCGGCCAGGAGGAGGGGGAGCCGCTCCGGGCTCGTCATCCGGTGCCCCAGCTCCACCGCCCGCCAGAGGTAGTCCGCGTTGGACAGCTCGCGACCGAGGTCGCAGAGCACAATCCCGAAGGCCAGGAGGTGGTCCTCCCCGAGCCCCATGTTCAGAAGGTCTATGGCGTCCCAGACCGCCTCCTCGAGCTCGCCCTTCTGTTTGGCCAGGTTCATCCGGGCCTGGAGGTAGGTCACGAAACGGTCGGAGTTGAGGCCCGCCCTCCAGGCCAGCTCGTACGCGCGCACGGCGGGCTCGAGCCGATCCGTCCTCTCCAGGGCGGTGCCCACGGCGCCGGCCATGGCCGCCACCCGCGATGGGTTGGCCCCGGCCTCCCGGGCCTGCTCCAAGAGCTCCAGACCGAGCTCCACGTCCACCATACGGATGAAGGCCGTCTCGGCGGCGGCGAGGAGGTTGGGACCGGTTTCGCCGGAGGCGAGGAGCTCGTTGATCCGCCGGCGACCCTCCCGGCTCTCCTCCTCGGAGACGGGCGACCCGCGGTAAACGGCCTCGGCAATTTCGCCGCTCTGGATGAGCTGAAGGGCCTCGAGCTGGGCCTCGGCGTAGGGCCTGATCGGCCCCTCGGGGTGGGCGATTTCCAGGGCGCGGTCGTACCAGGCGCTCGCGTCGGAGTAGCGCCCCCGGATGCGTTCCAGATCGGCCAGCTTCACCGCCGCGTAGGCCCGGCTGATGACACCCTCGCCGCCGTAATCGGGCAGGGCGTCGCTCTCATAGGCCTCCAGCCAGAGGTCCTTCGCCGGCTCGTAGAGGCCGTAGGGAACAAGAACCTCGGCCAGGTCCGCCACCGCCCTCTCCCGGGGGGTGACCGGGTCGCCGAAGGGGAAGTTCCCGGAAACGGCGTCGTAGGCGTCGCGGTATTCGTAAACCAGGTCGGGGACGGGGGGGTCTTCGTGGGACAGCACCAGGGACAGAGCGGCGTCGTGGTAATCCACCAGACCGTTCCAGGCCGCCTGGAACCTCTCCTGGGGGTAGGGGCTCTCCTCGGCGACCTCGATGAAGACCGCGGCGGCCTCCGCGGTGCGCCCCAGCATGTGCAGACAGAAGGCCTCGGCCAGGCCGAGCTGGAGGTCGGGCGGGACGGCCGTCTCGGCGGTGAAGCGTTCCAGGGCGGCGGAGTGGTTCCCGGCGGCGGCCAGGCAGAAGGCCAGGGCGAAGCGCTGGCGCAGGGTGGGGAAACCGTGGTCGAGGATGGCCTGGAGCTGCGCGGCGGCGTCGGCGAACCGGGAGGCCCGCAGCGCCGATACCAGGGCCTCGTACTCCGACGGGGTGCCCAGGGAGGCGTCGGCGTAGATGAGCTGGCGGGCCTTCTCGGCGTAGAAATCGGTGGCCGGGTCGGCGAGACCGCTCGCCACCAGCGCGCAGAGGACCAGAAACACCGAACGGCACCGACCGATCACGGAACCTCTTCCTCCTCCATGCGCCGGATGACGACCCTCCCTCCGTCGGGGTCCACCGCGAGGACGACCGCACGGACGAAGGGAACCAGGAGCTCCCCGCCCCCCGGCGTCTCGATGACCAGCACGTCGGCGGCTCCCCCCGCGCCGGGCTCGACGCCCACGATCCGCCCCGCCTCCCCCCCGTCGGCGTAACGCGCGGCGAGACCCACCAACCGGTATACGTACCAGACGCCCGCGCCGTTCTCCCCGGGGGACCCGTGGACCGGGAGCTCGTCGGGGGAAACGTACACCGAGCGGCCGGCGAAGACCCCGGCCCCCTCGGGGGTCTCGACACCGGCGAGGCGCAGGTACAGCCTGCCGGAGCCGTCGGTCCTCCAGGATTCCACGGTGAAGGGCTCGCCACCCAAAAGGACGCGGGTGATTTTTTCGTGAAAGGGCAGGCCGCCGGAATTTTCCGGCCGGAACGCCAGCTCGCCCCGCAGGCCCCACGGACGGCCCAGGCGACCGAGCAGGATCAGTTCGTCTTCCGGCTCCAAGCTTCCACCCCGGTGGATATTAAAATAAACGGGGCCTGTTGTGGGCCCCGGAAATCGTCCGATAAGAGTCCGCGCGGCGACACGGTTGACGGGACGCGCGGTCGGTGTCGGGCGGCGGGTCCCCTCTCGCGTCACCGGTTCAAACCGGCGCTGGTCCCGTTAAAAATCCCCTGTGGATGCGTCCCCCTCGCGTCGCCGGTTAAAATGCCAATGGCGCGGATTGTCGCCACACTCCGCTTGGGCCCCCCTCGCGTCGCCGGTTAAAATGCCAATGGCGCGGATTGTCGCCACACTCCGCTTGAGCCCCCCTCGCGTCGCCGGCTCAGACTATCCCCAGCTTCTTGAATATGTTGCGCACGGCCCCGGAGGGCAGGGCACCCTTCTCCATCCACCGGCGGGCGGCCTCGGAGTTTACCTCCATCGTGCTCGGCTCGGTGCGGGGGTTGTAGTGTCCGATCTCCTCGACGACCTTGCCGTCCCGTTTGGCGCTCCGTTCGGCGACGACGACGCGGTACGTGGGTCGGTTGGTGGCTCCGTAGCGTTTGAGTCGTATCGTTAGGGCCAAGGGTTCTCCTTCTCCGGCTCGCGACAGGGCGTTTTCACTCACCGGCGTGGTAGGTGCGCCGGTCGAGCGGTGTATCATACGATAGAGACGGCCCGGGGTCAAGGGAAGGCTCGGAATAACCGGGTCACGGCCCTTTCGGCGGAGCGGTGGAGTTGACTTATGCGGCCCCGGACCGCTATCATCACCTGCGTCTTTCAGGGGAATAGGGGTGATGAGAAACCTCGGGCGCGCCCTCTTCGTGGTGGTTCTCGTTCCGACTCTGGTCGGGGCGAGCGCCGTCGCCCTCGAGGCCGCCAGCGTCTACCCAAGCCTGGACGGCCCGCCGCCCCTCGACGCCTCCCTTTCCGCAGATGAGTACGCCCTCGCCGCCTGGTGCGACTACCTCGGCGGGACGGACACCCGGGAGCTCCTGGCCCGGCTGGACACCGGCCCGTCCCCCGCCGACGGTCCGGCGGCCTGCGCCCTCTGTGAGCTCCGGGGCCTGCTCCACCAGGGGCTGGGGGAGTACGCCGAGTCATTCCGCGATCTAGCCCGCCTGATCGAGTTGCAGCCGGACAGGCCGGAGAGCCTGGTCTACCTCCGGCGGCTCACCGAGACGGCCGGGGAGTTCCCGGGAGGGGATGCGGAGCTGGAGACGCTCTGCCGCTCCCTGGCGGACATGGCCTCGGCCGACCCCGCCCTGCGCACCGAGGCGCGGACCATCCTGGTAGACATTCACCGGGCCGCGGGCTGCCCCGACGGGGCGGTGGAGGCGACCCGGCTGACGCACGACCTGGGCTTCCTCCGCTTCTTCAGCTACCTGGGCCCCTTCGACAACACCGGCGAGGCGGGCTTCGACACCCTCTACGGGCCCGAGGTGGACGGGCGGGTGGACCTCACCGCCCGCTACGCCGGGAAGCGGGTCGAGGTGGGCTGGCGCGATTTCCCCCAACCGGCCTTCGCCCTGGCTCTGGACCCGGGGCTCCCGACGGGCTGGGGGGACGGGGAGTCGTTCCGCCCCTTCTACGGACCGCTCCAGCTCTCCGCGGTCACCCGGCCGAACAACCAGGTCTGCGGCTATCTGGCGACCTGGGTCCGGGTCGCGGAGCGCACCGAGGTCATCCTGAGCCTGGGGGCCGTGGGCGCGTTCAGGCTGTGGGTGGACGGGGCCGATGTCCTGTCCTTCGAGGGCTACCGGAGCTGGGCCCATCCCGACACCGACCGGGTCGGGGTGGTCCTCGAGCCCGGCTGGCACGAGATTTTGATGAAGACCTGCTGCGACGCGGGGGGCTGGGAGGTTTACCTGCGGACCACGGACCGCGCCGGTGAGCCGCTCCCACTGGAGCACCGCTCCGCGCCGCCCTCGGGCTGGCGTCGTCCGGTGCGGGGTCCGGAGACCTTCGCGCCCGCGCCCGACCCCTACGCCAGCCTGCAGGAGCTCAGCGACCACGACAACGTCCTCGCCCTCTACTACCTCGGTCACCTGGAGGCCCGGGAGCGCAGGGCCGACCAGGACTCACACCTCCACCGCGAGCTATTCAGCCGGGCTTTTACCCTCTCCCGGTCTTTCCGGAGGGCCGACTCATCCGTAAACCTCCCCTGGGCGCCCGTCGCCCATTCCTACGCCCTCTACGAGGAGAACTTCAACCCGGCCAAGCTCGCCTGGCTCGAGGCGCTCGACGCGGATGAGCACCACGTCGAGAGCTGCATCGGTCTGGCCGATGCCTACTCCGGGCTCCAGCGTCCCGACGATGGTCTCGCTTACGCCGAGCGGGGGCTCCTGGAGAACCCCGACTGCCTCCAGCTCCTCCACCTCGAGGCGCTTGGTCTCGGGCTCCGGGAATACCAGCTCGAGCGTAAGCGGACGCTCGACCGAATGGCCGAGCTCCACCCAGATTACGGCCCCCTGGAGGAGGAACTGGCCGCGTACAGCCAGGGCCGCCTCGGCGTGGACGAGCGCGTCGCGATATTCCAGGGCGGCCTCGAGCGGAATGCGGCGGACGAATCCACCCTGGGGCGCCTGGCGGACCTCCTCGTGGACGCCGGGCGCACCGTTCGGGCGGAGGCGCTCCTCGAAGGGGCGAGGCCGCTCGCGCCCTATTCGCTCTGGCTGTACCAAAATGAGGCCCGGCTCCTCGGCGATGGTGGGGACTACGCTCAGGCGGCGCGCGTCCTGGATGAGGCGCTGGCAATCTGCCCCGAGGAGGCCGAGCTCCTGGCGCAGAAGGCCTGCGCCGATTACGAGAACGGCAACACGCCGGAGGCCGAGGAGGAATGGGCGAGGGCCCTCGAAATACAGCCAAACCTCACCTGGGTCACCGATTACCGAAGGACCCTGGCCGCGACCGCCCGGTCGGCGGAGCCTGCGGAAAACGACGGCGAGCCGTTCGACGAGCCCTACGCCTACGACGCTTACTCCCTCGCCGACGCCTTCGAAGCGCGGCTCACGCCCCTGGATCCCGACGCCAACGCCGAGGTTCTCCTGGACCAGGAAATCGTGAAGGTGAACAGCGACGGCACCGCGAGCCGGGTCGTGCACCGGGTGATAAAGCTCAAGACCGAGGACGCGCTGGAGGATTTCGGCTGGGCGTACTTCTCGTACGTGCCGAACGAGGAGACCTACGAGGTCCGGCATGTACGGGTCATTCGGCAAGACGGGACGGAGCTGGAGGCGTCGGACTGGAAGGAGTACTCGGCCTCGGACCCCGAAGCGCGCATGTATTCGGGCTCCGTGACGCGCTATACGCCGCTGCCGGGCATCGAGCCGGGGGCGGTGATTGACATCGAGTACCAGATTGACGACGTGGGCGAGAACATCTACCAGGGGCACTTCTCCGACACCTTCGTCTTCGGGAACTACCAGCCGACGCACATCGCCGAGTACGTGGTCCTCGCCCCGAAGGACCTTTTGCACTACCACGGTTGGAACTCGGCCCCGGCGCCCGATGTGGAGGACTTTCCCCTCCGGCGCGTCTGGCGCTGGACCCTGACCGACATCCCGCGGATAGTCGAGGAGGCGTCCGCCGTGCCGCTGATCGAGGTCCTCCCCTTTGCCGTCGTTTCGAGCTTCGACGGCTGGCGCGCCCTGGGCCGCTGGTGGTGGCAGCTTTCCAAGGACACCCTGACCCCCACCCCCAGTATCCGCGAGCTGGCCGACAGTATCGTCAACGAGGCCGGCGCCGGGACGACCTTCGAGAAGATCAAAGCCGTCTACGACTACGTGACCCGGAAGCTGCGCTACGTCGCCATCCTGCTGGGCATCGGCGGTTGGAAGCCCATCGAGCCGGAGAGCACGGTGCACACGGGCTACGGCGACTGCAAGGCCTCGGCGGCGCTCATGGTCAGCCTCTACCGCGCCCTGGGGATAGAGGCGTACCCGGTGCTCGTCCGCACCCGGGACCGGGGCGCGATAAAGTGGGACCAGGCCGCCCTGGGGCTCTTCAACCACATGATCTGCGCCGTCCCCTTCCAGGAGGGCTTCGACCTCGCCGACGTGCACACCAAGCTCACCCTTTCCGGGGACGAGTTCGGCTCGCTTTTGTTCCTGGACGGCACGACGGACTTCAACACCTGGTGGGAGCTGCCGTCCGGCGACCAGGGCGTGGAGGCCTACGTCAGCACCCCCGACGGGGGATACTTCGCTCCTACGCCCTTCTACTCCGCCGACGACAACTTCATCTTCAGCCGCACCCGCTTCGTCCTTGCGCCCTCGGGTAACGCGGTCGGGCACCGGGAGCTGGACTACGGCGCGAAGCTCAGCCCCGAGCGCCGCGCGGACAACCAGCAGACCGAAATGCAGGAGACGGACCTCGAGGTCTACTGGAACCGGCGCTACCCGGGGACCGACGTTTACTCGGTGGACATCTCCGACGTCACCGACACCGACGACAACGTTCACTACTCCTACGATCTGCGGGTTCCGGGCCTCGCGCGCCGCGAAGGAGACACCCTCGTCTTCGCCACGCACGTCCACCAGGACCTCCTGGCCCAGCGCTACGGTTCGCTCACGGAGCGGACGCTGCCGCTGCGTTTCGACTACCGCTGGCTGCAGAACACCCGCACGGTTTACGCGCTTCCGCCGGGATACCGGCCTGTTTCCCTCCCCGAGAGCCGCAGCGAGACCCTCACCACGGGAGAGGGCGACCCACTGGCGAGCATGTCCGTGACGTACGATTATGTAGGTAATACCTCGGGCGGCGAGGTGCAACCTACGCTCACCGTCACCGACGAGCTCCGCATAGACGCCGATGAGGTGTCAATCGCCGATTACCCGGCGTTCCGGTCCTTTTTAGCCGCCTACGACCGTGTCCAGTCGCAGGTCATCGTGTTCGTCAAGGCGGACGACGGGGACTGACGTGCGTGCCGCGTTATTCAACCATACCCACTGCAGAAGAGGGATGACCTTATGAGATGCGCCCGCCAAGAACGAACGGCTCCCAGGCTAGCCTTTCGGCTGAGCCGTGGGACGCGTTTCGTTCCGACCCTGCTCCTCTGCGCGTTCCTTTTATTTCTGGGCTCCGGCTGCGGCCACCACGATGGTGCGTACCTGGGCGTCCTGGGCCCCGAGACCGGCGACCGGTCGTACTACGGCCTGGAGGGCGTCCACGGCGCGCAGCTCCTGGTGAACGCCTTCGTGAAGTCGCGCTTCACCGACTCCGACGTTCCGCTGGAGATCATCCACTACGACACGGGCGGGGACATCGCGCGCTTCGAGCGCCTGTTCCGCCGTCTCGTGGAGACGGACGGTGCGGCGGCCGTCATCGTCACCGACCCCGACCCCGACACGGTGCGTCTGGCGGCGCGTCTTTCCGACGAGCTCGGAACCGCCGTCTTCTTCAGCTCCGACTTCATGGGCGCGTCGGCCGACGTAGGATCGTCCTTCGTGTACAACCTGAGCGTGGAGAGCCGCCTGTTGATACCCGAGGCGGTGACGGTGGCCGTCGAGTGGGCCCGAATGGATACCCTCGCCCTGGTGTCCGGGGAGGGGAATCTCTTCCGCGTGTACCACGACGACTTCGTGCGGGCGCTGGACGCCGTAAGTCGCACGACGGCGAGCCGTTCCGGGGTGGAGTACCTCGACCTGGAGCTCTCCCTCTCCGGCTACGACTACGATTCAGCGGCGTACCGGATGCTCGCCGAAGGCGTCTCGGGAGTCATCCTCAACGGTTCCACCGAGGACCTCCTGGGCCTGTTGAAGTCCTGCGCCGAGCTGACGTACAACCCGCCCTTCGTGGCCCTGGCCACCGCCAAACCGCGGCGTCTCGAGCTGCCCGATTACTACGTTTTGGACCAGGGGTACTTCGTGGGCGGCTTCTCCTCGGAATCGCCCAACGCCAAGACGACCGCCTTCGTGGAGACTTTCCGCAACAACATCGGTCACGTTCCGGGTCCCGTCGCCGCGGCGAGCTACGACGCGGCGCGCATCGTCCTGCGCGCGATAATCGAGGCCGACACCGCCGCAGCCGGCCCCGTGGCGCAGGCCATCGCCGGTTTCGGCACACACTCGGGCGTGGCCGGCGACTACGAACTGGACACGGCGCCGGAGTGGGTCTTCGTCGAGCGCACGACGCCCGCGGCCACCGGGGTCAACGTGGAGCTCGCGACAGCTCCGCCGATTCCGCCCCCCGTGGAGGAGGTCGTATCCGAGGCGGTTCAGCCCGCGCAGGCGGTTCAGCCCGTGGAAACGGAATGAAAAAAAAGGAGGCGCGTCCCGCCGGACCGCGCACCCCGCGGATCGTCCGGGCCGAGGTCGTCTCCCGGCGGGTGCTCTCGACCGGGGTGGCGGAACTGGTGCTCCGGACCGACCCGCCCGTGGACGCCGTGCCCGGCCAGTTCGTCGAGGTGGACTGCCGGCGGGCCGGGGTTCTCCTGCGGCGCCCCTTCTCCGTGTCCGGGATGGGACCCGACGGATCGCTCTCGCTGGTGGTGCGCACGGTCGGGCCGGGAACGTCCTGGCTGGCGGAGCGCGGGCCCGGGGACTCCCTCGACCTGCTCGCGCCGTGCGGGAAGGCCCGGCGGCTCGACGCCCGGGGCCGGCGATTGCTTCTCGTCGGGGGAGGCATCGGCACCCCGCCGCTCTACCGCTTCGCCGAGGTCTACCGCGCCGAAGCCGCGACCGTCGAGCTCCTGGCGGGCGCCGCCACCGGCAAAGAGGTGCGGGGATACGTGGACGCCGCGCCCGCGGGTATCACCTGCATTTCCGCCTCGGAGGACGGCGACGAGGGTCTCTGCGGCTTGGTGACCGCCGCCCTCGAAGCGCGGCTAAAGGAAATCCTCTTCGAAAAAGAAAAGCCACTGGTCGTGGCCTGCGGGCCCGAGGCGATGTTGGAGTGCGTCGCGGAGCTCTGCCGAGCCCACGACGTCGAGTGTTGGGTGCTCCTCGAGGCGCTCATGGCCTGCGGAACCGGGCTCTGCCGGGGTTGCGCCGTCCCCGCGGCGGGCGGCGGCTACCTTCTGGTCTGCCAGGACGGCCCGCTCTTCGACGCCCGCGAGCTGGCCTGGCCGCTCCCGTCCACGCCCCGGCCGATCCGACTGGAAGTCGAATCCACGCCCCCGGCGCCCGAATCTTCCCTGAAAACGCGGCTCGGCCCACTGACGCTGGCCACGCCGATTCTCGTCGCCTCGGGCACCGCCGGCTACGGCCCCGAGCTCGACCGCCTGGGCGGCCTGGAGGGCGTCGGCGCCGTAGTCACCAAGACGGTGACCCGGGAACCCCGGGAGGGCAACCCCCCGCCGAGGATCGTCGAGACCCCGGCCGGGATGCTCAACTCCATCGGTCTGGTCAACGTCGGCCTGGAACGCTTTCTGGCCGAGGTGTTGCCGGAGGTTCTCGGGCTGGGCCTCCCGGTGATGGTCAACGTCGGCGGGTCCACCGAGGAGGAGTACGTGGAGGTGGCCGGTCGGCTGGCCGCCGTCGAAGGAATCTGCGCGCTGGAGCTCAACGTGAGCTGCCCCAACGTGAGCCGGGGCGGGCTCCAGTTCGGCACCGAGCCGACCATACTCCGTGATTTGACGAGGAGGGTGAAGGAAGCCGCGGGCGGGCTGCCGCTCTTCGTGAAGCTGACCCCCAACGTGACCGACGTGACCCTCCCCGCCGGGGCCGCCCTGGAGGGGGGCGCCGACGGATTGACGCTCATCAACACCGTTCTGGGAATGGTCGTGGACGTGGGCCGCTCGAGGCCGGTGCTGGCCCGCGGGGCGGGCGGGCTCTCCGGGCCGGCCGTCCGCCCCGTCGCGGTACGGATGATCGCCCAGGTGCGCGCCGCCTTCCCCGACGCGCCCATCATCGGCACCGGCGGCATCGAGGACTGGCACGACGCCGCGGAACATTTGATCGCCGGGGCGAACGCCGTCAGCCTCGGCACCGTGAATTTTTATAAACCTGACGCCGCCCGCGGAATCGCCCAAAACCTGCGCCGCCTCCTCGCCCGGCGCGGGATGGCCCACATCGGCGAGCTGACCGGCTCTATGTTCGCTTAAAGCCAAAAGTTAATATTTCATAAATAAAAATTTATAAAGCACAGTATTTCATTAAAAAGAGGTTGGTTCTTTATTTAGGTATGGTCATCATGGAAATTGCAGATTTTATAATAAGTATTATAGGCATAGTTGTTGCTTTAGGCTATGCCTTCTATACAAACAGAAAACATCTTATCGCATCAAAATGGAATACTATGGTTGACAATATATATACTTATAGAGGGACATTTTATGGAGATCCGCCGGAGACTTACAGGATCCTGGAGAATAAAGCAACAAGTCAATGGCCACAGGTATTACTCGCACAAAGTGGTGATAATAACCAGTTTTCGCGAAGCGAGTGTTTATTTTTAAAATTTAATTTAGCAAGACTCGAATTTTGGGGTTTTTATCTAGGAAAAGAAAACCTCGCAAGAAGTGCAGCACCATTTGCAGGTATGATACCAAAGAAAATGAAAATAATTACAGTATTCCCGAATGATATTAATGTGGGTAAAGCCTATGTATTAAGAAAATCCTACTTTTCTAGAATTGTGGATGTATTACGTAACCTATCACAAAGCACCGCCCTTTCAAAATTATCTCTATTGAGGTTATTATTCTTAGTTTCTATTAATCAGCCAAAATACCTTAGACGGTTTATAAACACTAGATTTGAAGGGCATTATTCAAATATTAGCCTCTCGGCATATGGAATGAGGAAGCTATGGAATATGGGGATAGAGGATGTTATTTTACAATTAAAGTATTCGCTTATAAAGTGGCCAGATGATTATAAATTAAATTATAAAATGCGTCCTTCTCTATACAATCTGTTAAATAGATATGGATTTGGTATACGTGATAATTCTTCGGGAGAAATGTTTTATGGATTAATACAGCCTAACACTTTGTGTAAACCTATTTACTTGCCCATAATGAGTACGTTACCATTGTATAAGCCATCAATGATGAATCAGAGCAGCAGCCAATAATAAGCTTTTTAAGAAAAATATACTCTGCTCAGATAATGCGGTGAATTGAAGGTGCGGTATGAGATGCCCCTACTGCGGTGAAGATTCAGACAAGGTGACCGACACCCGCCCCTCCAAGGGTGGCGAGCTGGTGCGCCGCCGGCGGGAATGCCTGCACTGCGGCCGCCGATTCACCACCTACGAGAAGGTCGAGGAGCCGGAGCTGAAGGTGGTCAAGCGCGACGGGAGGCGGGAGCGCTTCGATCGGGCGAAGATCATGACCGGCCTGGAGAAGGCCTGCGAAAAGCGACCCATCAGCCACGACCAGCTCGAAACGGTGGTGGCCCGGGTCGAGACCGAGCTCCGCAACCGCCTGGGCGACGAGGTGGAGTCGAGCGAGATAGGCGAGCTTTTGATACACGAGCTGGCCGATCTGGACGGCGTGGCCTACGTTCGCTTCGCCAGCGTTTACCACCAGTTCGCCGACACCGACCAGTTCACCGACGTGCTCCGGCGCCTGCGCGAGGACCGGCGCCGGCGGCGCGCCAAGAAGAAGGCCGAGGAGGGACAGACCCTCTTCTGACGAGAGGTGGGCGCTCCGGGCGCCCCTTTTACGCATGGTCGAGGGAAGGCTCATCCGCCGCGTGGGTGTGAACACCGGGTTCGTCCTGGGCTCGGAGGTCGTGCGCAAGCTGCTGGCCTTCGCGCTGCAGCTCGTCGCCGTGCGCGTCTTCGGCGACGCCGGGTACGGGCGCTACATCTTCGCCATCGGCTTCGTCACCCTGTGGGCCCTGGGCAACGACCTGGGGCTGGCCGAGCTGACCGTGCGCGACGTGGCGCGGGACCGGGAGCGCGCGGGGGCCTACCTGGCCGACGTCCTCTCGATGAAGCTCCTGGCGGGCGTGCTGGTCCTCGGGGTCCTGGCCCTGGTCGGCGGGGCGACACAGCCCGCCGAGCTGCCGATGATTCTCTGGGCGGGGCTCTCCGCCGTAATATTCGCCGGGAGCAGGGAGAGCGCCCTGGGGGTTTTCAAAGGCACCCAGGACTTCCGCTCCCTTTTCATCGTGAACCTGGCGGGCGACGCGCTGACCCTCGGGCTGGGCTACACGGCGGTGCTCGCGGGCTACGGCCCCCTGGGGCTCATCGTCGCCACCGCCGCCGCCACGGCGCTCTCCTCCCTGATGAGCCTGCTGTGGGCCCGGAAGCGCTTCGGCGGCGTGCGGCCCGACCCGAGACGCTGGTGGGGCCTCCTCAAGGCCGGCTTCCCCTTCGCCCTCGCCTCCGTCTTCATCATCGTGTACAAGCTGGTGGACGTCACCATGCTCAAGTACATGCTCGGGTCGGACGAGGTGGTGGGGTGGTACGGGGCGTCGGTGAAGCTCGTAAACATCCTGCTCTTCGCGCCCCTGGCGCTTTCCGCGGCGCTCTTCCCGGCGCTCGCGGAGATGAAGGGCGACGACGAGCGGCTGTCCCGCACGGCCTCGGTCACCATCCGGCTGCTGGTGGGTCTGGCGCTCCCGGCCGCGATACTGATTTTCTTCCACGCCGAGGGGATTTCCGCCATCGCCCTCGGTCCGGGCTACGGCCCCTCGGCGGATTCCCTGAGAGTCCTGGGCCTCTCACTCCCCCTGGTCTTCGCCAGCTACCCCCTGTCGGTGCTGTTGAAGTCCACGGGCCGTGAGAAGCTCTTCGCCGCGGGGGCCCTGGTCAGCGGTCTGGTGAACGTGGCGGCCAACCTGTACGCCATCCCCCGGTGGGAGCACGTAGGCGCGGCCTGGACCACTGTGATCTCCGAGGCGCTGGTCCTCGTGCTCTTCGTCGTCTTCGCCCGGCGCTACATCAATCTGTCCCAACTGGGCCGACCTCTGTTGGGCACCCTGGCCGCCGGGGCGGCGTACGGGGCGGCCTGCGCCTTCTTGTCTCTGTGGTGGTCCCTGGCCCTCCTGCCGATTTACGTCCTGCTCCTCTTCGTCACCGGGGCGGTGAAGGGCGAGGACATCCGTGGGATTCGGGAGGCTCTGCGGCGCGGGCGGGGTTGAGCCGGGGACGGTCGCCACGACGACGGCGGGGATGGTAAAATCGGGTCGGCATAATCCGCGGCCGGTCGAAAAAAGAAGAACCCCCAAGGAGGGGGTGGGATGCTCGTAGCCACCGTCGTTGGCGCCCGGCCCCAGTTCATCAAGGCCGCCGTGGTGAGCCGCGCATTCGCCCTCCGGGGGGTCGAGGAGCTTCTCATCCACACCGGCCAGCACTATGACATCCGCCTCTCCGATGTCTTCTTCTCCGAGCTGGGGCTGCCGGAGCCGTACTACAACCTGGGCATCGGCAGCGCCACGCACGGGCGCCAGACGGGGCAGATGCTGGTGGCCATAGAGGACGTGCTGTTGCGGCACTCGCCGGACATGGCGCTGGTCTACGGCGACACGAACTCGACGTTGGCCGGGGCGCTGGCCGCGGCCAAGCTCCGCATCCCCCTGGCCCACGTGGAGGCCGGGATGCGCTCCGGCGACCGCTCCATGCCCGAGGAAATAAATAGAATCCTGACCGACCACGCCAGCGACCTGCTCCTGGCCGCCACCCGGACCGCGGTGGAGAACCTGGCCGCCGAGGGGCTGACCGGGGGCGTAGTCCTCACCGGCGACGTGATGTACGACCTGTGGCTGGCCAAGCGACCGATCTTTGAGGGGATGAAGCCCAAGCTGCTGGAGGATTTCGGTCTGCGCGATGGCGGCTTCGTCCTGGCGACTTTCCACCGCCCGCGGAACAGCGACGACCCGGCGAGGCTCCGGTCCATTCTCGACGCCCTGTTAAAACACTACGAGCCCGTGTTCCTGCCGCTCCACCCCCGGACGCGCAAGAACCTGGACGCGGCGGGGCTCCTCGAAAAATACGCGGAAATGCTCCGCGAGCCGGTGGGCTACCTGGAGATGCAGGCGCTCCTGGCGGGTGCGCGCCTGGCGGTAACGGACTCCGGCGGCCTGCAGAAGGAGGCCTACTTCCACGGCACGCCCTGCCTGACCCTCATGCCGCAGAGCGAGTGGGTGGAGACGGTGCGGGCCGGGTGGAACAAGTTAATCGAGCCGGAGGGGCTCCCCGCGGCCCTCAAAAATTTCTCGCCCACAGGAGAGCGGCCACGGGTCTTCGGCGAAGGCGACGCCGCGGAGCGCGTAACCGGGGCGGTGACCGGCTACCGCCCGCAGGTGCAATAATCGTACACCGCACCATCAGGGGAAGGTCAACGTGAGCAAGGTCCACGAGCTGGCCATCATCGGCGGCGGGCCCGCCGGGTACACCGCGGCCATCTACGCCATCCGCGGCGGGGTGGACTTCATCTTCTTCGCCGATGGCGTCGCCGGGGGGCAGATAGCCACCACGTCCACTTTGGAAAACTACCCCGGCGTGCCGGGGCCCATCAACGGGATGGAGTTCTCGGCGCGGCTGACCGAGCAGGCCCAGGGGCTGGGCATCGAGGTGGAGCAGGCCCACATCGAGAAGCTGGAGGACCGGGGGCAGTTCTTCCTTCTGACCGACGACTACGACGAGGAGCACCGGGCCCGGGTGGTCATCCTGGCCACGGGGGCGCACTACCGGACGTTCCCGTTGGAGGGGGCGGCGAAGTTCTTCGGCCGCGGCCTCTCCTACTGCGCCACCTGCGACGGCAACTTCTTCCGCGACCAGGAGGTAGCCGTGGTCGGCGGCGGGGACACCGCCCTCGAGGAGGCGCTCTACCTCACCCGCATGTGCCGGACGGTGCACCTGATCCACCGCCGGACGGAATTCCGCGGCGTCCCGGTGCTCCAGCAGAGGGTGCACGCCGCGAAGAACATCACGCTCCACCTCCCCTTCGTCCCCGAAAAAATCCTCGGCGCCGACGGCGTGGAGGGGCTGGAAATCAAGAACGTGGAGACCGGCCAGACGGAGGCCCTCGCGGTGACCGGCGTCTTCAGCGCCCTGGGGATGGTCCCCAACTCGGAGCTGGTCAAGGGGCTGTGCAAGCTGGACCCGGGGGGCTACGTCTTCGTGAACGAGCGGATGTTCACCTCGAACCCGCGCATCCTGGCCGCCGGCGACGTGACGGTGACCCCCCTGCGCCAGGTGGCGGTGGCCGTGGGGCACGGAGCCATCGCGGCGGAATCCTCCCGCTGCTGGCTGGACGAGAACTGCGCGCTGCCCTCGGAGGCCGGGGAATGAGACGCTGCCTCACAGCGGGCCTTATCTTTTGTGCGATATTCATCGCCTGCCGACCCGACGGTGAGGTGGGGCACGGCGGCACGCTGAAACCGGCGCCCACCGAGCTCCGGGTCCTGTTGCAGGAGACCGACGGGCTGTTGGTGGTGAACTGCCCCTCGGGCGCGGTGATAACCGACGACTCCGACGAGCCGCTCTACACCGTTCCCGCGGGCTGGGACCTGGTGTTCAAGCGCAACGAGTACGGCGTGCTGGCCGTCAACGGCGAGTGGCAGCGCTGCACGTGGGTGCGGATCGAGCCCCGGGTGGAGGGGGACGGGCCGCCCCGGATCACGGTCAAGGGCTCGCCCTACCGCGGTTCCCTCACCGTCCGCTCCACCACGACGGGGACGGTGCAGGCGATAAACCGGATAGAGGTGGAGGATTATCTGCGGGGCGTTCTGCCCAAGGAGACCTACGCGAACTGGCCGCCCGAGGCGCTCAAGTCCCAGGCCGTGGTGAGCCGGAGCTACGCCCTGGCGCGCATGAGCGACGACCCCGACGCCCCATTCCACCTGCGCGCCGACACCTCGTCCCAGGTCTACGGCGGGTACTACGCCGAGGACCCGCGCACCGACGAGGCGGTGGCCGCCACCACCGGCGAGGTCCTGGCCTACGGCGGCCGGATCGTGACCACCTTCTTCAGCTCCTGCTGCGGGGGCCACACCGCGGCCATAGACGATATCTGGCCCAACGTCGAGCGGCGGCCGTTCTTCTCCGGGGTCGAGTGCGAATGGTGCACCGCCTGCCCCAGTCACGACTGGGAGTACACCCTGGATTTCGACCGCCTGGCCCACGCCCTCGCCGCGGCGGGCTACACCACCGAAAGCCCGACGGGCCTGCGCCTGCGGACAAACGCCCGCACCGGCCGGGTCCGGTACGTGGTGTTCACCTTGGCCTCGGGGGATGAGCTGGAGCTGCCGGGCGACGAGTTCCGCCGCCTCGTGGGCTACGGCGAGCTGAAGAGCACGTACTTCGACATCGCCCGCGTCACCGAGGGCGGGCTCATACTCTCGGGCCACGGCTACGGCCACGGCGTGGGGCTCTGCCAGTGGGGCAGCCGGGGGATGGCCGAGGCCGGTTTCACCTACAAGGAAATCATCAACCACTACTACCCCGGGGCCGGAATCGCCCAGTGGGACGCCCTGTGGCCCATGGAGCCCCGGCCGACGAGCTGACGAGCCATGTTCTTCGAGAAGACCTACGAGGTTCCGACCAGGGGCGAGGGCGACGTCATAGACCTCACGCCGCTCCTGGAGCGCTTCCTCTCCGAATCGGGGACGAGCGACGGTGTCTGCACCATCGCCGCCACGGGCTCTACCTACGCCGTCACCACGGTGGAGTACGAGCCGGGGCTGGTGGAGGATTTAAAACGTGTGCTGCAGGCGCTCGTCCCCCGGGGTCCGGTGTACGCCCACGACACGCGCTGGGGCGACGGTAACGGCTACGCCCACGTCCGGGCGAGCCTGGCGGGCCCCTCGGTGAGCTTCGCCGTGGTCGGCGGGAAGCCGCGGCTGGGGACCTGGCAGCAGCCGGTCCTTCTGGATTTCGACAACCGGCCCCGGACGCGCCGGGTGAGCTTCTGCATCGCCGGTTGAGGCCGGCGTCGTGATGAAAAACCGGTGGGCGGAATGACCCGCCGCATTCCACGGGAGAAACCCATGCCCTTCGACATCGCCTGCTCGCTGACCATCGCCTTCTACGAGAAGCACACCAAACCCGACGAGAAACCGGATGACTACATCAAGACCTACAAGTACTTCCTCCAGGAGGTGAATCTTCTCTTCGAGGAGTACGGGTACTTCGGCGACGAGGAGTAGGTCCCCGGTAAAAATTTCAGGCCGGTCGTCCCCGACCGGATAGCGGGCTTACCGGGATGCGCGGGATCTCCGGTAAAACGGAGCGAACCTAGCGTAGCGAGCTACGCCCCCGGCGAACCGAAGTAATGCCCCCGGCAAAAAATCCCCCTTTCCCGCTTGACAGTGGGTCCCGAATAGCCTAGTATCCCTATTGGAATTTATCCGTTAGCGCGGGTCTGAATACCCGGTGTGCCGCGAATCGGGCGTCCGCCACCCGGAAGCGGCGCGGTTGAAGCTCCGCTTGCGCCGCCGGGGAGAATCGTTTTTACGGGCTCGTCTGTAAACATACGAGAAACGGGGAAGGCATGCACGTTTCGACGCGCAGTGAGTACGGTTGTCGGGCCATGCTGGAACTCGCCCGCAACCACGGCTGCGGCCGCCTGTCGGCCGACGAGATAAGCACCCGCCAGGAGATACCGGAGCGTTACCTGGAACAGATACTCCTCTCGCTGCGCCGGGCGGGGTTCATCCACAGCCGCCGCGGTCCGGGGGGCGGCTACACCCTCGTCCGCCAGCCCGATGAAGTGAACGTGGCCGACGTCATCCGGACCCTCGACGGCCACCTGGCACCGGTGGCCTGCGCCAGCGAGACGGCGTACCAAGCCTGCGCCCGTGAGGACACCTGCGGCCTGCGCTGGCTCTGGCAGATGGTGCGCCAGGACCTGGCCAATCGGCTCGAATCCACCACCTTCGCCGACCTGTTAAAGCGCGAGACGGGTTGATCCGGACCGCTCGGGCCTGACCGTTCCCCGCCGAAGGATGCGCGTAAATCGTCCCGCGTTAAGGGGCTGCGACCGAAAATGGTCCGGCCCTTTTTAGCACCCCGGTCGGACGGCGGTGACAGCCCGGCTCATCCGTCGGAGTCGAAACGGAGCGAAGCGAACTAATACCCCCGGCAAAAAGGGCGCCCTCCCTTGACCGCCGCTTGTATTCCATCTACAATAATAAAAAACCTCTAAAACTCGCGGGTGTGAACCTTGGCGAACAATAACACCCTCCAGTGGGGCGCCGCCCCCCTCGAGGTCGAAACCAGGGAGCTATTCTCCGACGGGCGGGAGGGCGATTTCGAAATCGTCCCCGAAGAACCGGTCCGGCCCCACTGGCGCACGCTGAAACGCTGGCTGAAGACCGTCGGTTTCTCCCCGGTCGAGCGCGCCGAGCGCTACGACCGCTTCTCGTTGGGAAGTATGACTCTCGCGCTGACCGGGGACGGCCGTTTCATCCTCGAGGGGGTCAAACCCCCGACGGTCCCCACCGCCCTGGCCCTCGCGCAGCTCTTTCTCTACTGCGACCGGGCGGCCGATCGCCGGCGGCCCGAAGACGCCGAAAAAGAAGGCGGATAAGATGGCTCTACAAGGCACCCTGGCGGAGCTCCCCCTCCTCGACCTCCTGGAGATATTCAGCCGCTACTACCGCTCCGGCTGGCTGAGCGTGGAGAGCACCAAGGGGCGCACGGAGATATACATAGACGCGGGGCGGATCATCTACGCCGAAAGCGTGGCCGACCGGGAGCCGCTGGGGAAGATGCTCCTCGGGCGCGGCTTCTTGACCCAGGAGCGGCTCGACGAAGCCCTCCACAGCCAGAAACGAAGCGAAGCGAGTAATGTCCCGGCAAAAAGCCAGGGCGGGGGGCGTCGGATGCTCGGCGAACTCCTCCTGGAACTGGGGATCGTCACCCAGGCCGACATCGAGGAAGCCCTGGCCGATCAGCTCGCGGAAACGGTCTACCGCACATCCCTGGAATCCGACGGAACCTTCGTCTACAAGGTCGCCGGCTACGAGCCGCCCGGCTCGAAGGTGGTGGTCAAGTTGCGCATAGACGAGGTCGTACTGCGCGGCATGGCCCGGGTCGAGGACATGTCCCACCTGGGAATCGGCCTGTTTAGCTTCCGGCAGGTCCCCCTCCTCGCCGACGGCGTCGTGAACCTGAAGGAGCTCGACCTGCCGCCGGAGGAGTGGAAGGTGCTCTCCCTCATAGACGGGCGGCGGAACCTGGACGAGATTACCATGGCCGGCAACCTCACCCGCTTCAGCACCGCCCGGGCCCTCTTCAACCTCCTGGGGAAGCGGTTGGTGGAGATAGGCATCGGCGCCTCGCCCCCGCCCGTGCAGCGCACCGCCGCCATCCAGGCCGCCAGCCCCGACACCGAGACCCTGGAGAATTTAAAGCGCACCCTCGAGGGGGAGGAGAATGCCGGGTAAACCGGTAACGGTACTGGTGCTGGCCGACAAGCCGGAACTGGCCCTCACGCTCCTGGAGTCCTTCCGACCGACCCAGGGCCAGATTTCCGAGCTGACGACCATCTACGGCTTTCTGGGCCGCTACTACCGCGTGGCGGGCGGGGAGCTGGAGCTGGTCGCCGCGCCGAGCAACTCCGACCTGCCCTCCCTGTTCGATCTTCTGGCCGAGGGGCTGGCCGGGTACATCGTGGCGGTGGACTGCCTCGACCACAACCGTTTTCCCAGCATCCGGGCCGGCCTCGATTTCTGGGAGCTCATCAGCGCCGCCCCCCGCATACTCGCCCTGACCAACTACGACGAGCCCAACGCCGTGGACCGTCTCACCGTGCGCCAACTCCTCCGCCTGAGCGTGGACGACCAGGTGGTGCCCCTGCCCGAGGGGCAGCTGCGCCCGGCGATAATTTCCCTGTTGAAGATGATTCTGAGCCGCCCCCGGGAGGTCTAGACCCCCTGCTGGAGGGACGCGGAGAGTCTGCCGCCCGGCGTTTGACACGGGGCCGATTGACGGTGGGAGTGAGACCGAAACCGGCTGGACCGGCGGGAGGAAACCTTGCCTCACTTTTGCGACGAATGGGGTCCCGACGCCTGCGAGATAGAAATAGACTCCCAGAAGCTCGACGTGCTGGGGGATTTTTTCGTCGTCCGGGGGCGGGTGGTCAACCGGCTGGCCTGCACACTGCCCCACCTGCAACTGCGGATGGTCATGCACTACAAGGATCACGACCATCCCCCGATGCGCCAGGGCATCTACCACATCACCGACCGCGCCCTGGAGCCCGGAGAATCCTGCCCCTTCAAGATCGAGGGGGAGTACGACGACGGGATGCACCACGTGGAGATTGACGTCTGGCCCTCGGATCCCACGGGAGGTCTCCACCCATGAGGATGGCCCCCCTGCCCGAGACGCCCGCCCTTTCGGAACTGGACGAGTGGCGGGAGATACTCTTTCTGGGCCCGCTCAAGTGGGCGGAGGTCCACCGCGGCGACGTGGTCCTGGTGACCGACGAGAACGTGGACGACATCGCCGAGGTGATGGGCGCCGTCGTGACCCTGGTCACCCATTCGTTCTACTACCACGCCCTCGTTTACGACCACGCCTGGCGATTCATCCACGCCTACGCCACCCAGGTCTTTGCCGACAACATCTGGGACTTCTACCTCAAAAAGACCAACGTCACCCTGACCTGGCTGCGACCGCGGCATGCCGACCCGGAGCGGATAATCGGGCGGGAGGAGACCGCCGCCGTGGTCGAGTTCGCCCGGAAGCAGATCGGCAAGCCCTACGACCTCTGGGCCAACCTCGCCTTTCTCTTCCGCGCCGACGGCGTGAGCCGCGTCCCCGACTGGCTCCGCACCCTCTTCCAGAATCGCAACTGGCTCGACGACCACGGGAAGTGGCATTGCTCGGAGCTGGTCGGCGCCGCCTGGTGGCGGGCGTGTAAAGTCCGCTTCACCGACGATATGAAGAGCAAGACCTTCCTCTCACCGGCGGACATCAGCGACTCCATCTACGGGGACGTGGTCTGCTCGCTGAAGATAAGGAACGGCGAGTACCAGCTACTCACCAAGCAGAAGGACGTCTAGGGATTTCCGAAAATTCAGGCGGTGACGTAGGGCGGACGGTCGGTCCGCCTTTTTTCCTCCCCCCCGGCGTTACCCGCGGTTCGTGAGACGAGAATTTTTTTGAACCGGAGGGTGAACCCGCCCCCTTTAAACTGAAACGACATGTGATAATCGTTTGATAGCCCGTATTTTATATATTCCCGACTAACTATACCGTTTTATTGCATTATTGTTTTTTTCAGCCTATAATCCATCTAACCCATGGAGTTACTCGGGTAATTCACCCCATTAACAGAAGGTTTTACCGGGTATCTTTCCACTCCGGCCGTAGCGGGCCGCTTCCCCCCGACACAGGGAGACCGCCCGTAAGCCGCGGAATAAGCAACCCCTTCCCCGATCCGAGGTGGCGCCATGCTGGAACTGCCCATCTGGGAACAGATTCTGGTTTTCGCCGGTGTCGGCATCATCGCCCAACTGATAGACGGCAGCCTGGGGATGGCCTACGGCGTCAGCTCCAACAGCCTGTTGATGGCCCTGGGGTTGCAGCCCAAGATCGCCACCAGCTGCGTGAAGTACGCCGAGACCGGGACGACCCTGGTCTCGGGCATCTCGCACCTGGCCTTCAAGAACGTTGACAAGCGCCTGTTTCTGGGGTTGGTCTTCACCGGGGCGGCCAGCGGGGTGGTCGGCGCCTACCTGTTGACCGAATTCCCCGGGGATTACGTCAAGCCGGTGGTCAGCGTGTACCTCTTGGTGATGGCGGTGCGCATCCTCTTGAAGGCGCGCAACGGGCGCCGTGAGGCGGAAACGGAGAAGGAGGCCAAGCACTTCTCGAACCCCGTCCTGGCCGTCCTGGGGGCCGTCGGCGGCTTCTTCGACGCCATCGGGGGCGGCGGCTGGGGGCCCATCGTCACCACCACCCTCGTCAGCGGCGGCCACGAGCCGCGATACGCCATCGGCTCCGTCAACACCGCCGAGTTCTTCGTCACCGTCTCCCAGGCGGTGACCTTTCTGTCCATAGTCGGTTTCACCGAGTTCTGGCCCGTCATCGTCGGACTCCTGGGCGGCGGGGTGATAGCCGCCCCCTTCGCCGCCTGGGTCTGCAAAAAGATCCCCCCAAAGGTGATGCTGATTCTGGTCGGCTGCCTGATCTTCATCACCAGCAGCTACAACCTGTGGAAGGGTCTGGATAAGCTGTTCGCCGGCTAGCCGGTCAACCCGCCCCTGCGCCTGAACGACGCACGACCTACCCGTAGTGGCGACCGTCCACGGTCGCCCGCGGGCCGACCTGAACGGCGCGCCGTCGGTCGGCCCCTACTTCACCGCAATTCGCGGCGGCCCGCGGGGGATGCATCCTACGGGGCCGCCCTACGTCATCGCAACATCACAGGCCGGGGTGAGCGGTGAAGCGGCCTCCCTCTCCCCGTGGGAGGCCTGCGAAGCGCGGGAATGAGGGTGAGGGCTGCCTTAGAAAAAGCGGCGGGGACTAATA
>Ga0307378_10002645_pt1 | contig 27058 bp, 21 predicted proteins | sample UN1MG_FD_202238 | JGI IMG/M metagenome (GOLD analysis project Ga0307378, IMG submission 202238) | Soil microbial communities from Risofladan, Vaasa, Finland - UN-1 | ecosystem: Environmental > Terrestrial > Soil > Coastal area > Acid sulfate soil | place: Finland: Risofladan, Vaasa | collected...
CGGGCTCGCTACGGTTCAGGCTAAGCGGCGTTGGCATGATCGAGATGAACGATACTTACAGAAAACTTGTTGCACCGCTCCGGAAGCGCTCCTTGCTCTCGCGCAGAGCCTCCTCGACGCGCTTCCGCTCCGTTATTTCAACCGCTATCCCCAGCACGCAATCGCCGTGGTCTCCAAGGCTCAGCGGTATCTTCGTCGTCTGAAACACCCTCACCGTGCCGTCCGGCATAGTGAAGGTCTCTTCAGGGATGAACCGTCGCTCCTCTGCGTCGATGGCCTGCCGGTCGTCCTCGAGGAAACGCTCCACCTCACCCGGCCTCGCGACCGACCGCTCAATGAAGTCACGGTCCCTCTTGCCGATCATCTCCTCCAGTGTCACTCCATGTAGATCAGCCGTCGCCCTGTTCACGAGGACGTACCGGCCAGCCCCGTCCTTAACGAAGATGCAGTTTGGCGAGGCATCGAACACGGCCGCCAGCAGATCCTCGCTCCGGCGCCGGACCTCCTCCGCCGGCCCTCCTTCGGCCGGCGCATTCTGCGAAGATGAAGATGGCGCGCGCTTCCGCAGGTCGTCCGCCTCCCTGCCCAGTTGCGAGATGATCTCCGAGCCGTCGCCCATCAACTCAACCCTGACGGCGCCTTCAGACACCGCCTGTGAGGTGTTCGCGATCCCCATGCGGCCGGCTGCAAGCAGTTGGACCACAAGCCAGCAACGCGGGGGTCACGTCGCCCGGCCGAACGAAGCCGACAAATCGTGTGATACTACCGCCGCCTTCAATCTACCGCCAGCTAATTGCGGCACCCCTGATTTCCCTTTCCCCGCGCTACACCGCCAAGCCCGGCGCCGACTTGCCCGGGGCACCCCTGCCTGACCCCGTCAAGCCATGGGCCCGTGAACGCAGTTAACCACCCTTTTGCGCCCCTTGAACGCCACTAACCGCTCTTCTGCGCCCCCTAATCGGCCTTCTTCCGCGCCCACATTCCCGATACCCTTGGTCACGTAAGCCCTTGCCAAAACATGCCTTGCATTGCCTCAATCCCCTCCGAAAATTGGCTTCGTTTCGCATTTTTTCATTTGGCCGCTGTCCCAAAGGGCCCCTTCGGCAAGCCGCAGTCGCCTGGGTCGGGCTATGCCAAACACATCGGCCGCGATGCCGGCGGCCACAGCCCGCCCTACTTCCGGTGCCTGCTCGCCGTCCCCACGCTCCCCTATGCCCCACCACCCATCACCCCATGCCCTGGATCCTGATTGACCGGACGACCGGTCCACCAATGGGCCTCCCAAGGGGCTTGCTCCATGCCCTATCCCCTAATCCCCATGCCCCGCAAGCAGTATAACGCGGCCGGTTGCCTGAATTCGCAATAATTCTGAAAACTTTTCAGACGGATTGACGCCCCCCTTGTGCCCCCCCCTCCGCCGCCGTCGTCCCCGAGGCAGGAGGCGGGCGCCGATGCCGGCGGCCCGCTCAGCCCCGCCGGTTCGGCGCGGCTGGATCCGCCGCACCAGGACGTTGACTTGCGCCCGCGGGAATGCAGAATAGCCAAGCCTGTCGCGGATTGCCGCGATCCCGCTGCATAGGAGAAAGCCGCAATGAGTCTTCCCGAGCAGCTCACGGAAACCTGGCGCAACCCGCCGGCCATCTACCGCGGCGCGCCGTTCTGGTCGTGGAACAGCCACCTGGACCCGCAGCGCCTCTGCCGCGCGATAGAGAGCATGCACCGCGCCGGGATGGGCGGTTTCTTCATGCACAGCCGTTACGGCCTGAAGACGCCCTACCTGTCGGAGAAGTGGTTCGAGTGTGTCTCGGCGTGCGTGGCGAAGGCCCGCGAGCTGAACATGAAGGCGTACCTCTACGACGAGGATCGCTGGCCTTCGGGCACGGCCGGCGGGGCGGTGACGCGCGAGAACCCCGCCTTCGGCGCGCACGCCATGGTGCTGCGTTCGCCCGGCGAGCCCACTGACGGCGCGGAGCGGGTGGCCTTGTTCGCCGTGCGGCTGGACGGCGAGGGGAGGCTGCTGTCCTACGAGGCCGTCGAGCAGGAGTCGGCCGCCGAGGGCGGGCAGGTGCTGGCCTTCGACGTGGTGGCGCACAGGCCGCGCGCGTGGCACAACGACGCCAGCTACGTCGACGCGCTCAACGCCGACGCCGTCGCCGAGTTCATCCGCCTGACGCACCGGGCCTACGCCGACCGCTACAGTAAGGACTTCGGCGGCGTGATACCGGCGATCTTCACGGACGAGCCGTACCACGGCGGCATCACCTTCACCGCCACGAGCAACGTGTTAGTGAGAATCGCCTGGCCGTACCTGCCCTGGACGGCCGAGCTGCCCCGACAGTTCAAGAAGCGCCGCGGATATGACCTGAGAGACCACCTGCCGGAATTGTTCTACGACCTTGCCGACGGAGAGTTCTCCAAGGTCAAGTACGACTACCACCGCACGGTCACCGAGCTTTTCACCGAGAGCTTCTCGCGGCAGGTCGGCCAATGGTGCCAGAAGCACAACATCGCCCTGACCGGCCACTATCTCGCCGAACAGACGCTCCACAGTCAGATCAGCGTCGCAGGGGCGGCCATGCCGCATTACGAGCACATGCAGTGGCCGGGCATCGACCTCCTGTGCGACCAGGCTGACGAGCTTTCGACGGCCAAGCAGTGCACGTCGGTGGCCGACCAGTTGGGTCGTGAGCGGGTGCTCAGCGAGCTGTACGGCTGCACCGGCTGGGACTGGCCGCTCGAGGGGCACAAGTTCGTCGGCGACTGGCAGCTTGCGGTGGGCGTGAACTTCCGCTGCCCGCACCTGACGCACTACAGCCTGGCCGGCGGGGCGAAGCGCGACTACCCGGCGAGCATCTTCGATCACAGCCCGTGGTGGAAGCACTACGGCGTGGTGGAGGACTACTTCGCGCGGCTGTGCTTCATGCTGACGCAGGGCAAGCCGGTCCGCGACGTGCTGGTGATCCACCCGGTCGAGAGCGGCTGGGGCGTCTTCGGACCCGGCAGCGGCGAGGCCGATTCGCCGTTGGGCGCGATGAACGAGTCGCTCTCGCAGATCATTCGAACGCTGTCCTGCGAGCACTACGACTGGGACTTCGGCGACGAGTCGCTGCTGGCCAGGCACGCCAAGGTCTCCGGGGCGGCGCTGAAGGTCGGGCAGATGTCGTATGAGCTCGTGATCGTTCCGCCGTCGATCACGCTGCGTCGGAGCACCGTCTCCGTGCTGGGCAGGCTCGTCGCCGGCGGCGGGAAGGTCATCTTCGCCGGGCGGATCGCCGAGCGCGTGGACGCCGAGCCGAGCGGCGAGGTCCGCGAGCTGGCTGCCCGGGCCATCACCTGCGGCGACCGCGGCGACCACCTCGTGCCCGCCGTGGAATCCGCCATCCCGCGGCGCGTCAGCATAGCCGAGGACGGCGCCGAGCAGACCTGCACCTGGTCTATGCTGCGGGCCGTCAAGGGCGGGCAACTGCTGTTTGTCCAGTCGCACGACCGTCGCGAGCCGCATCGGGTATCCGTAAGCGTGCCAGGCCGCCGGCCCGTCGTCATGTGGGACCCGCAGACCGGCGCACAGCACCGCGTCAAGGCCCGCGCCAACGGCAACCGCGTTGAGTTCGACCTGGACCTGCCACCGACCGGCTCGGCACTCGTAAGCATGGGGATGTCCATGACCGAGGCGGGCCGGCCGTACGTCGAACCGACCGTCGTCCACGTCGAGACGATCAGCGGGCCCTTCCAGATCGAGCTGACCGAGCCGAACACGCTGCCGCTCGATTACTGCACATTCCGGTTCGCAGAGGAGGCCGAGTCGGAGCCGATGCCCACTCTGAAGGCCGACGCGACTATCCGCAAACGGTTCGGCCTGGGCGATCGCCTCGGGCGGGATCAGCAGCCGTGGTACCTCTACGCCACCGGCGTGGTGGACACCGCCCCCCGCGGCGCCTGCCGTATGCGCCGTGCGTTCCACGTGACCGATCTCCCGGGGCGCTGCCGCTTGGCGCTGGAGCAGCCGGAGGATTTCCGAATCACGGTCAACGGCAAGCCGGCCGGCCGGCCCGACGGCTGGTGGGTGGACGAGGACATCAAGACCATCGACATCACCGACCTGCTCGTCGCCGGCGACAACGAGATCGTCGCGGATTTCGACTACCGGCCCGACATGGAGCTGGAGGACATGTACCTGGTCGGCGATTTCGGCGTGGCCAGGCGCGGCGACGGACCGGCCGAGCCGGGCGGCTACACGCTCGTGGCCCCGCCCGCGCGGCTGCACCTCGGCTCGTGGGTCGGCCAGGGACTGGACTTCTACGGCGCCGCCGTTCGCTACAAGCTGAACGTCGCCAAGCCGCCGGCCGGCAAGCGTATGCGGATCGTGTTGCCCGAGGCGGCCTGCACCGCTGCTGCCGTCCACGTCGGCGGGAGAACCTTTGTGATGCCCTGGGCACCCTTCCGCGCCGACATCACCGACGCCATGACCGAGGGCGCCAACGAGGTCGTCGTCGAGGTCATCGGCGGCCGCAAGAATATCCTGGGACCCCTTCATACGCCGTGGGGCCGCGGGACCGGACCAGGACAGTTCGACCCCGAAAACAAGCAGTGGACGCGCCAGTACCATCTCGTGGATCACGGGCTGATGTCCGCGGTGCTCGCCCAGACCCTTGAGACGTGACGGCGGCTCGCCCTTGCGCAGAAGCACGCCAGGCCTGCCGCGCTGTGATCAGTCCGGCCAGTCGCCGGTGAAGACCTCTGCGGCCGGGCCGGTCATGTACACGCGGCCGTTGTCCTGGCGATACTCGACCTTCAGGTCGCCGCCGGGAAGGTGCGCCAGGAGCAGCCGGTCGGTACGGCCTGTCTCGACGCCGGCGACGCACACTGCCGAGGCGCCGGTCCCGCAGGCCAGCGTGATGCCGCTCCCTCGCTCCCACGTCCGCATGGTCACCTCGCCGCGCGAGTGAACCTCTACGAAATGCGCGTTGATCCGGTTTGGAAACAGCGGGTGCCTTTCGATCTCCGGCCCTACCTGCTCCAGCGGCACGGCGGCGACGTCGCCCACGAAAATGACCGCGTGCGGATTGCCCATCGACACGCACGTCATGATGAAGGCGTGCTTCGATGTGCGGATCGGCACGTCGATGACACGCGGCTGCGGGAGCTTCACGCCGATTTCGCGCGGTTCGAGTATCGGCCGGCCCATGTCCACCGTGGCCGTCCGAACCTTGCCGTCCGGACCGAGCTGAAGATCGATGACCTTGACCCCCGTGGGGGTCTCGACCCGCATGGGATTGGCGCGGCTAAGCCCATGATCGTAGGCGTACTTGGCCACGCAACGGATGCCGTTGCCGCACATCTGGCCCTCCGAGCCGTCGGCGTTGAACATCCGCATCGCAACGTCCGCGTCGTCGGTCGGCAGGATCAGAATCAGCCCGTCCGCGCCGACGCCGAAGTGGCGGTCGCTGACCGCGCGGGCCAGGGGCCCCGGGGCTGCCACGACCTGGGCGCGGCAGTCCACGTAGACGTAGTCATTGCCCAGACCCTGCATCTTCGTGAAGCGCATCGTAGGCCCTTTCACTTGCCACGCCGCGTCCGCGCTGATCGACATGCGATTATAGACAACCGTGAGCGCGCACGAAAGCCGACCGATTGCCGTCGGTCGGCTTTGATATGCCAGAACACGGCGGTCTCCGCTCGGGGCCGTCCTACGCGGGCTGAAGCTCCTTCTGTCGGCGATCCAGTTGATGGCGGAGACGGGTGAGCACGGCCGAGTGCATCTGGCTGACGCGACTTTCCGACAGCGCCAGCGTCTCCCCGATCTCCTTCATCGTCATCTCCTCGAAGTAGTAGAGCAGCACGATGAGGCGTTCGGCTCGGCTCAGGCCGCGAGTCACCAGGTCCCTGACGTCCTTTCGCTGGGCGACCCGGAAGGGGTCCTCGCTTCGCTTGTCCTGAAGGACGTCGATCTCGCGGACATCCTTGTGGGAGTCGGTCTCGAACCACTTGCGGCTCAGGGACACCAGGCCGACGGCCTTCGCGTCGCGCTGAAGCTTGCGGAACTCAGATAACGACAGGGCCATGGCTTTGGCCAGCTCGCCCTCATTGGGCTTGCGCCCGAGGCTTGCCTCCAGGCGGCCAACCGCGTCGTTCAGGCGGTGGGCGCGGCTGCGCACCAGCCTCGGCACCCAGTCCAGGCTGCGAAGCTCGTCCAGGATGGCGCCGCGAATCCGCGCGGCGCAGTACGTCTCGAACTTCACCCCTCGCTTCGGGTCAAAGGCGTTCACCGCATCCATCAGCCCGAAGACGCCGGCCGAGACCAGGTCCTCAACGTCCACCTCGTCCGGCAGCTTCTTATGAATGCGCTCGGCCGTGTACCTAACGGTAGGCAGGTAGTGCTCAAGAAGCAGGTTCCGCCACTGATCATCCTTGCGCTTCGCGAACTTCTTCCACCAGCCGCCGACCTGCTCCGGGGACGCCCTACGCTGAACATTCTTCATCTGACCTCTCTCCTTTTCGCACGAAGTGCCGTCCGTGGCTGCGCGCGGGCGCTCGGGCCCGCCCTCTGCTGGTTATCCTTCGGGCCACCTGCCTATATTGCCCAGCCTATGTAACTTATTTATATTCGCCATATTGGCCGATCGTCCTTAGCTTTGTTAGTTTTTCACCCCGCTACCCGGGGTCTGTTGTGGGAGCCGACAACGGCCCCGGCGAGATTATCGTGTGTTTCATGCGATGCTAAAGCTTTTTGGACTAATCTCTTATCATTCATCACGCAAACCAGTTCGCCACCCGCTTGAAGAAGCCCTCCTTCTGGCCGATCAGCTCGTTTCCGGCGGAGAGCCGATTCGCCAGAGCGGCCAGGCACCGGCTGGCTGGACACTTGGGATACGCCAGGACGAACGGCTCCCGCCTGCGGACGGCCTCGGAGACCCTTGGATCGGCCAGGACATGTCCCGCATCGAACACCCTGTAAGCGAGGAACTGCCTGGCGACGCCGGCCACCCGCTGGTAGGTGTCCCTGGCCTCCTGACGGTCACACGCGAGGTTCACCAGCAGGCTGACCTTGCCCTCGTAGCCCTGGCGCTTGAGGACCTTGATGACGGCGTAGGCGTCGGTGATGGCCGTTGGCTCAGGGGCCGTCACGATCATGGCGTTGTCGGCGCTGGCCGTCAGTTGGACGACGTCGCGGCCGATCCCGGCGCCGCAGTCCACGACGATGATGTCGTTTTCCGCCTCCAGGGCGGCCAGCTCGCCCAGCAGTTGTCCCCTCTGAAACTCGGAGAGGTTCGCCAGATGCGCGATCCCGCTTGCGCCGGGCACGAACTGCACGCCGCACGGCAGATCGACGACGATCTCCGTCAGGGACCTGCTGCCGGAGATCACGTGGGAGAGGTTGGCGTGCACGTCGACGTTCAGCAGCACGTCGAGGTTGGCCAGGCCCAAGTCCGCATCGACCAGGGCCACCCGGTTGCCCGCCGCCGACAGGAGGATCGACAGGTTCAGCGCGATGTTCGACTTGCCCACGCCGCCCTTGCCGCTGGCCAGGGCGATGGTCCGCGTCTGGCGCATCCGCTGCATCAGTTGGCGAAGCTTGCTGGCCTGATCGTCAAACGACATATAGGCTGCCTTCCACAATGCATTCTGCGAGCCGGGCGGGGTCGGTCGGAGAGATGTCGTCGGGCACGTCCTGGCCGGTGGTCACGTAGCGGATGGGCATCTTGCTGGCCGCGGCGACGTTCAGGACCGGCCCCAGGGCGATGGCCTCGTCGAGCTTGGTCATCACTATGCCATTGACGCCCAGCGGCATGAACCGCTCAAGCGTGCTGGCCACCGCCGATCGGCTGGACGGCGCCGCGATCACGAGGTTCACGTCGTCGGCCTCCGCCGCCCTCAGGAACCCGGAGAGCTGGTTAAGACGCAGGCGGTCGTTCTGGCTGCGGCCGGCCGTGTCGATCAGCACCACGTCGCAGTCGCGAAGGGACTCGATTGCCTGGGCGAGCTCTCCGGGCGTCAGAACGACGTGCAGCGGCACCTCGATGAGTTCGGCGTAGGTCTTGAGCTGGTCGACCGCCGCGATGCGATACGTGTCGATCGTGATCATGGCGACCTTCTTGCTCTCGCGCAGCCTGCAGTTGGCCGCCAGCTTGGCGATGGTGGTGGTCTTTCCCACGCCGGTCGGGCCGATGAACATGGCCACCCTGGCGCGGCCGTTCGCCGCTGGCCGGCGCGGCGGCTCGCCGGATATCACCCGACGGCCTATGAGCGACTTGAGCTGTTCGCGGGGGCAGCGGTCCTCCGCGAGCTGCCGGCCGGTGAGCTGCATCGACAACTCCGCGATCAGCTCGTCGGCAAGCTCCTCGCCGACCTCCTGGCGGACGAGCCTCACCCGAAGCTCCTGGAGCCTGGGCCCGGTGTCTGGCAGCTTGGAGGCGCGCTGCATGGCCAGCAGGGCCTCCACCATGGAGCGGATTTGCCCGACATCCTCGGCGACCGCCCCTCCGGTCGCGGGCGCCTGTCGCGGCCTCTTGCCGGCTGTGTCGGCGGCCGGCTCCGGCGCGTATCGTCCGGCCGGCGCGGGCCTCGGCGCGTCGAGGTGTGCGGAGGCGATCACCTCCCAGGCATCGCGTCTGCGGAGCCAGCCCAACGGCCAGCCTCGCCGACAGTTGCGCGTCCGGACGATGACGGCATCGCGGCCCAGGTCGCGCTTGACCTCGGCGAGGGCCTCGGCCATCGTCGGCGCTTTGTACGTCTTGAGGTTCATAGCTCAGTCCCTATGGCGGCAACGGTTTGAACTTCGACCGAATCGACCTCGTTGTAGCCCAGCACGACGGTGCCCGGCAGCGCCGGCGACAGCAGCCTGCTGACGGCCGGGCGAATCCCCGACGCGCAGACCACTACCGGCGGGCGCCCCTGTTTGGCCAGGGCCGAAACGCCCTCGGCCACCGCGCGGGTGATCTTCTCGTGCACGTCTGGCGGCACGGCGGCCGTCCGCGCCCCGCCCTGGCTGACGTAACGGCCGATCGCCTCTTCCATCTCCGGGCGAAGGCTCACGCACCACAGGCGGCCGTCCTCGGAGCAGAACTGCCGGCTCAGCGTTCGCGACAGGGCGCCCCTCGCCCGCTCGGCCAGCATCGCCGGATCGTCGGTGTGATCCGCGCCTTCGAGAACGGCCTCCAGGATCGTCTCCAGGTCGCGGATCGGCACGCGCTCCCGCAGGAGTGACTGGAGCACCTTCTGAACCTGCCCGCCGGTCAGCTTGCCCTCGACCTCGCGCACCAGGTGGGCGGCTTCCGTTCGAAGGCGCTCAAGCAGCCGCACCGACTGCTCGCGGGTCAGCAGGTCGGCCGCCCGGGCCCTGAGGACCTCGCCCAGGTGTGTCGTCAGGACGTTGGCCGGCGGCACGACGGTGCAGTCCATCTCCTCGGCGGGCTTCCGCTGGTCTGGACGAATCCAGACCGCGGGCGCCCCGAACACCGGGTCGCTGGTGGGCCGGCCCAGCCGCTCGCCCACCTCGGCGCCGCCGACGGCCAGCAGCAGGTTCGGGTAGATCATGCCCTCGGCGACCCGGCCCCCGCGGATTTCGATCGAGTACTGATGGGCCTCCATCCGCATGTCGTCGCGAATGCGGATCGGCGGAACGAGCAGCCCGAGTTCCTCGGCGATCTTCGCTCGCAGGGCGGATATCCGCTCCAGCAGGTCGCCATTCCGTGTTGTGTGCGGCCCCGCGGACCGCTCGGGGTCCACCAGGGGCACCAGCGCGAACCCGATGTTGATCCGCAGGGGATCCACCGCAAGGAGCCTGCCGACGTCGTCGGCTTTCGGCGCCGCGGCCGGCCCCGGGGCCTCAGCGTCTTCGGCCTGCTCGCCCCGACGGCGAGGCAGCATCCAGGCAGCGGCGCCCAGCCCCGCGGCGATCAGCAGCAGGGGGATCTTCGGCAAGGAGGTAAGCATCAGACCGCCGACCAAGGCCGCCGCCACGCCCAGCGCGAGCGGCCGGCTCGACAACTGCCTGAGAACACCCTCGCCAAGGTTCGACTCGCCGGCTGTCCGCGTTACCAGCAGCGCCGCCGCCGTCGCCAGCAGGAACGCCGGAAGCTGCGTCGCAAGCCCGGCCCCGACCGTCAGCCGCGCGAACAGGCCGGCCGCCTCGGACCAGCTCCAGCCGTACTCCGCGACGCCGACGTACAGCCCGCCCAGGATGTTGATCACGCTGATAATGATGGAGGCCGCCACGTCGCCACGGAGGAACTTCGACGCGCCGTCCATCGCGCCGTGGAAGTCCGCCTGGCGGTTCAGCTCGTCGCGGCGGCTGCGGGCCTGCTCTTCCGTGATCAGGCCGGCGTTGAAGTCCGAGTCGATGGACATCTGCCGTCCGGGCATGGCGTCCAGGGCGAACCGTGCGGCCACCTCGCTGATCCGCCCGCCCCCCTTGACGACCACGATGAACTGAACGGCCACCAGGACGCAGAACAGCACCACCCCCACCGCCAGCGACCCGGAGGGCATGTACTCGCTGAACGCCCACACGACGCTGCCGGCCGCCAGGCGGGCCTCGGCCGCGCCCGGCGCGTGCCGGCCGGCCGTCAGGATCAGCCGCGTCAGCCCCACGTTCAGCACCAGCCGAACCAGCGTCGCCGTCAGCAGGATCGACGGGAACAGGCTGAACTCCAGCGGATTGGCTACGAGGATCGCCGTCAGCAGAATGACGGCCGCCAACGCCAGGCTCGCAACGAGCAGCACGTCCATGAGGACCGGCGGCATCGGCAGGACGATCACGAGCACAAGCCCGGCCAGCACTGCGGGCAGGATCATCCCGCGATGCCGCTTGATCGCCTCGGCCGTCTGAACCAGGATTTCCGGCATCCGTGCCATCTGACGTTTCCTATGCGCCCCTCGGCGCGCGGGCGAGAAGCCGCACGACCGCCTCGTGCTGCGAGCGCGGCACGACGGTGGCCGGTCGGCAGCGGGCGGACAGGGCCTCGGCAAGCGAATCGTCTTGGATGACGGGCACTCCGGCAGCCAGGGCGATATGGCGTATCCTCTCGCCCGCCGGCCCGCGGCCGACCGCCAGCACGCGCGAGCTGCGCCGGTTGGGCGCCAGCTTCAGCGCGACGGCTCGGCCGCTCGTCGAAGCGATCACCGCCGACGCTCGCGGCACGTGCAGCGCCGCGGGGCCGGCCGCCATCTCGGCCGCCAGCTCCTTGCGCCTCTTGCGGGCCAGCGGACTGCCCTCCATCCGCTTGAGATCTTCGAGGTACTCCAGGCGGGTCATCATCAGGTCCTGCCGGTGCTGCCACCGCTGGTAGAGGTAGTCCAGCACCGCCAGCGCGAGCAGGACCGCGCCCGCGCGGAGTGCCAGCCCGCAGGCCCACCCGCCGCTCCGCGACAGCATCTCCCGCCCGCCCAGCCGCGGCAGACGGATAATCTCCGGCAGCAGCGAGCGGATCGCAAAGAACGCGACCGCGGCGACGGCGGCGAGCTTGACCAGCGCAGAGAGCAGCCGAACGCCCGCTCGCCGCGAGAACATCCTCGCCAGGCCCGCCGACGGGCTCAGCCGCCCGAGGTCGGGCCCGAGCCGGCTTGCGGAGATCGTCAGCCCCCCCTGAACCATTCCCGCCACGGCGGCGGCCACGAACGCGCCGGCCGCCGTCAGCATCACGATCGCCGCGAGCGGCTGGACCGCGGCTGACGCCCGTTCCGCCAAGGCCCCGGCGGAGGCCATCGACTCACCGCGCCCGTCCAAGAGGGCGGCCGTCATCTTCACCAGCTCCTCACCCAGCCTCGGCGCCGCCAGGGACAGCAGCACCACCGCGCCCAAGGCCGACACGACCCTGGTAAGGTCCGCGCTGCGAGGCACGTCGCCCCTGCGGCGGGCCTCGGCCAGGCGCAGCGGCGTCGGCGGATACTGCCTCTCGCCGATGCGGTCTTTGCGGGTTCGGCCTTCCATCATCCAAGCGCCTTCAACATTTCAGTGATCGACTGCCCGGTCAGTGCCCAGGCGGCCTCCACCGCCCAGGCAACCCCCGCCAGGCTCAACGCCATCACACCCAGGCCCAGCATCGCGCGGACCGGCAGTCCGGTCGAAAGGATGTGGCACTGGGGCAGCGTGCGCTGCAACAGCGCCATCGCCACGGCCGCCAGCAGCAGGGCCACAAGCACCGGCGCCGCGACCTTCAGCGCCAGCACGAAGCTCACGCCCAGGAGCGACACCACAGCCGGCAGCAGCCCGCCGGCAGAGACGGCCCCGCCGACCGGCACCACGTCAAACGTGTCCAGCAGCGCAGCCAGAAGCTGGCGGTGCCCTCCGATCGCCAGGAAGGTCACCAGCGCCACCAGGCGGAACAGCGACGAGACCGGCCCGGCGCTTCCGTCGCCCGAGGCACCGTAGAGCTCGCCAAGCGAGATGCCCATCTGCGCGCCGACGTGGGCGGCGCCGAGCTGGACCCCGGCGAAGACCAGGCTCACGGCGTAGCCGATGGCCGCGCCTATCAAGACCTCCACGCCGATAACGAGGGCAAGTTCCGCCCAGCCGGCGGGCGCCGCATGCGGCTGCGCGACCCCGCCAGCCACGGCGACGCCTATCACCAGCGCGATGAAGATGCGCAGGCGAACCGGCACGGCGGCGTGCCCGAACACCGGCGCGAGCAGCAGCATGCCCGCCACCCGCGCCGATGTCGGCAGCAGCGTCAAGGCCCATCCGGTTCCAACAGCCAACTCATCCATGGCGAAACTCTTGTCTCGTGCGTCTCCGCTGGGTGCCATGCTTCTGGCGCTGTCTGCCAGAAGCGGGTGCCATGCTTCTGGCGCTGTCTGCCAGAAGCATGCTTCTCCGCTGCGCGTAGAAGCATGGCACCCAGCGTCTTTGCTAAGGCAGCGCGCCGAACATCCGTCTGCTGAACTCGACCAGGCGAGTGATAATCCACGGCCCGGTCACGACCGCCGCCAGCAGCATGGCGGCGATCTTTGGGATCAGGCTCAGCGTCTGCTCCTGGACCTGTGTGGCCGCCTGAAGGATGCCCACGACGGCGGCCACGATCAGGCCGGTAAGGAGAATTGGCGCCGCCAGAACGAGCGTCAGCAGCACCGCCTCTCGCGCCAGATCGACGATCAGGTCCATCTCATTCATCGCTACGCGTATCCCAGGCTCGTCAGGAGCGTGCCCGCCACGAGGTGCCAGCCGTCGGCCAGCACGAACAGCAGCAACTTCAGCGGCAGCGAGATCAGCACCGGGGGCAGCATCAGCATGCCCATCGAGGTCAGCACGGTCGCCACGAGCATGTCCACGATCACAAACGGCAGGAAGACCCGCAGGCCGATCATGAAGGCCACCTTCAGCTCGCTGATCACGTAGCCGGCGATCAGCGAAGGCGTGGGCACGTCGGCCCACTTCAGGTCTTCCCGCGCGCGGAGGTCCTTGGGGATGAACAGGAACACGTCCTCGTCGTTGCCGGCGGCCTCGATCTGGCGGATCATGAACCCGCGGACGTGCGGCTTGCCGGCGCCGACCGCGCCCATGGCATCAATCTTGCCGGCCATGTAAGGTCCGACCGCGTCGGCGTGGACGCCGCTCAGCACGGGCGTCATCACGACGAACGTTATCAGCAGCGACAGCCCCAGCAGCACCTGGTTCGGCGGCACCTGGTGTGTGGTCAGCGCCTGGCGGAGCAGCCCCAGCACGACGGCCACCCGCGTAAAGCAGGTAGCCAGCACGGCGATGGCCGGCGCGACCGCCAGCACGGTAACGACGACGACCCAGCTTGCGGCCCCGCGGATCGACTCAGGGTTGTCAACGCGGAGCGATAGCGCGCCAGCCGGCTGAGACGCCGGTGCGTCGGCGGCGACGGCCACGGCGGCCGCCAGCGCCAGCACCCCCGACACAATGACCAGCCGCTTGATCATCCGTCCTGCGCCTTCGAAGATTGGGCACTGTCCGCGGGCGGCGTTTCGGCCTCCGCGCCGGGCTTGCGTTTCAGAATGGACTCGACCGCGCCGCCGGCCTGCGCCGCGTCGGACAGTTCGGCGACCTCTTCCGGGTCGGTGATCTCGGCGAGAGTCGTCAGCCCGCCCGGGGCCGAGCCCAGCAGGACCAGCCGCCGGCCCATGCGGACCAGTAGCAGATGCTGCCGCGGCAGGACAGCCGCCCGGGCCAGCACCTCGATCACGCCGCCTCGACCGGTGATGCGACCGGGTCCCGCAAAACGCTTCAGCAGATATCGCAGGCCCAGGACAACCGCCACCACCACTGCCAGAGCGAGGACCGTCCGCTCCCAGCCGTCCAGGACGCCGGCGCCGTCCCTGTTCAGCCGCCGGCCTTCCACGTTCGCGTCAGCAACCGAGCCGCTGGGGCGCGACAACGGCCTGCTCTCGACGTCCACGGGACCGCACACTACGCGGCTGTTCGGCTCGCCGTCGGCTGGGGCCGACTGGGCGCGGCATTCGCCCGCCCCGGCGAGGCCTGCCGCCAGCGCCGCAATCAGGACGATCAGTCGTCTCTTCACAGGCTCCATCGCCGTTACCGGTTCTTCACGCCTTGGGAGTCCACGCGGACGCACAGCTTGCCCTCGATGGCCATGGGCGTGCCCCTGGCCAGCAGCCTGCCGTCGGCGTAGACGTCCACGGGGCGATCGACGTCGGCGTCCAGTTCCAGGACGCTGCCGGGCTTGAGCCTGGCCGCCGTCTTGGGCGATATCCATCGCCGTCCGAACTCCACGCGAATGGGGTGGCCGTCCGTGCCAGCACTCACCGGCTCGACGGCCTTCTTCGCCGGCCGGCGGGCCGGCCGGCGGGCCGGCCGCGTCAACACGCCCAATTGTCTGCCGCGTTGCGTCATAGCCTTCGCTTCCTATCGGAGTTGCCCTTCTATCGCGGGATCGAGCGGGCCCGCCGCGTCGCTGTCCAGCCGCCAGTGGCGCTGGGCTGCATCCGTCTGGTCCAGCTCCTTCGTGGCCAGGCGCGACTCGTCGGCGTCCCGCTCCAGCGCCAGCCTCTCGATCAACTGCTCGAACGCCTTCCGCTGCTTCATCAACCGAACAAGCTCCTGCCTCTGGGCCTGGAGCTTGTGGTTCAGCCGGTCCAGTTGCCCGCGCGAGGCGGTCATCTCGTCTCGCAACTGCCCGACGCACTGCCTGTAGAACGCCAGCCCCGCAGCCTCGCCCCCGCCGAGGATCGCGCGGCGGGCGAAGGCGTCCTGCACGGCCAGCGCCTGCTCGCAGGCGCGGATTCTCGACTCGGCGAGCTGCACCTCGCCGCGGGTCCGGGCGAACTCCTGCCGCGCCAGGTCCTCGGCCTGCTGAATGGGCCTCAGCAGCATCCTCGATCGCTTCTCCCTCTTGCGCGACATGCGTTCGCTTTCTTACGTTGCGACCGGCAGCCGGGCCGGCGGATTGCGGCGCAGGCTGCGGCTCAGGCGCTCGATCTGCCCGTTAAGTTCGTGTAGGCCCTGCTGCGTCTGATCGAACGACGACTGTTCTCGGATGCCCTGGCCGAGGAAGCGGCGGATCATCGGCATTGCCTGGACGGCCAGGTCGGAATCGGGGTTTGCGCCGGGCTTGTAGGCCCCGACGTTGATAAGGTCCTGTATCTCGGCGTACGCGGCGACGAGCCTCTGTACCTCGCGGGCGGCGCGGCGGTGTTCGTCGGAGGTGACGTCCACCATGACGCGCGAGATGCTCCCGAGCACGTCGACGGCCGGGTAGTGGCCCTGGTTGAACAGGGCCCGCGAGAGGTAAACGTGCCCGTCCGTGACTGAGCGGACCGCGTCGCTGACCGGCTCGGACATGTCGTCGCCCTCGACCAGTACGGCGTAGAAGCCGGTGATCGACCCCCCGGCGGTTCGTCCGCTCCGCTCCAGGAGCTGGGGAATCAGGTTGAAGACGCTGGGCGTGAAGCCCTTAGTGGTCGGCGGCTCTCCCGCCGCCAGCCCGACCGTGCGCTGCGCCACCGCCAGGCGCGTCAGCGAATCCATCAGCAGCAGCACGTCGCACCCGCGGTCGCGGAAGTACTCGGCCGCCGCCGTCGCCACGGCGGCCGCCTGCACCCGCATCAGCGGCGGCTCATCGCCGGTGGACGCCACCACGACCGACCTGCGCAGGCCCGCCGGACCCAGGTCGCGCTCGATGAAGTCGCGGACCTCGCGCCCGCGCTCGCCGATCAGCGCGATGACGGCCACGTCCGCCGACGTGTGCCGCCCGATCATCCCCAGCATCACGCTCTTGCCCACGCCCGAGCCGGAGAAGATGCCCATCCGCTGGCCGCGCCCCACCGTCAGCAGGGCGTCGATCGCGCGGATGCCGGTCGCCAGCGGCGCGGTGATCCGCCGCCGACCAAGCGGCGAGATCGGCGGCGGCCAGATCGGCACGCGGGCCTCAATCGCATAGGCGCCCCGGCCGTCCACGGGCTCGCCGCGGCCGTTGAGTATCCTGCCGAGCATCGCGTGGCCGACGCCCACTGCCTGCTCCGACGACCGCAGGATCACGCGGTCGCCCCGGCAGATGCCCGCAATCGCCCCGAGGGGCATCACCAGCGTCTCGTCGCCGGTGAAGCCGATGACCCGGCCGTCCACTCCGCGGCCGGACCGCATGATGCGGCAGGCGGCCCCTATCGGCACCGGAAAGTCGCTCACCGTCGCCGTCAGGCCGCGAACGCCCCGCACCCGTCCGGTCACGCCGACGGGCTGGACGTCTTGCAGTATCCGGCGATAGGTCTCAAATGCGTTCATCACATGACGGCTCGCATTGCGGCGCTGCGATCTGATCCGCGTGGGAAGCGGCTGCGGCCTTCGGGCCGAGAAGCGCCTCCACCACGTTGGCAAGCTGTGTCTCGATCGTGGCGTCGATTTCGCCGTGACGGCCGAGCAGCCGCGCGCCCCCGCGCGAAATCCGCGCGTCGCCCAGAAGCGAAACCCGGCCGCCCACGCGCAGCAGCTCCAGGAGGTCGGGCAGGCGCCTCTGAAGCTGCTGAAGCTGGTCGGGGTTCACCTTCACCACGATGTCGGCGGCGCCGTCGGCCAGCTCCAGCACCTTGGCCAGGTTGGCGGCGGCCGCCTCGATGTCCGCCTCTGCCACCTGGGCGACGATCTTCTCCGCGATTTCGATGGCGAGGTTCAGCAGCTCGGCCCGCCCCTGCTCCAGAAGGTTCGCTCGGCCGGCCGCCAGCTCGTCCACGACCTTGCGAGCTAAGCTCGTTAGCTCGGCCGTGTCGCTCGCAAGGCTGGCGCCCGCCTGCTGCTCGGCGTCGCTGCGGCCGGCGGCCAGGCCCTCGGCCCGCCCGCGGGTCAGCCCTTCCTGATAGCCCCGCTGCTGGGCCTCCCGGAGGACGGCCACCGCCTCGTCCTGGGCCTCGGCGACCAACTGCTGGGCCTTGGCGCGTGCGTCGGCCAACGCGCGGCGGGCCTCGGCGCCGACGTCCGTCAGGTCCAGAGGCATCGGGGCATTCGCCCCAGGGCCCCGCATCGCTTCGGCTTTGATTACGCGCCTCATCTCACCTCTCGCTAGGCCATCACCTCGCTGCCGGCGGAGCGGACGTAGCTGCCGGCCTCCGCCTGCATGAGCTCGTCCACGACGTGCTGCTGTGCGGCCTCTACCTCGCTGAGCCTGACCGGCCCGATCCGCTCCATCTGCCTGCGCAGCCGCCCCGCCGCACGCCGGGAAAGGCACGAAAGCACCTTGTCCGACAGCGGCTTGGAGGCCGTCCGCAGGGCCACCGCCAGCCGCCGGGTGTCCATCGACTCCAGCGCCGCACCCAGCCGCCGGCTATCCAGAAGTTCAATGTCCTCGAACGCGAAGGTCTCGTGCGCGGCCGGGCTGGCCGCGTCCGGCGCGGCCTCATTCAGTGACTGCATCACACGGTCTTCGGTGGGCGGCCCGGCCCGGTGCAGCAGCTCGGCGAGCTTCCTGACGCCGCCGATCCGGGGCTGGCTGCGGAGGTTCAGCCCGGCCAGTCGCCCCGCCAGCGTGTGGTTGACCTCACGGAGCATCTGCGGGTCGAGCCGATCCATGCCGGCGATGCGGCGGGAGACCTCGAGCTGCACGTCCTGCGGCAGCCCGGCAAGCACCGCTGCTGCCCGGTCGCAGTCCAGGGACGACAAGACCACGGCGATGGTCTGCGGGTGCTCATCTTTGACAAACTCCAGGATGTCCTGGGAAGCGGCGTACTGGAGCATCCCCAGCGCTCCCCCGGCAGGGGCCGCCTCGCCGGGCTCGGCGCCCTCGCGGGCCGCTCGCGCCAATCGACGCCTGCGCCAATGGCTCACCAGCAGCGCCCCGCAGGCCAACGCAGCGCAGCCGGCCGCGCACGCCGTGGCAATCAGCCCGAAGCTGCCGGCCGCCTGCGCCGGTGCGCCTGTGCGCGCCGCCTCCGTCCCGCCCAGGGCAACGTCCTGGTGCCAGTTCACCCGCACGTCCGGCGCGCCGTCACCTCCGAGTGCCAGCACGACCATCGCGCGGATTCGCTCCTGGCAGCGCGCGGCGGCAGACTCGAGTTCGGCCGCCGTCGGCTCCGCGCCGCCCGCCGACGGAGGCTCCAAGCGCGACCCGCCGCGGTTGGAGGCCTCTGCCCTGGCGGCCGCCCGCAGGTAGCTCAGCGGCACAGACACCCAAGCCCGACGGCAGCTCGGCGGGACGGTCTGCGCATTGACCTCGACCTCGATAATCGGCTCGGCGACGTGCCGGATGCCGCGGCGTATCTTGCTCCTTAAGTAAGTCTCGGCCGCGGATATCTCGCGAAGGGCCCGGTTGCCCGCGAAGTCGTCCTCCGGCAGGCGGTGGCTCCGGCCGGTGCTGTCCACGATCCGGACGTCGTGCCTCCGCATTCCCGCAACGCTGCCGGCAACCAGGTCGGCGATGGCGGCCGCCAGCTCGTCCGTCATCCGTTGGCCGGGGCTCAGCTCCACGGCGACGGATGCGGTTGGCGCCCGCCCCTGCCCGATGAGCCGCTGGTGAGTCCCTTCGGCCAGGATCACCGTGGCTGAGCGCACCGCCGGAAACCTGCGAATGAGCCGGCCCAGCGAGGCCATCTTGGCGGCCTGCCATCGCTTGGCGAGTTGGGACTGCGTGCTCCAGATGCTATCGCTATCGCTGAGGCGTTCGAAGGCGGGCTCCGCGTCCCCTGCCGCCAGGCCCAGCTCGTCAAGGACCTGCCGGCTTTCCTGGAGGCGAGGCTCTGGCACCAGCAGACGGCCGGAGCGTGTTTCGGCGTGAATCCCCCGCCCGGTCAGGGCGTCGCGGGCCTCATCGAGCTGCTCGTCGGACAGGCCCGTTGAGACCGCGGCCAGCGGCTCGGGCGCTGAGGCGTCAACGATGAGCCAGGCGGCACCCCCGACCACAGCCAGCGTCGCAATCGATACGGCCGCCAAGGTCCGCACACTCAGCCGGCCGACCCGCGCCTTGAGATGTCCCAGCCAGTATGTTGCGAACTTCATTGGCCCGGTCCTCCTTGACCTGTGGCCAGTCACGTCATGCGGATCCGTCCATCCGTGCCAAACGCCGGCGTATGCGCTCAAGCGGAACGCGCCGGGCTCTCAGCTCCAGGATCACATCCAGCCGCCTGAAGACCGACACGTCGTAGAGACGGTGGCCGCCATCGGTCCACTTGAACTCCTGAAGCAGGCCCATAGTCGTGTAGTTGTGGATGGTCTGGCGGCTCACACCGGTATGGCCGGCGACTTCACCGATGCGGTACAGCTTGGGAGGGACTCCACGCCCGCGGCGTCGGCCTGCCAGCAGAGGAGTGGGCGCCAAGCCGGCGCGTTGAGCGGACCAAGAGCCACGTGGGAGCGAGGCATCGCCGGCTTGGTGGGGTCGTGCACTGTCATCTGATTCGCCCATTCAAGGAGATCCCGAATTGCCAAGCAGCGGTGCACCAGCGTCGGCTCACTTAACCATTTACATTTTACAAATAATACAATGTTCAAAACGAGCAAGCATCGCAAGCAGAATCCGGCGGGAAGTGAACTTTTTTTGCCCCTCCCGCCCCTCGGCATGTCAGACCCTCGCCATACCCGCCATCCCCTCGGCACTGTGCCCACGCCGCCAAGCCCCCAAAATGCTGCGCCCAAGCGGTCTCAGCCCCCAGCGGGCTGTGGGCACTCGCCCAGCCACCTGCTCCCAGCAGCCCGGAGTCCGGCACCGACGCCGGTGATCTCCACGCGGGTAGCCGTCGCGACGATCACTCTTTCGTGCGGCGCCGCTGCCGACGATTGCCGCCGCGCCCCCAGCCGAATACCCGCAGCGGGAAGAACAGCCGGTTCACCACCGCGTTGGAGATGTGCCCCCCCATCACTCGCGCCAGGTGGCGCACCGGCCTCGAGCCCGGGTCCGGCATGTTCACCAGCCACAGCAGCGACGCGATGCGAAACACGATGGACACGAGAAACACGATGTGCCAGTTCGTCCACGCCAGCGGACCCAGCTCAATGGGCGTCTGCTGAAGATGCCTCAGCACCTGCGCCACGACCCCGCCGGCCAGGCCGCCCAGCATCCCCCCTACGCCGATCATCACGGCAGCGGCCGCCATGTACTTGCTGCGCCCATGTCCGTCGGCGAAGCCCAGAATCACGCTCATCTGTGCCAGCCCGATCCCCGTGCCGGCTATTCCGCCGATCAAGGGCGCCGGCAGCACGATCAGGATCGTGCCCAAACCCATGTCCGCGCTCACGCGGGCCCAGTCCGACCGACCGAACACCGACCCCACGGCCTGCAGCACCGCGTTGATCGAATCCGAAACGAACGCCGGGGCCGGCATGTGGGGCTTGGCGAACAGCCACGGCGAGATCGACAGCACCGCCAGGAACGTCGAGAGGATCATCACCGGACGCCGGCCCCATCGGTCCACAAGCGCGCCCCACGTCTTCACCCCGACCACGCCCATGATCGGAGAAACCACCAGCAGCAGGATCTGGGTGGTGAGCTTGCTGAACTCCAGATACTCCAGCGCGTTTCGCCAGATGAACTGGGCCGAGCAGGTCAGGGCGAAGGTGATCGTAGCCCCATAGCACACATAGTGCACGAACACGCGGTTCTTGAGCGGCTCGACCACGAGCTGCCGCACCGCCGACCTGAGGCCGTCGATCCCCGCCGACAACAGGCGGTCCTCGTCCAGGCTCGGCAGCACCTCGCGAACCTTGTGGAAGACCAGGATGTCCCCCACCCCGAACAGCGCAGCGACCGCGAAGATGCCGCAGAGCACCCACAGGAGCTTCGGCTGGGCCGCGCCCGTCACCGGAGCCCCCGGCACGCTCGCCCAGTCCAGCACGAGTCCGACCGCGATGGCAACCGCGATGAGGATCGGCCGCGTGAACAGCATCCGGTTGGCGAAGTATCGCCCCCGCACCTGCCGGGGGATCAAGTCCCCCATCCACGTCAGCCAGGCCGTCGACGCCAGGTGGGCCATGAAGGAACTCATCACGAACATCATCAGCATGGTCCAGACGGCCAGCTTGGAGGGGATCGGCAGCACCAGGGGCACCGCCGCAATCGCCAGCCACATAAGACGGTGAATGGTCCCGCAGAAGAGGAACTGGTACTTCTTCAGGCCTGTCCGCTCGATCAGAACGGCGGCCACGAGCTGCCCGAGCGTGCCGACGAAGGGCAAGGCACCCAGCACGCCGAACTCGAAATCGGAGAAGCCCAGCATGCGGGCGTAGAGGTTGACCTGGCTGCCCATTACGCAGGCCATCCACACAACGCCCAGCATCCAGGCGACGGTCGTCAGTCGGAGCGAGCGGCGGAGTTCGTGCCTCCGTACGCTCAGGGCGGGAAGCTCGTCGTATGTTTTGCGGCGCCAGGGCATTGGCCACCAGCAGCGCCGGCGCGTCCGGCCGCATTGCCGGGGCGTCAACCTGCCAACACAAGAGGCGCGATTCTACCCCCGTGCCGAAGACGATCAACAACTCTCCTCTCTCAATCGCAGAGAAACTCGCACCCGCTGCCGAGCGCCGGCGCGCTACAATGCCTCCGTGCCTCTTACCAGAGCGCCACAGCTTGCCCTGACGGTCCTGCTGGCGGGCTGGCTTTGCTCGCCGGGCTGCCGGAAGAAGGCGACGCCCCCGCCCAGCCGGGGCGCCTCGTCGATGCCGGCCGGGCGCGTTGCTCCCGTCGCTGTTAGCGGGACGGACGCCCCGGTGGGGCATGCTTCTCCCCCGCACGTAGAAGCATGGCACCCGGCGCACCCGGCGGCCTGGGCCCGGGAGATGTTGGCCCCCGGCAACTGGCAGCGGATTCTCCGTGCGATCCAGACGGCTGCCTCGCAGGCCCTTGCGGAACTGGCCGAAGACCAGCCGGCCCACGTGGCGGCCGCCGACAGGGCCATGGCGCGGGGGGACTTCCACGCGGCCGAGCTGTGCTACCGGCGGGCCTGCCAACTGGACCCGAACGACCCACGCGCCGCCAAGGGGTTGGCTGTCGCCCTGACAGCCGCCGGCAGACACGGCGAGGCCGCTGCCGCATACAGGAAGGCACTTCGACTGGCGCCCGAGGATACGACCACGATGTTCAACCTTGCGGTCGCCCTTGCGCGCACGGGCGAGACGGCGGAGGCCCACGCACTGCTGCGCCGCGTGACGGCCAGGGAGGAGGACTTCGTGGAGGCGTGGCACAACCTCGCGGCGCTGTGCACGGCCCAGGGCAAGCTGGCCGAGGCGCGCGACGCGTGGCGGCAGGTGGTTGCCCGCGCGCCGCGCGCGGCGTATGCTCACACCAAGCTCGGGGAAGTGCTCATGGACATGGTGGCGGCCTTCGCCGAGGCCGCCAAGATCGAACCGAACAACCCGGTGGCGCACATGAACTTCGCGGCCGCCTCGGTGCGGATCGGCAGCTTCGGGCAGGCGGTGGTGGCCACCAAGCGGGCGGCGGCGCTGGCCCCGGGCGATCCCGGCGTCTGGTCGAGCCTGGGCAGCCTGCTGATCGAGCTCCACCGCGCCACCGAAGAGAATCGCTTCCTGGCCGAGGCGGTGGCCGCCTGGGAGAAGTCGCTGGCGATCCAGCCCGATCAGCCCGAGCTGAAGAAGGTCATGGAGCACTATCGAAAGCAGCTACTGGAAACAACCGAAGCGTCATCGACTCAGCCGACGCGCGGTGCGATAAACTGACGTAGTCAGAAGGCGGAGATCATGGCGTTCGACTGGCAGAGCTTGACCAGCAAGGTTCGCGTGCTTGACGGCGCCTGGGGCACGGAGCTTCAGAAGCGCGGGCTGGCCGCCGGCGTGGCGCCCGAGCTGTGGAACGTTGACAGCCCCGGGCACGTGGAGGCCGTCGCCCGCAGCTACGTGCAGGCCGGCAGCGACGTCATCCTGACCAACACCTTCGGGGCGAACCGCTTCGTGCTGGACTCGCACGGCGCGGCCGACCGTGTTGCGCAGCTCGCGGAGGCCGGCGCCCGCATCAGTAAGAAGGCCGCCGGACAGGAGGTCAAGGTCTTCGCCTCCATCGGGCCGACAGGCAGGATCGTGATGATGGACGAAGTGCCCCGGGATCGCATCTCCGCGGCCTTCGCCGAGTCGGCCGAGGCGCTCGCCTGGGGCGGCGCCGACGCCATCGTCCTGGAGACGTTCAACGAGCTGGACGAGCTGGCGCTGGCGCTGGAGGCAGTCCGCAAGGCCACCGACGTGCCGGTGGTGGCCTGCATGACGTTCGCCTCGGGACCGGACGGCACGATGACCATGATGGGCAACAAGCCGGCGGACCTGGCCAGACTGGCCCGGCGCGCCGGCGCGGCCGCCGTCGGCGCCAACTGCGGCGTCGGGCCGGACAACTACGTCAAGGTGACGGCCCTGCTGCGCGAGGCGACCGACCTGCCGATCTGGATCAAGCCAAACGCCGGCCTGCCGCAGATCGTCAAGGGCCAGACCGTCTTCCCCATGGGCCCGCAGGAATACGCCTCGTTCGTCCCCAAGCTCATCAGGGCTGGCGCGACGTTCGTAGGTGGCTGCTGCGGCACCACGCCCGAGCACATCCGCGCCGTCCGCGCCGAGGTGGATGCGCACGCGCAGAGGTGAGTCGCTTTCGTTCTGAACCACAGAGGGCACAGAGAACACAAAGACTGACTTCGCGCGATTTGACCCGTATCCCGTCCCGGGGCGCCGGGGCGCAGCGTTGGGGATACCGTTATGTCAAAGCCGGCCCATTGCTATGGGTCGGCTTTCGTTCTGGAGCGCAGTTGCTGCCTCATTCCCTGGCGGTCGCTTTCAACGAAACCGGTTTCGGTGCCGGGCGAAGCTCCCAGATCCGCAGAGCAAGACCATCGAGGCGAACCTTCAGCACGCCGCCGGAGGCCGCGACGGCCTTGTCCTCAACCGCATCCCGAACCTGCCACTTCGTGCCCAGTCCGTCCACTTTCAGCGTCATCGTCTGCGGTTCGCGCTGGCCGTTGAGCACGAACACGTAGTGCTTGCCGCCGATCTGGCGGGTTGTCGTGTCGACGATCCCGTCCTTACGGTCGGAACTCACCTCGATCTTCAGAGGCGACTCGTCGGCCGTCAGCGCCGGCGTCATGCGGCGGATGAGCTTACTGTTCCACGCAAGCTCCGCCTCGTTCTGGGCGGGGATCTGCGCATAGACGAACGGGTCAAACGAGATGGGGAAGAAGCACACGCCGTCGGCCCCGTGGATCAGCGCCAGCCATATCTGGAACCGCAGTTCCGCGCGGCTGGGCGAGGGGTACCACGTGCCGCCCTCGGAGTTTTTGCGGTGCCAGCGGTGCGGGTTGATGTCCGGCCAGATGCTCACCTCTCCGCCTGGTCGGTCCTTGCAGTGTTTGCGGACGAGATCCACGAAGGTGGCCACGTTGCGGATGTTGGGACGGTTGGGGTCGCGAACCTCCGGCCAGACGTGTGAGATCACCGCGTCGGTGTGCTTGAGGGCCTCGGCGAAGAACTCCGGGCTCTGCCCCTCGAGGAACTCGTGGATGTCGATGTTGAACATGACGAAGCGGTTGGGGTCGCGCTGGCGGGCCCACTGGATGGATCGTTTGAGCCGGTCCATGCTGCCCGGGCGCGCCACCGCCACGTTGTAGCCCCACATGCACCGGCTCGCCTGCTGCCCCCTGCGGGGCGAGCCAACCACGCCCAGGCCGGTGGCCGTGGCCGCCGCCAGCGGGCTGGCGTGCGCCAACCGAAACTCAGCCCGCTCCCTGGTCGGCGCGATGATGCAGTTCATGCCAAGCTGCCTGTGGTACTCGAATAGGTACTGCGGCTGCACCCAGACGGCCAGCGGGATCACCGCGTTGCCCTCAACAAAGACCTGGCCCTTCGACCCAATGCGGCTATCACCCATCGCCATGGGCGCGCCCAGCAGCGCCGCGACCAGTCCGACTGCCCACGATCGACTCATTGAATGTCCTTTGCGTTCATTCGGCCATCGCATCAAACCGGCCCGCACGAGCAGCCCGGTCGCTCATTGTACAACGCCGCCCCGCCCGCCGGGTGTTTCTCCTTCGGCCGAAGCCGCAGCACCTCAGAGCGCTCCGAAGCATGCTGCAGCGCGAGGGGACCGCGTTCACCCATCAGGACCTAGTCAAGGGCGAACTGGCCTTGTGGACAGATGCTGCCTCACGAACGGACCGCTGGAGAGGCAGCGACACGTACCACTCGGGTCTTCGATGCTGACAAACGCGGAAAGCAGTAGGCTCGAGTGCTCCGCGTTGCCACGTTTGCCGGGCGCCGCCGCTACACCGGGCCTCCCGCGCGCGGCAGGCCCGCACGCCCTACTATTCCTTCAATTTCTGCTTCACTCGATAGAGCGTGCCGCCCTTGATGGCCAGGTACTCCAGCGTGTCGTCCGCGTGAAGGAAGATGCTCTCGCGGATGATGCGGTCCATCTTGGGGCCTATTCGGCCGCCCACAACCATTGTCCATTTCTCACCCAGGCGGGCCACGTAGGCCACCACTCGACTATCCGCGCTGAACAGGGGACCAGTCCATTTGTCGCGACCGGCCTTGTCGGCGAGGATCAGAACCTTATCGAACTTCGGCTGCTCGCGCCCGTTGACCACCACGAACATCTTGCCCTTCCGGCCGGCTCCATAGAGCAGCCGTGTTGAGTCCGGGCTAAAGAAGGGCAGCGTGAGCGCGTCGTACGGCGGCCCCGCTTCACCATCGACAACCATGAACCAGGCAAGCCCCAGGCGCCCCCGGTGCGCCACGTGCTCGCTATCGGCGCTGAAGACGGGCACTCCGTGCCATTGATAGGGCGGGTGTGCGTTGCCGTCGAGCACCATGAAGGCCACCTTGTCCCGCACACCCAAGTACGCGCTGCGTGTACCGTCCGGACTGAACAGAGGTCCCATTACCTTATCGCAGGCTTGGCCGGGCCGGCCGTCCACAACCATGTGCCACCCCCGACGCGATAGCCCCTCATACGCAAATCGCTTCCCGCCGGCGCTGAAATGAGGCCACTCCACGTCGGCGTACTTCGGGCCTTCGTTGCCGTCCACAACGATAAAGGAGAAATCCCTGTCGATAACACGGTAGGCCAGGCGTCTGCTGTCCGGACTGAACTTCAGCCACATTGTGTGGTCGTACTTGGGACCTTCGTTGCCGTCCAAGACGACGAACTCCTTGTTGCCGTCCTTCGCGCAATAGGCCAAGTGCTGGCCGTCCGGGCTGAAGACGGGGGGGGGCTGAACCCAGTCGTACAGCGGCCCCGCCCGCCCATCCAGCACCAACATGGACTTGCCGTCCCTACCCGCAATGTAGGCGAGATGCCTCCCATCCGGACTGAAAACAGGCTCCCTGGCGGAATCGAATTTGGGACCGGGCCTTCCGTCCACGAGTACGAACCATTTGGCACCGCTCCGAGCGCTATGCGCCACGTGGTTGCCGTCCCGGCTGAAGACAAAGGAACTGACGCGGGCGAAAGCAGGCCCCGGCCGACCGTCCAGGACCACGCACTGTTTCCCTTCGGCTCGGGCATAGTACGCCAAGCGTCTGCCGTCGGGGCTGAACGAAAGCACGCTGACGTCTTCATACTCCGGGCCGGCCCGCCCGTCCAGAACTACGAACTTGCGGTCTCCGTTCCAGGCGATGTAGGCCAGGTGATTGCCGCCGGGGCTGAAGCACAGCCCACGGATTCTGTCGTATCTACGC
>Ga0307378_10002646_pt1 | contig 27050 bp, 24 predicted proteins | sample UN1MG_FD_202238 | JGI IMG/M metagenome (GOLD analysis project Ga0307378, IMG submission 202238) | Soil microbial communities from Risofladan, Vaasa, Finland - UN-1 | ecosystem: Environmental > Terrestrial > Soil > Coastal area > Acid sulfate soil | place: Finland: Risofladan, Vaasa | collected...
AAGCCGAACGTCGTGAAAGTCGGGTGGCCGAAAGGCCTCGTGCTGATGCGGAAAGAGTCGAAGTCGAACGTCGACGTGAGTCTCAGCGAAGACAGCCGACAGACCGGGCCGGGCAGATGGAGCGTCGAATTGCTGAACTCAGAGAGGGCGCGGAACGTGCCGAGCAGGAGGGTCGGCAGGATGAGGCCGACAGACTTCGCCAGCAGGCTCGAAAGCTGGCCATTGGTGTTGAAGAAAACGGCCGGCAACCAAAAGTCCGTGATACGAAAGAACAAACCAAACGCCTGTATGCCATGGCCGCAGATGCCAAAGCGGCTGGACAATACGACAAGGCCGACGCGATTTACCGCGAAGCTAAAGAAATGGAGCAGCGTCTCACAAATATTGCCAAACCGAAGAAAGGTGTTGGTCAGGAGAATCGGTTGGAGCGTCAGGTCGAACAGTTGCGGGACCAGGTGAACGGTTTGCGTAAAGAAATCGAAGAGCTGAAAGAGATTGTACGTAACAGGGCTACGCAACGTTGAATCCTGGTACTTGCCGATCGATTGCTTATATAGGCTCGGTGCAGATGCCGGGTGCAAGATGATTCAAAACACTTTAGATTGACAACAAAGAGATGGACAATCCATGGTTGACGAGCGATAAGCTAAAATCACTGAGAATTCCGGCATTGTGTTTGATTCTTTGCCTGGGTTCATTATGGTCGAATTCTGCTGCCCGGGCGGAAGATAGCTGGCCCATGCTGGCACACGATCCGGGACGGAGCGGGGCGACATCGACGGAGATAAGGCCTCCGTTCGAGCGTAAATGGTACCGTTTGTTTCCCGATGAAGGATTGATGGCCGGCGTGCAGCCGATTGTTGTGGACGAAAAAGTCTTTGTCGGCACGATGGCGGGGGTTTTGCACGCTATGGATGACGCTACCGGCGAGGATATCTGGGCGTTTAAAACGCCCGGCGCAATTCTCCATACTTGTGCGGTGGACGGAAATAAGGTTTTCTTCGGCAACGCTGAGGGGAAAGTCTATGCTGTCGATGTCGCTGACGGCAAACTCGCCTGGTCCGTCCAGACCGGTGCGGCGGTTTGGAATTCGCCGGTAGTCTATCAGGGCGTGGTCGTGATTGGCAGTCGCGACGGCAAGGTTTATGCTATCGATGCCGAGAGCGGCAGGATCAAATGGGCCGCACAGACCGGCGGACCGCTGCTCTCAAGCCCCGCTGTCGATGCGAAAGCAGGAAGAGTTTACATCGGCAGTGAGAATATGCGCGTCTATGCGTTTGGCCTGGCCGGCGGAAGACAATTGTGGCACAGCGAAAAGCTGCCGGGGGTCAGTTTCCGAGGTTATCATCCTGTCGTTGCGCCGGATGGCTCGGTTATGGTTACCGTTACGCCATCGCTTTCGCTCGATTCTTTCGATCCAATCCTACATGACATGGTTAAGGAGATTTTTGGGGACTTTGCGAGCTGGCGGCACACGAAAGAAGAAAACGACCTGCTGCGGCAGGAGAACTTCGAACGCATGCAGGAACCGGGCACCTACGAGGCGCAACTGGATTATATTCGCAAACGCTTATCCGAGGAGCCGGCCTACCAGACTTTTTTTGTGCTCGACGCCGGCACCGGTAAGCAGAAATTTGTTGCTCCGATTGTATACGCAGAGAGTATGAACGGAACCGGTGCCCCGCCTGTTGTCACGCCGGACGGCAAAGTCATCGTAAAATTCCGGGCATTGCTGCGCAGTCGTTACGAGCATTACTCGCCGTTTCTGAATGTTGGGTACCTCGATACATCCACCGGTCACATTACACCGATCATGGATCAATCTCGCACATACGGCTGGCACGACAGCCTGTTGCTCGTACACGATGAGCAGTGTCAGCTTGTTGTGGCCGGGCGAGTGCTGATTAATACGCATCAGGACAATGTAAATGCGCTGGATCTGGATACCCTGGCGGGATATCCGGAACCGTTTTGCCGCAATATCCACGAGCCGAAAGCCGGTGAGGCGGCCGGTATTTGGGTGGCTCTACTTCGCGGCGGGACGCTTGAAGCAGGTAAGGAATGGCTTCCGCGGGGTACGGCTGTCTATGGTGGCGGCTCAGTGATCGATATGCCCGTTTCCATTGCCGGCGACAGTTTCTATTTTGTACCGACTCATGAAATCAACGCCGGTGCTGCTGTGATTGCCTACAGGATGAAAACCGATGGCAAGGCCGGCGAAGCCTCTGAAATGCCCAATGCCGAATTCGCCGAGGACGAGTGGAAGAAAGTTCAGTGGCTCCCCTGGGACTGGGATACATGTGAAATGCCAAGACTGAACCATCTGACAAAGAGTCTTCCGGGCAAAATCCCGGGTACACGTCAACAGCCGCTTACCGAGCAGGCTGCCGGATCGGCCAGTCTAATAACAGATGACCAGCTCGACCGGTTCATCTGGGAGACGCCTACGGTGGGGTTTGCAGATACAAACGATGGCTCAACCCTAAGGAAAGAGCTTTTTCGTTCCGTCAGAGAACTGATCTCCAAAGATTGGCGTCCGCTTGTTTTTCCGCCGGGAAAGCATCCACGAGAGGCTTATAGGTTCTTTGCCGAACCGACTGAGAACCTTTTGACCCTTGCTCGGGCGTACGAATATCTCGACAGCGCACTCCAGCAGGAAGTTAGGCAATACATTGCGAGAATGAGCCGCCCCGGCGGTGTGCTGGATGGGCCGACGGGACGGCGTACGTATGAACCGGATTCAGGCGAGATTCGCTCCTTGTATGATATTCCCGCTGAACGGCTGTTTCGAGTTAACGATGATATTACCCGGCAGGTGATTGCCAGGCTGTATCCGCTGTGGCTCTGGGCACATGTGATTGGAGACTGGAGCAGGATCGAGCGTGATTGGCAGAGTTTGCGAAAACTTGTTGCCGAGGCGCCAAATAAAATGGAGGAAGATTGTCGCAACGGCTATCTGGCGGGGCTGATTGCTTATTGTCGAATGGCGCAGCGGATGCGCGATAATGCTGCGGTTGAAAAGGGCCTAGTCATCACTCGCGCAGCGCTGCGTGAACGACTGGCTTTCGAGTTTGCCCATACACGTGGCGGGCTTATCACGCAAGTGCCGGTTTCTCGCTCGATTTTTTCACGCTGGAGACACCTGACACCGGAGATCGGCCGTTTTTGCGCCAGTTATGCAGGACAGACACACAAGCACCTGATGGATGTTTGCGTTGATTACCATCGACCGACATGGCACCTGGCGTGGGGTGTTGAGACGATGTGGCGCAATGAATGTCCTTTTGCATTTCCGACGATGTCCGCTGAAGTTTTTGCTGCCAAGGCTCTAATTCTTCACGAATCGGCCGAAAAGCTCATAAGCTACCTCGATATTCCCTGGTGTAAAGCCGACCTTTTTTACATTCAAAAACTTGTCTTATGTATCGAGGCCCATGGCAAAGTCACATGGCAGAGCGAATCCATTTCGCAGTAGCATGATCATAATCGAAGCTAACTTTGCCTGTCGTCGGAATTTAAATGCTATCGCAATTAAGGATTATTCTAACTCAAAGCTAAAAACTACAACATACAAGCGATATTTTCGGACATTTAGCAATTATTACTCATGGCTTTCTGTTTCAGCGTCCGATATAAACATGGTATCAGGGTGGATTTGAGGGTATATATTTGTGGAAATCGGATTCAGAAGAAGCGTTAGTGCACAAGAATTGCCTGCCGGCAACTATATTGTAATGATGCTGGCGACAGTAACATTTGCAATTCAGATGATCGGCGATCCCAAACAGCAGTATTTGAATGGCTATATTCTGAAGCAATTAACTTTCTCTTCGATGTTTGGCTACATGTGGCTTCACATGAGTATGGCGCACATTGTCGGAAATCTCATAACACTCTGGATATTCGGTCGCCACGTAAGTCTCAAAATAAGCGATGGAAGCTATGTTCTTTCGTATCTTTTAATAGGAATCGCTGCATCTGCCGTACATGTTTATTACGATGGTCGTCCGACTATCGGTGCAAGTGGTGCCATTATGGGTGTTCTTGGGATGCATGTCGTTCTTTGTTACAGGCAATTTGGCGTTTTAGGTCCCTGGTTAATTTTGATCTGGTTTTTGTTAAATCTAACTGCCGGTATTATCGGGGGTTATCCCACAACATATATGGCGCACGCCGGTGGATTCTTAGCCGGCATGATTCTGGCGTCCCTGCTTATAATCTTCAAAGTAGCCAAATGTGACGACACAGGCCAATCGCTTTTACGAATCATTAAACCTTCTTTGTACAAAGCCGGTCTATACGAGAGCTCCAATTTGTCGCAGGAGGCGGTATTGATAACGAAAGGTCGGCCGGGGATTGCTGCCCGTGTTAGCTACGAAGTGGACGAAGTAAAATCAGTCAAACAGGCTCAACACGGCAAAGAACCGGTATTAGGTTAGAGATTGCCCCAATTTGAAATCCTGACGCAAAGATTTAACAGGAGACCTGTTAGTTTAAAACATCAAATATATCTTACCAGGGTTTTCAAAAAGTCTATTATTTTGTTCTAAAATCGTTTCGAAAGGTTTTCGGAACAAAGATTTCTATTCTTTTCAGATATTTCTTTTCCATTGTTAAAAAGTAGCAAAAAAACAATTCCCCAAATCCCCCATACTCTTTTTTTGCTTATATTTCCCAAGATTTTCCTTGACGTTTTACTCTATAATTGATATAATAAATAAAAATGAAATTGAGCGGGAGAAGAATGCCTTTAGCCGCGTAAAGAAGGATAGCTAAAGGTTTATACGTGCTGTATATAGATGCGTTTCCAAAGGAGGCGGAGATGGTGTTGTCAGGGATATTAGGCGTCAAGATGATTTTGTTGTTTCCTTTGCGGTTTTTGATAAATAAGGCGAGCGGGATAAAAGCGGCTGGTCATTTTAATAAATTTTTCGTTGTAAGTTATTCGTTTTTAGGTTTTCATAGGCAGATAATCTCCACACTACAAGGAATTAGAGTGTGCGGTTATTTATTTTTGAGCAATTTACACCTGCGATTTATTATATTTGGTTGCCGCTCAATCCCAATGATCAGTATCGGAGGAGAAAATAATGATTTCAACGAGTGACATAACCCAGTCGTCCGGGAAAAAAGCCAACATTCGCTTTGGTGAACTACTCTTATCCAAGGGTCTTTTGAACCGAAGAGAGCTGACAGAGGCATTAAATGAGCAGCGTAGTCGTGGTGGCCGGCTCGGCGAGATATTAGTCAAACTCAAAATGGTAAGCGACGAGGATGTCAGATGTGCTTTGGCCGAGCATCTCGCTACGGAGCGGGTCCATTTGGATGGCAAAGACATTGATATGGACATAGCCCGTTTGGTGCCTGAAGCCATCGCCAAGCGATTTAATCTTGTTGCTATCGACGAGAAGGACGGCAAGGTTTTGGTGGCCATGGCCGATCCGCTTGACATTGTCGCGACTGATACGATAACCATGAAAACCGGCCGGGAGATTCAGCCGGTTCTTAGCTCGCTTCGAGAGATTCGCCTGACGATAGAGAAGGTTTATCACGGTTCCGATATCGACGAGCAGAGCCTTCGCGATCTGGTCGAGCACGCGGTTAACACTGAGACCGAAGAAGAAGGGGCGGAGCAGGACACATTGATGGAGAACGCCTTGAATGCCCTGGAGGCGGATATAAGCGTAGAGGAAGCCGCGACCAGGGCACCTGTGATCCGGTTTGTCGACTTGCTGCTCAGGCAGGCGGTCAAGAGCAGGGCAAGTGACATTCACGTCGAGCCGCAGGAATTTACGATGACAATTCGTATGCGGATTGACGGTGTGCTACAGGACATGGTCCCGCCGCCCCGAAAAATGCAGGCGGCGATAGCTACCAGAATAAAGATTCTCTCGAAGATGGATATTGCCGAGCGCCGGCTGCCACAGGACGGCAGGTTCAAAATCAAGGCGCCGGGCAGGGATATCGACGTTCGCGTTTCGGTAATTCCGACAATATACGGCGAAAAAGTCGTCATGCGAATTCTGGACTCGTTGGCGGTGAATCACAATCTCGATCAATTGGGATTCGATCCCGAGCTTCTCGAAGAGTTTAAGATGATGCTCTCGCAGCCGCACGGGATCATTATTGTCACCGGCCCGACCGGCAGCGGTAAAAGCACTACTTTATACTCGGCGTTAAATTACCTTAGGAATCCGCGGAAGAATATTACGACCGTTGAGGATCCCGTCGAATACCGCCTGGCCGGCATAAACCAGATTCAGGTAAAGCCGGAAATCGGCCTGGATTTTGCCGAGTCCCTGCGTGCGATTCTCCGCCAGGACCCGGACATTATCCTCATAGGCGAAATTCGAGACAAAGAGACGATTGACATAGCGATAAAAGCCTCGCTGACGGGCCACCTGGTTTTGAGCACGTTCCATACGAACGATGCTCCCAGTGCCATCAGCAGGATGGTCTATATGGGCGTTGAGCCGTACCTGCTGGCTTCTACCGTCAATTTAATCGTTGCTCAGCGGCTCATAAGGCGGATTTGCGACCGCTGCAAGGAGCCTGTAGCTATTAACGAGCAGGTTCTAAGGCGTTTGAACGTTGACATGGACCGGGCCAGGGACGCGGTTTTCTATCACGGCAGAGGCTGCACAACCTGCGGCGGGACAGGATACATGGGTCGATTGCCGATATTCGAGTTCCTCGTAACCGACTCCGAGATTCGTGACAAGATATCGATCGGCACAAGTGAAGCCAAAATAAGGGAAATGTCGCGTGAAAGAGGTTACAAGGGACTGCTTGGAAGCGGTGTCGACCGGATGCTGGATGGTATGACTACCGCTGAGGAGGTTCTTGGCGCCACATTTACTCAAAAAATTAGGTCTGACCGATAAAAATGTCTTGCTTTACCTGAACTTAAGGGTATATTTAGCCGTAAGGGATTAGAATACTCTTAGGAAGGTTAAATAGATGATTACGTATAGATATGTCGCTCTTGACTATACGGGCAATATGAAGGAAGGTTTGACCAGCGCCGCGTGTGAAACCGATGTGCTCGGCTGGCTTCGCGAACAGGGATGTACCCCTGTTTCGATCGATGTGGCCGACTCCGGCGTCAAAACCCGCCGGCGCCTGTCTCTGTTCAAGAGGGTCAGGTCTGGCGAATTAGCGGCGGTTTTCTGGCAGTTGACGACGATGGTAGAGGGCGGAATCACTATTGCCGAAGGCTTGGAAGCCATTGCCGAAGACATAGAAAATGCCAGGCTCGAAAATATACTGCGCCGGTTGCTGGCGAGGATAGAGCGGGGCGGGACAGTCTCGGACGGCATGGCCGAATTTCCCAGGGTGTTCAACAAGCTCTGCTGCTCGTTGATAATGGCCGGCGAGACCGGCGGTAATATCGGCGCGGCATTCAGGCGGGTTGCGGAATTTTTCACCAATCGCGACAAGCTGGCAAGGAAGGTCAAAAAGGCGATAGCCTACCCCGCCTTCGTGGTCGGTTTTGTGGTTTTTATATGCATAATCATAATGACCCTGGTCATTCCACGATTCCGTGACATATTCGACGAGATTGGAGCGGGCCAACTGCCTGCCTTCACCAGGGCATTCATGGGAGTCTATGATCTGCTGGTCCAGAACAGCTTCTACGTCATAGGCTCGATTCTGCTGGTAGTTATTGTAACAGTCCTTGCCTATAGAAGAATCCCAACTGTGCATTATATGTTCTCGGCCCTTGCCCTGCGCCTGCCTTTGTTCGGCAAGCTGTTCAAGCAGGCATTTATCGCGACGTTCTGCAGGACAATGTCAAACCTTCTGCGGGGCGGCGTCCCGGTCCTGGAGGTGTTCGATATTCTATGCGAGATGACCTCGAACGATGTTATGAGAGCGGCGCTGACCCGGACCAGGGCCGATATAGTCGGCGGGGCAAGCATCCATTTGAGTATGGCCGGGACAAAGTTTTTTCCGAATATGGTCATTAAAATGGTCAGGGCCGGCGAAGAGAGCGGCTCGCTCTGGAAGTTGCTCGACAGGACCGCAGATTATTACGAAGAAAAAGTCGATGCCCTGATATCCATGATGACGTCCCTGCTCGAGCCAATGTTGATAATCATGGTTGGTATTATAGTATTGGCCGTTGTATTGGCGCTGTATCTGCCGATATTCTCACTGTCGGATGTCACAGGATAAAACAAGTAGAAAAAGAAAAGGGAAATAGAAAAACAATTTATTAACCGTATTAGTTAGGAGAAGAAAAAATGAAGAGCAGAAGAGGATTTACATTGATTGAGTTGATGGTGGTGGTTCTGATTGTCGCCGTTCTGGCGGCGGTTCTGATTCCCATGCTGACGGCTCGATTGGAAGCCGCAAGATGGTCGGAAGGCAAGGCCGGTGCAGGCACAATCGCTACGTCAATCCGTGCTATGGTGGCCGAGGAAGGTGAGGAGTTTGATGACACCGACCTTGATGTGATCACTTATGTGAAGGCGGATGATCTCCAGGGAAGATGGTTCGGTCAGGCCCGCTACACAATTACGTCCCTTTCATATCCAGGTACGACTCCGTATCCAGTTGACTATGTGATCCAAGTTACGGCACCACCACCTGCGGAAGGTGGAACAGCTTGGAATGTCCCAACGTGGTATTTGAATAACAAAGGACAATGGAGTAAGACTGGCACGTTCCCGGCTTTTACTCCACCGCTCTAATAAACTGGTGGATAGGGCGACTGGTACTCATTTATGCATTCATCCTAACGAGTATGCTGCATTGGTGAGTACGGAAGTGTACAATGTCAACCGCAGAAGAAATGGAATCTTTCTCCGTTAACCATTCAGGTCCTATGGCCCGGGCGGTGATATTTAATCATTAAGGACCGTCCTTGATAAGGATGAGAAGGATGGAAATGATGCGAAAAAAACAAAACAGAGGCGTGACATTAATTGAGGTAATGGTAGCTTCGCTTGCCGTCTTCGTTATCTTCATAGGCGTGATGAACTTTCAGTATTACTGTGCAGTGGCTGCCCGCAAGGCCGATGTTCGAGCGACGGCCGCCAGGCTTGGACTGCTTCTGCTTGAGGACTGGAAAACCGCAGGTGGAGATGCAGATTATGTACCGGTGAGCGTGTTTGGGCCGGCAGGTTTGGATATATTGGATATCGAGGACTCAACTATAGGGCCTGTTGGATTAAATAATGTGATAATTGCTGGATCTTCCATGATTACTATCGGAAATACGGAGTATTGTGTCACACTCTCGTACGACGATGGTATAAATGATCCACAGGGTCCGCAGATGTTGAATGTCACCATTGCCAACAGAAGCATCTCTGGAGAACTCGATAGACCGATCAGCATTACAACATATGCAAATTATTAATCAGAAAAGAAAAGGAGGCAGCGAGAAACATGACTGCTCGCGAGTACAAAGTCAGCGAAGCATTTACGCTTGTTGAGTTGATGGTGACTATACTTGCGGTCGTTGTTCTGATAATCGGCATCTCTGCAATGTTGGCACAGGGCCATCTGGGCTACCGCAGGTTGTATAATCGCGTGAATAGCGAAGTTGTAAGAAACGCACATGAGGCGAGAAGGACATTTGAACGTATAGTCCGCAAGTCGAGTATAAGAAGACACGACCCTGACGATCCTGACAGCTCCCTCCCCACCAACGAACTTTGCGTCTATTACTATTCCGATCCGATGGCTCCGCTTACAGTGCCTGATAGATATGCGAGGTTCTATCTGGCCGATAACGCTCAGTGGGCTGATACGGAGCTTATGCTGGATCAAGGGCCAGTGGATTTTGCTGCGCTTCCAGCATCGGGTCCGACTATGCCGGCACTCCCGGCTCCCGACAGCACTATTATGCTCGCACATTATGTTACGGTACCTGCCTCAAGCATTTTCTCAACACGAGGGCAAGCAGTGCGAATGGTATTGATGCTCGATAACCAACCTGTCAGCAGTTTAAACAAAATTGAAACTTTGAAGATGATCGTAACCACCACGGCTATTCGCCACAATGATCCACCATAATGATCATTAGTCCCAACTCGCAAATGCTGCTTTGACAAAAATATGACGGCAAAAATCGGTTTGTTAGAACAGGATATTTTTAATGAACAAAGCCTTTATTTCGTTGGACAGGACTGCGCACTCTGAGTAAAATAGCTGTAGAAAGGTTTGGAAGGAGAAAAAAAAGATGGAAACCAGAAAACGAAATTCGAAAAGAAACAAAAGAGGCATGGTGCTGCCGCTTGTCATTGGGATTGCTATCATCCTGGCGATTTTAGGCTTTGGTTTGCTAAAGCTGGGTTTCAGCAGTCAGCTTGTTTCGATACTGACGAAAGCAGAGATATCTGCTCGCAGCGCAGCCGACGCCGGCCTTGCAGAAGCAATGTACAAGATGAACGAAAAGTTGGCGCTAGGGCCCTGGGACCCCACAGCGGTTTTACCTGGCGCTGCGGGGGTGACGTTGGAACCTGATTCATCTCGTGCACGTTATAGTTATAGCGTTAATGGAGTCCTCTGGCCGCCCTATTATAGGATTGACTCAACAGGCGAATCAGTACGCGCCGTCAAGACAGTTTCTGTCATAACGAGCATGCACTCGTATTGGGCTGGTATCGGAGTCAAGATGAATGTCAATATTAATTCCAAAACTGAGTTCGGCACAATTCCCCCACAAAGCGATTTCGTATTTTCGATCCGCACCAACAGTACTGAGCCAGGGTCAATCAACCTGGCCCCTAATACTCACATTCCGGGTGAGGTAGTCGTAGGCCCAGGTGGCGACCCTGAGGAAGTTATTATCGGTAAATCTACTACAACAATAGATGGGGCTACTTATGCCGCTACCGAGTATATGGATTTTCCATTCAAACCGCTGCCGGTCGGATTGGTTCCCAGCGAGTTGCCAGCCCCCGTCGGTGGGATTACTACGATACCTGCCGGCCTATATGAATATCCTACAATTATTATGGGTGCTGGCGACGAAATTCATATTGTTGGAGATGTCAAGTTTTATACTCCTGAAGTGAGAATTCACAACAGTGGCGTTTTGAGAGTCCTGGGCACCGGCTCGTTAGAATTATTTGTGGGCGGACCTTTCATAGCAGACGAAGGGTCACTCATGATCAATGATGCTCTGGACGCTACGAAACTGAAGATATTCGGGACTCCTGATTGCAGGTCAGTAATCATCAAAAACTCTGGTGACTTTTGGGGCGCAATCTCTGCGCCAAACGCGGATTTGATGATCCACAATTCAGGATCCACTTATGGAGGATTTATTGGCAACAATCTTGATATGAAAAATTCAGGCATATTCTATTTTGATGTCAGACTGGCTTCTGAATATGAAGATCCAGTCTACTTTGGGATAGATCGCTGGTGGGAAATAACCGGTCTTCCTGAATAGCTATGATATGCTAAGAAAGGTAGAGCAAATAAGGATAAGATGTTCGGATTAGGTCGACAAGAAATAATGGGAGTGGATATCGGCTCATTCGCCGTGAAGATCGTCCAATTGCGCAAAGCGAGCAATCACTGGCTTGTAACTGCGGCGGGTATTGTTGACATATCGGAAAAAGGCACTGACAATCCCGGCCGGAAAGAGACAAACTGTGCCCGGGCAATCCATAACTGTATGCGTCTGAGCGGTATCAAGACCAAATTAGCCGTATGCGGCGTGGGCGGGTCGGAAGTCGCCGTACGGAATTTCGAATTTCCCATAATACCCGAAGAGCAGATAGAACGGGCGATTATGATGGAAGCCAGGCAGGTTTGCCCGTTCAATACGGACCAGGTCGCCGTTGACTATCGCCTGATACCCGATGGTAACAGTAAAACCAGGGGGTACATGGTAGTGGCAACCGACAGGCTTCTCAAGAGCGTGGTCCGGCTGGCCGGCAGGGCACACCTGAATTGTGCTTTGATGGACGTGGACGGATTGGCGCTTTTGAATTGCTTCAATGAGGTTGAAAAGCCCGAGAAGAATCATGGGACGGCGATTCTGAATATCGGCAGTAATTGTACGACTTTTACTATCGAAGGGGAGGGCGGCTGGCCGTTCATCCGTAACCTTAGCTACGCCGGCGAGAGTATTGTAGAGAGTATTGCCGCTGAAAACGAAATGACGCCGGATGCGGTCAAGACAATGTTCGCCGGCAATCCGAAAGGAATTCCGGCAAATATTCAGGACAGCTTCAAGAGGGCCTGTGACAGGCTGATTAACGATATCACGAAAACAGTACGCTATTACGGCGCCCAGGAGCGGTCAAGCGATATCCGGAAAATATTAGTCTGCGGCGGCTTTGCCCTGTTCGGGGAAATCGTAAGAATCCTCGACAACAACCTGCCGATGGACGTCAATTTGTGGAATCCCTTCGAGAAAATGCGATGCCACGTGGGACGTAATCATCGCGGTGTCCTGGTGAAAAGCATCCTTCGTAAGAATGGCCCCGCGATGGCGGTGGCTGCCGGTCTTGCCATGAGGGCAGTATAATATGCACACGATAGATTTGCTAAGAGGACAAGGCATCCCCGCAAAAACCACCTTCGGCAGCGCGGCTATGGTTGTTGTGATGGTTGTAGTTCCGATTCTTGCCGCGGCCGGGATGGTGGACCGGTATATGCAAAACAAAACCGATATAGAAATACAGCAACAGACAATAACTACGGAAGAGGCAACGATAGCTCAATTTGCGGACGCCGTGAAGTTCAAAGAATCGCTGGAAAAGGAACAAGGCGCTATCAATAGCAAGTTGTCGGAAGTCTCATCCAGCCTCGGCAATTATATCCAATGGTCGCCTGTCCTGCAGACTTTAGCCAAACACCTGCCGGCTAAGATGGTCATGAGCGGGCTCAGGGCCGGAAGCACAAGCCTGCGGCAAACAGTGGCAAGCGAAAAAGACCCTAAGCAAACGGTCAATGTTACTATCACCAGGAGAACGCTGGTTCTGGATATCAGCGGCAGTGAGCAGCTTGACTACGGCAGCTTAGTTCAAAGTTATGCGAGCCGCCTGAAGTCATCGCAGGAGCTCGGCCCGAAACTCGAAAATATCGAGGTCTCGCAGAAACCCGGCAGTACCGGAGACATAAAAACCGTTTCCTATACGATGAATCTTATGTTCAAATCCGGAACGTTGTGAGTCTTTTATGAAGTCGATTTACAGAAAATACTTTAAAATAGGAATTATATTCTGGGCGTTTTGCTTCATTATATTGCTGTTGAGCTATTTGTTCGTTCTGGCGCCCCAGGAAAGTCTCCGGCGTATAACTGAAAGAAAGCTCGCCGACACAAAAAACCTTGCACAATCCGCGAGAGAGGCTGCTGAGGAGAAAAACAAAAATCTGCTGCTCGAACAGCTCTCGAATTCGGGCAAGAGACTCAAAGATTTCGTTATCGAGCAGGAAAATTCGGCTAATTTGACGTTCGATATAGGCCGGATATCCAGCGAAGTAAAACTTGATTCGTTTAGCAGCAATTTTACAGGCGGCGAAGGAACCATAAAAACAGATAATTATAAGCACATAATCGCAAGGCAGATTAGCGTCAACTTCAATTCGAGTTTCAATAAATTTGCTGTTTTCCTTAATGCCCTGGAGAGGAGCCGGCCGGTCTTCTTCATCGATACATTTTCAATTACCCGGTCCGCAGAGAGTGATTCAGGCCATAAAGTGGATATGAAACTGGCGGTTTTAGTCGGAAAAGACGCTAAAACTAAAGGTGTTGACGGTTGATTATGTTTGGTGTAAACTCGGGCGAAGGGGGAAACGCAGGTTTCAAGATATATAAAATGAGAACGGTAGCAATAGCGAATCAAAAAGGCGGCTGCGGCAAAACAACTACGGCAGTAAATCTTGCCACAGCTTATGCCGTATCGGGAAAGCGGGTCTTATTGATCGACCTTGATCCGCAGTCCCATGCGACAATAGGATTGGGCCAGGATCCGGAAACACTTGAGTGGACCGTGTATAACCTGCTTACCGATCCCAGTGCTTCCGCTTCCATGCTGGCGATAGATAGTAACGTGGATGGGCTGTCCTTGCTGCCGAGCAATATTTTGCTTTCCGGCATCGAATTCGAGCTGGCATCGCTCGAAGGCAGAGAGTATGTATTGAGCAATAAACTTAGCGATGTGAACGGCGCTTACGATATATGTTTTATAGACTGCTCTCCCTCGCTTAGTTTGCTGACCTTAAACGCCCTTGTCGCGAGTGATGATGTTATTATACCGGTTCAGACACACTATTACGCCCTCGAAGGCTTAAGGCAGTTGCTCGAGACTATAGACATTGTTAAGAAACGCTATAATAAAAACCTGGATATCCTCGGAATACTGCTGACCTTTGTTGAAAGCAGGACAAAATTGAGCAGGCAAGTCCAGCGGCAGATGAGGGAGTTCTTCGGTGATTTGGTTTTTGATACGGTCATTCATAAAGATGTAAGGTTGGCCGAAGCTCCAAGTGCTCATGAACCTGTTTTCATTTATTCCCCGGGATGCAAAGGCGCCGTTGAACATAAAATCCTGGCTGAGGAGATAGGCTGAGCGATGTCAAAGAAACGAACAGGGCTCCAAAGTGAAATCGCGGGGATTTTTTCCGGTGTACCGGTACCGAAGAAAAGCGGCTCACGTTCTCAATCCGGCGTTCCGGCACCAAAGCCCGACGATCCGGCATCAAAGCCCGGCGGTTCTGTTATTTCTAAACCAGTGGCTCCGCAGCCGGTAACTCCGAAACCGATGGCTCCTGTAACACCAATGCCGGAAAGACCAGTTGGCTCGATACCGGCGGCTCCGCGGCCAAAAGTTGTCGAAGTCAAAGTTCCTGAGCAAAAAATAAGACAAGCCCCCAAAAAAATATCCCGGCGACGGAAAGACAAACTCTTTGCACCCAAAGCCGGCGCCAGTTCCTCAAGACAGAAAACGTCAATTATATTGTTTGTCCTTCTTTCAATCGTCCTGGTTGTCGTGCTTGCTCGACCCTACCTGGCATCTCGCAGAAATCCAGCTACTTCTCAGACGGCTGGAAAGACAAATGCCGGCAATTCGACCATGGCTAATATTGAGATTGACTGGCCGGTGCCGCCGCTTTATTCTGCAGGTCTTCGCGATCCTATGGAATTAGGCTCACGGCAGCAGATAAGAGCTGAAACGTCCGTTGGCCCTGTGGTTATAGGGATTGTCGTTAGCGAAGACCTTAAACAAGCTATTATTGGCACGGATTACTTACAAGAGGGTGATATCGTGCCGGGCACGAAGATCAAAGTCAAGAAAATAAATCCGAATAGTGTCGAGTTTGAGAAGGACGGAAAGACATGGACACAAGGGACACAAGAGGTTCAAGGTAAAACAAAATAATGTAAAGATTGTGAAGGATGTTGTTTTCAGGGGGAAATCTTAGAAAGGAGAATATTATGAAAAAATGTTATGAACTCAGGCAATTGAAAATGTTGTTGGCGCTGCTGTTACTACTTGGCTTCTGCGCTGTTACTATCGCTCAGCAAGCTGATCAGACAGCAAAGGAGGAGAAGGTTTTGACAGCCGTGGGTGAAAAGATGCTTAAGAAGATCAGCGTCGATTTCCGGGACACGCCTATTGACGATGTCATAATAACTATTGGCAAGCAGGTAGATTTGGATATTGTCAAAGGTCCGGATGTCACCGGAAATGTTACCGCCACTCTAACGGACGTCCCGCTGGAAGAAGCGCTGAACCACATTCTCTCTGCCTATGGCGCTGGGTACGTGGCAAGTGAGAACATGATAAGAATCGTTCCTTCTTCACAGCTCACCGAAGAAACGGAAAAAATGGTCAGCAAAGTTTATCGAATCGTCTATGCCGATGTTAAAGACGTAGAAAAGGTCCTGACAAAAGCAATTTCGAAGCGTGGTACAATAACAGCCAACCCGGGAACCAGTAATATCATGATTACCGATACCGAGAGCAAGATTGCGGCTATCGATATATTTGTCGAGGAGATGGATCGCAGGACTACTCAGCTTCTCGTCGAGGCGAGAATCTACGATATAACCAGCGCTGACACTCTTGACTTGGGAGTCAAATGGGACGCGGGACGCAATACCGGAATGGGCACACAAACGGCCGGAGGCCCAGTAGTGGGCTTCAGCCGAAGCGATCCCTACATAGACGGAACTATGGACAGTACTATCAGCAAAGCGACGGCTACAACCGGAACGTTGAACTTTGGCTTACTTAATGAACACATCGACATTGACATGCTGTTAACGGCAGCGCAGGGACGTGCCAATGCTAAGCTTCTTGCCAGCCCTCGGATATTAGTGCTCGATAATGAAACAGCTACTTTTAAGGCTATCAGAGAAATCCCTTACCAGCGGCTGCAGCAGGGAGGATATCAGAGTTTTGGGACAACGGAGTTCAAAGAGGTTGGTGTCGAGCTTGAGGTGACACCTCATCTTGCGAAAGACGGCATGATTAGGCTGCACATAGTACCTGTTTTTAGTGTTCAAGTTGATAATATTGATATATCGACAACAGGAACCGGAGGCACTACTTCTACAAGCCCTCAACCGGTAGTTGACAGACGTGAAGCTGATACAATAACATTAGTCGAAGATGGAACTACCGTTGTGATCGGAGGCTTGCGCAAGGAGGAAGTTACTACAGAGGTTAGCAAGATACCGTTACTCGGAGATATTCCTATTTTGGGTGCGCTATTCAGATTTGAAGGTGAATCAACCATTAATAGCGAACTGGTTGTATTCATCACTCCCAGGGTCATTGAGCAGTCGGTCCTGACAGAGGCTGAGGCTGAGTTTCTCGAAGCAACTGAAATTAGCAGTCCTCAGCTACCGACTACAAGGATCGATACTGCCACTGGGAAATTAAAATAATTGCGAATACGGAAAAAGGCTGTAGCAAGGCCGAAGTTTATGGCCCCAAGCAGATATCCCGGGCTTAAGCATATATTGTTCGCTAAGAGATATAGTGCTTTGCTACACCTTGGTTGATGATTATTATTGCTCTTACCAGGTACGGGGCAGGTTGTATAAAAGTTACACCTGCCCCTGCCTGAGGCAACGTTGGGTTTGGCCCCTCGTAAGCGAGGAGTGGCGATAGAAGTATCGTATTAAAATGATCGGCCGAAGTTCGATAATGAAGACATAACTTCGATTGTCCGGAAGTTATTTTTGTATAGCTTAGAAAGGGTGTTTGATAATGGTAGAGATAAAAGGGATATTAACCGAGGCGGTCGAGAGAGAAGCCAGCGATGTTCATATAAATGTTGGCCTGCAGCCTATCATCCGTGTAAATACCGAACTCGTTGAAACAAACTTTCCAATCATTACCGATGAAGATGCAAAAGAGATACTAATTTCATTGATTGGGCAGGACAAATTCAATACGTTTGAGCAAAAAAGGGATTTTGATTTCTCGACAAGTATTACAGATCCGGACCAGCGGTTCCGCGTTAATGCACATTATCAGCGTGACACAATTGCAATTGCCTTCAGACTGATTTCGGACCGTGTACCTACAATTGAAGAATTGAATTTGCCGGATAAAATCAAAGAATTCGCCGATCTGCCGAGAGGATTGGTATTGGTAACGGGGCATACAGGGGCCGGAAAGAGTACGACGCTCGCTTCGACGATAGGGCTGATCAATTCAAAATACCGAAAGCGGGTAATCACGATTGAAGACCCCATTGAATATTGGCTCTTGAACGATAAGTGTATGATAGAGCAGCGTGAAGTCGGTTCGGACTGTCCTGATTTCACAACGGGGCTGAGGCATATTCTTCGTCAGGACCCCGATATCATCATGGTCGGTGAGATGCGTGACCTGGAGACCACGAGTTTCACACTTACAGCCGCTGAGACCGGGCACCTTGTTTTCAGTACCCTGCATACTCCGAATGCATCTCAATCGATAGAACGTGCCATAGACATCTATCCGGCTAATCAGCAGACTCAGGCTCGAACTATGCTGGCAAATGCGCTGCAGGCCGTTGTCTCGCAGACTCTGTTCAGGCGAATTGATGAGCCTGGTATGGTACCCAGCACAGAGATACTATTGTGTACATCGGCTGTCAGGAACTGTATCCGCGAGAACAGGATTTACGAGATACCCAATATTATCGAAACATCTCGCCGTTTTGGGATGCACACGATGGATAATAGTATCGCCGAACTATGTTTGAAGGGGTATATCGACAAGGAAGAAGCGATATTACGATCGAGTAATCGGGCCAAAATGGAGAAGGCGCTTCTGCTCGCTCGAAGAAGCTGAAGCTTGCCCACGGCGAGACCCGGTTAAGTTTCGCGAGGCACCATCCCGCAGCGAAGCCGCGGAGTCGGCGGTCTCAGATTATCGGATTTACCAGCCTTAATCAAACCATGTGTATCGGACCTTATGCAGATACCTGGCGGATCGTACAGCGAGCGCTTTTGAATTATTATCAGAAAAAATGCACTTTTCTCCAAGATAATTTGGAGAGCCGGCGAATTATGCCGATAATAGCAAGTATGGAACACTCGGGACAAAACGTGTTTATCGAAACGATATTAATGGGTAGTACAAGATTATCCGGCAGGATTTCGGCGCCGCCGAGTGGCATCTATAGATTACCTGCTTTTTATAAGGAGATGTACAAATGGAAGATTTAGTACTTAGTTTACTCTGTATGTTGCTTATCGTGATCTTGGCAATATACTGGACTGTGTGGAAAATCCGAGCCGAATTGAAACAGAACCTTGAGAAGGCTGCATCAGAGCTTTCCGAGATACGCAAATCGCTTGAGAAAAAAGCGGACAAGGCATAGCCAGCACTGAGCGAGGAGGGCGCATGGCGATTAAACCATCTGCCGCAACGGCGAACCGATTGCAGTAGTAACCATACCCCCTCCATGCGTTCTTCTTTTGAGAGGGTTGGCAGAGGTATGCTGTACCTGTACTCAATATCGTTGTTTGTCAGCGCTGCCTTGCTATTTTCTGTCCAGCCAATGGTAGGCAAAATGATTTTGCCTAAGCTGGGCGGTACTCCAAATGTGTGGAACACATGCATGGTGTTTTTTCAGATGGTTCTGCTGCTCGGCTACGTCTATGCTCATTTGACAATCAGGGCTATAGGCATTCGGCGGCAAGTACTCATTCATATGGTTGTAGCTTTGCTGCCACTAACCGTCCTGCCAATCTGCTTTGCCGCCGAGGCATATGCGCCATCTGGTCAAAATCCCAGTATTTGGCTCCTCGGACAATTAGCATTCGTTGTCGCCTTTCCATTCTTTGTTGTCTCGACAAGTGCACCGCTGTTGCAAATGTGGTTTGCAAATATTGGCCTAGCGACATCAAAAGACCCATATTTCTTGTACTCTGCCAGCAATGCCGGCAGTCTCCTGGCACTGATTAGTTACCCATTCCTGATCGAGCCAAATGTCAGTCTCACATCTCAAACCTATCTTTGGTCAGCAGGTTATGTCCTCTTCGTTATCATGGTTGCCTGTTGTGCGTTTTCTGTCTGGCGAAACTCCAGGGCAAAAGGTTGCACAGTTTCACTCGCCGAACATGGCATGACACAACAACTCGAACCTCTCGACTGTGAAGGCCAAAGCCAACGTCCGATAGAGGTGACGTGCCGACAACGTATTAGATGGTTCGCTTTGGCGCTGGTTCCTTCCAGCTTAATGCTTGGCGTTACGACACATATAACTACAGACCTCATGCCAGTGCCATTGCTGTGGGTAATTCCATTAGCACTCTATCTGCTGAGTTTTGTCATCGTCTTCGCGCGTAAGCCGCTTATTTCTAATACTCTCATGACTAAAGTAATGGTTTATGCGGTATTGATGATACCACTGTCCTTCGCCCCCTCCATATATCCGTGGTTACAGATGCCTGTTCATCTAACGACGTTTTTTATTGTGTGCATGGTATGCCACGGGGCATTGGCACAAAGCCGCCCCGGCACAAGGCATCTTACGGAGTTCTATCTATGGATAAGCCTGGGGGGAGTTTGCGGCGGGGCCTTCAATTCTTTTGTAGCGCCGCAGCTTTTCGACTCGGTGACTGAGTATCCGCTCATGTTGGTCGCCAGTTGTTTTCTCATGCCGTCAGGCACCGGCATACGGCAATGGGCTTTCGGTCGACGTGACTGTCTGTGGCTGACTGTACTGAGCGTGTTGGTAATAAGCACTATATATATCTCGCGTGTGTTCCAGATAAGCAACATTCCTCTCCTTATCGTTCCTGTATTTTCAATTCCGGCACTGCTCTGCTTCGGATTGAGAAAACACCCACTTCCATTCGGTCTTGGAGTTGCCGTCATTTTTGCAGCGTGTCTCTATCTTTTTATTCCAAAGGGTGAGGTGCTCTATTCCGAACGGAATTTCTTCGGGGTCAAATACGTACGTGTCGATTCGAAAAGGTCTTTGCATGTTCTCGTACATGGGAACATATGCCATGGGTATCAGAAAATGTACCCACAGCCGAGTCGCGAACCTCTGGCATATTATCACCGAACCGGGCCAATTGGCGACGTATTCGATGCGTTCAATGAAGTTAAATCCAGGCGACATGTTGCCATCGTTGGTTTAGGAACGGGCACACTCGCGAGTTATGCGGAACCGGCACAGCGTTTCACCTTCTACGAAATCGATCCGTCCGTCAAACAACTCGCGACCGATTCCCGGCTGTTCACGTACTTGCAAGAGTGTCGCGGAGACTACGATATTGTCCTGGGCGACGCCCGCATTGAGATCGCCAAAGCTCCAGACGCACAATTCGGCATTATAGTCCTTGATGCCTTCACTTCAGATTGCATTCCAGCTCACCTTCTGACACGTGAAGCGCTGGAGCTTTACTCCCGCAAGCTCAAGCACGATGGGCTTATGGTGTACCATATCAGCAACCGGTATGTGAACCTCGAACCCATGTTGGGGAAACTTGCTCAAGAAGCAGGCATGGTCTGTCTGTCTCGGCGAGACAGCAAGGTGAGTCCCGAAGAGCTTGAAAGCGGAAAGACCCCATCGAGTTACCTCGTCATGGCTCACAAAGACAGGGACACAGGAAAGCTGGCGGAGGATCCTCGCTGGTCAAGAGTCACGCCCGCGACAAACGCTGAGGCTTGGAGCGATGACTACTCCAATATACTGAGTGTGCTGCGTTGGCGCCGGGAGCCGGAGTAGGTCACACGAATCAATACGAGTTTAATATTCCTCCAAAAAATCGCCAACCTTCCACAACAGAATACGATAATCTATCCCGACCTTCGGAACAACCACGCTGACGGAAAGGGAGCACCGTATCGACGCGGCCGGCTGAAACGGAGAACCGCTTGCAGAAAAGCCTACTCCACGAGGTAGGCCTTCGTTGTGGGGGCGGGATTCCGTCCATCGTACTCTATCGTTACCTGGCAGCCACCGTGGAAGTAGATCGAATCGGTAATAATCTGGTTGCCGAATCCATCACCTTCACCACCAACTTTTAAGGCAAATGAATCTGGCGGCCCGATCCCCGGTGGATTCTGTCCGGGAACTACAGGCTGTTGGGGAAAGTATAGCGTACCGTTCAGGTCCATGCCGGCATTGCCTATAATCTCCGCTTCGTTCGTACTATTTCTATCAACAAAGATTGTTATGTACTGGTAATAGTTGCCGTCATCCGTCATAGGATCCGCCTTGACCGTACCACTGGCATGGATGTCTATCATACCGCCGCCCGTGATATAGAACATGACTCCTCCCGTGTCTGGGTCTACGCCGTCTCCCGTAGTAAGTCCACTGCCGTCAAGAAGGCCTCCATAAACTGCCAATCCTGCCTTCTTGTTATCACCACCGAGTATGTAGATGCCGCGTTCAAGAGTCACCGTACCGCCGTTTATTGTCCAACCGCCTGAATAGTAGCCCTTAGGAAGGAATACTTCGCCTCCATTGATTGTTATCGCCTCACCAGGTGACGGCGAAAGATCTGGCCCGAAGGGATCCGGCGGTTGCAGGCCGGCTAATGGGTCGGGAATCGGCGGCTGCCTGTATTCGACGTATTCCACATCCGGCCACGTATACGCGCACGAGTCAGTGTGAGTATCGCCGCACATATTTACTGCATATGCGTTGATTATCGGCGGCCCTCCGGTTATCGACAGACCTACGTCCCACTTCGAATTGACCTGAATGGCGCCATCGTTAGGATTCCCGGTTAGGTTATTGACAGTCAAAGATGATGTGCCCTGGATATCGAATCCCTTATAGTCGTCTCTGAGGCAAATCAGGCCTGCTCCGGTTCCGCCGGCCGTCATGGCAATTGCATAAGGCCCGGATTTACCTTGCCACCAGCCTGAGAGCGGTAGGCTCTGGACGCCGGCGATAGGTCCGAAATTCAGCGAAACGTTCTGTGTGTCCTGATGGCCGTCGCGGATGACCTCGTCGCGCGAGGAGATGACCGCCAAAGCGTTGACAGGCTCCGTGCTTAGATCGACAGCAGGAGTGAAATACGATATTCCCTGATCCGGGTCATATCCGTATCGCCCAATAATTATGTCACCGTCCGGACTGTTTGACGTGTTCAAGTCCAGAAGTACAGGGTCGTGATCCGCGAAGTTCATCGCTGCGGTGTCCTGTGCCAGCACCCGCGCCCCGTACGGGTCGGTTTTAACGATGCGGCATCCGGCAAGGGCCCCGGCATCGGCGGCATTGTGCAACTGGTGGTTCACCAAACAGAACTTCGCCGTATCAAGGGACAGACCGATCAGCAGAATCATCAGCAGCAGCATGATGGCAGTCCAGATCAGAGCGACGCCTCGATAGCGAAGAAGCTTTGGTGACAAAATTCCTGTCTGTTCATATGTCACAGAGCGACATTCCATAACGTTATGTCTCGGGCCTGGCCGAATGGGTCTTTTTGTAGTGACTCTTAACATCATTGCCTCCGTGTTTTTAGCATTAGTATAAATACTCCTACATAGATTAATATTGTACACAGTAAAGACCGAAAAGTCAAGATTATTTATATTTTTTTGTGCTGAAATGTAATTATACCAATTGAAATTCGTTTTTGCGTTACACAAAATAACTTTCTATCCTTTCTGTAGTAAATCCGTGGAAAAAATAAGTAGAAATACGTATTTCTTACTAAAAAGGCCATTTTTATAGTAAACAGTCGTTTCAGGCACGTGAAGACTGGTTATGTCAACAATTTAAAATACTCAAACTGACCGTTTTTGAGTTGAATGATACAGCAAGTCGTTTATCGACAATAACTTAGCACAATCTGTCATTCCCGCACCTGCTTTCGCAGGTGTAAACTTGTCCCCGCGAAAGCGGGGAGCGGGAATCCACTAAAGCCGTAACGTTCCTGGATCCCTGCTTTCGCAGGGATGACAACGAGAATCGGTCAGTTTGAGTAAAATATTTTCTATTTTATCCTTGACTTGATACTGTGGGATATGTTATAATAAACACTCATTAACTCAGGAAGAGTTATTAAACTCACCACGGATGGAGAGTAATTATTAATTTTGAGTGACGCTGAAATTGTTTTACTCTGCGTATGAGTAAATTTTATTGTAACGAAGTTTAACAGTAGGGTTTATTAACTAATTTTTAGGAGAACGTAAGATGGAAATGCTGAAAAGATTCATTAATGACGAAAGAGGGTTGGAGACAGTCGAGTATGCGGTTATTTTGGCACTGATCATAGTAGGGACAATTGCATCTGTCAAAACACTTGGCGGGTGGGTAAAAGGCCGATTCGATGCTGTCAATGCTGAAGTGCTTAAGTAATGAAGTGACAAAAACCTAGGATATGGCAATTATCTTGGGGGATTTTCTTGGATTTAGCAACAAATACTAGCGACGGACAAATGGCCGTATTCCAGTGGGGCGTCGTCATCGGTGCCTCACTGGTAGCGGCTCTCGGGGATGTGCGCGAGCAACGCATTCCTAATGCGTTGACTTTTCCGCTGCTGATGGTCGGGCTGATCTGGGCTACGTGGATGGGCGGATTGTCGGGCTTGGGCGAGGCCGTCGGCGCATGCCTGCTATTAGGCGTGCCATACGTGTTGTTGTTCGTCTTTGCCGGCGGTGGCGCCGGTGACGCGAAACTGATGGGCGCCATCGGAGCGTGGCTTGGATTCAAGCAGGCTGTGGTCGTCTTGTTGTGCGTTGCTCTGGCGGGATGTATACTGGCCATAGCCAAGGCAATAGCGAAGAAGCGTTTGAAGTTTGTTCTGACGAGTGTCTTTATATCGTGTTATACTTTCGTGGTTTGCGTAGCGGGCGGTAGAAGAATCAGGCTCGCCGATGAGCGGACCGACAACAACGCTGGACAGTCCGGCGGGTTGGAGATGTCGTACGGCGTGGCGATTTTCGCAGGCGTTTGTGCCGCAGCGGCAATTGTAGGATTGTGGGGAAAGGAATGGCTATGGTAAGGAAACAAAAGAAAAATCGTCGCGGGGCCGCAGCAGTCGAGATGGCTATAGTGCTTCCATTGCTTCTGATGCTGACTTTGGGTGCTATCCGATACGGCTGGCTGTTTTTAAAAGCCCAGCAAATCACCAATGCGGCCCGGTATGCGACGCGGATCGCCATCCGAGCGGATGCAACCGTCGGCGAGGTCATTGGTGCCATCGACGCTTTGTTCGATCCGTCCAGGGCAAACATCAGCGAATCTACGGTGAAATTCTACAGGACAGACGAAGAGGTCCTTACGGAAATATATGATTTTTCTGTGGAGGTAGGTGTTCCCATTACGGTCGAAATAACAGTGCCGCATGAGAACGTCGACATCATAGCCGTGCCGTTCGTTTCGGAGCTGGAGCCCGATGGTTGGTGCCTTGGAGCCTCGATGACCATGACAAAGGAAGGTCCGTGATTCATGTACGATAATTCAATTATACAAACGTCATAACATATTGCGTAAGGGGAACCGAAAATGAAATGGGGAATTATAGTATTAGTAATACTTGGCTTGGCGGCGGCGGCCTGCGCCGCAGTTTTAATGGGTACGTTAAATTTAAGCTCATCTTCTAAAGATACAATATCGGCGGATATTGAAGTGGCGATGGCCAGGACATCTCTGCCTGCAATGACGGTTATTACCCTTAATCATATTATTAAAGAGAAGATTTCAAGGAATGACCTGCCGCAGGGGCAATTAGTCAGCCCCGCACGGGTCATTGGCAGGGTCCTTACCATGCCCGTAATGGAAGGCCAGGTCTTGACGGATTCCTGCTTTGTGGCAGAAGGCGCCGGGTCCCAACTGGCCGCTGCTATTCCGCATGGAATGCGTGCTGTTACTGTCTCAGTTTCCAGCAAGTCAATGCCGGACAGCATACTGTTATACCCCGGCTGCGTCGTAGATGTGCTGGTGGCGTATAGATTGTCAACAAAAGCTACCGAGGGACAAGCTGGATCCACAACCATGCTCCGCGGGATTCAGGTGATCGCGGTAGGAGGCGAATCGGTTATATCAAATCCGAATGTTGAAGAAGGAAACGGAACCAAAAAAAGTAGTACGAGCCGTGGAACAGAGGTAACCCTCCTGGTTGATACGAAACAGGCAGAGGCGCTGCAATTAGCGATAGAAAACGGCAATATATCGCTGTCTATCCGCAATCCTTTAGACAAGGAAATATTCGAAACAGAAGGGACCGTCCTGATCCAGGACAGGCTCTTCGACCTGGGTTCTGCATTAACACCTACAGTCTTGACTGCCGTTCCGAATGATCAGCAACCTGGTAACGATAATCCGCAAGAACAGCCAATGACCAATAATCCGCAGGATCAGGCTCAATCAGGAGTTGTTTATGATCCTAATATTCCGGCACAACCGCCTAAATCGGTCGAAAAATACCAGGTTCCCCATAGTTCACGCTGGGGTGTTACAGTAATTCGCGGCCAGCAGACAAAAGTTGAGGAATTTGAAGCTTCGGAAAATGAAGCTGGCAAGACTACACCAAAAAAATAAAAAAGAAGTTCCTTTCGCTTACGGACGATATATACTAATACATGTTTAAGGTTAGTTAAAGTCTGTCTGTGAAAGGATAAAGCATGAAGGCAAGAGTTTCAAGACCAGGGACTTGGGTCCACACGATTGGGTTTGTTCTTTTCGTTATATCTATCGGCAGTATTTGGCAATTACCCGCTGCCGGAGCAAGTTCCGACACCATTGGCGTCAATCCGGAAGTTATCACATTCATTGTCGGCGAGTCTACAATTGTCAAGGCTCCGTGGCCGACGGTTCGCGTGGCTGTTACGGATCCTACAATTGCCAACGTGGAGGTTCTGACGCCGGAGCAGGTTCTGCTTCAGGGCATCAAGGTCGGCTCGACGGACCTGATTGTCTGGAGCGAGGACGAAACTCAGGTCCAGAAATGGAAAGTACAGGTAAGGCTGGACACTGTGCGTTTTAAGGAAAAGCTGGATGAACTCTTTCCGGACGCTTCCCTTCAAGTCAGCCAGTCCGGCGAGACACTGATTGTGACAGGCCTGCTCCGCAGCTCAGAGCAGGCAGAGCAGCTCCATGATTTCCTGGATAAAAGCGGAACCACATACGTAGATATGACGAGTGTGGCCGGTGTGCAGCAGGTTCAGTTAGAGGTTCGTGTCGCTGAGGCCAGTCGGTCGGCATTGCGGTCCCTGGGCATAAATATTTTCCACACGGATGATGATTATTTTGGCGGTTCACGGCTTGGTACTTTGGGCGGCGGAGATATTGGAGTTCCGGAAGGCACGCTTGTTGGGGACACCATGCCCTTCCAACTCATGAGCGATGCAAAGTCGGCCTCGGCTGTAACGATTTTTGCCGGTGTTCCAAGGGCAAATTTTGAGATTTTTATTCAAGCACTTGCCGAAAATCAGTATATGAGAATTCTGGCAAACCCAACGCTTGTGGCACTAAGCGGTGAAGAGGCCAGTTTTCTTGCCGGCGGAGAGTTTCCGATTCCGGTCGTACAGGGCAGTAGTGGAGGAGCCGGGGGAAACAATTCGGTAACAATCCAATATAAAGAATACGGCGTTCGAGTGACGTTTAGACCGGTCGTTCTGGGTGATGGCACAATTCGTTTAAATACGGCTCCGGA
>Ga0307378_10002647_pt1 | contig 27047 bp, 20 predicted proteins | sample UN1MG_FD_202238 | JGI IMG/M metagenome (GOLD analysis project Ga0307378, IMG submission 202238) | Soil microbial communities from Risofladan, Vaasa, Finland - UN-1 | ecosystem: Environmental > Terrestrial > Soil > Coastal area > Acid sulfate soil | place: Finland: Risofladan, Vaasa | collected...
CGTTCCAGACGACTCAGGGAGATCTTGTCCAGCGGATACTCCATCTTCTCAAACAAGATCTTCTCAAAGCCCACCTCAGCGATGAGCCGCGCGAACACGCGTTCTGTGAAGTAGGTTGCGTTTCGATCAATGAAGACTCGCTTCATCGGATACGCGACCTTGCCGAAAGACAATCGGTATATCGCAGTGGCAAGACTGGCTACGAGACAGTCGTAATTGTCCGTCGCCAGAAGCACCAGCCCACCGGGCCGAAGCAGTCGATACGCATGTTCTAGATCCAATCTAGGACGGGATACGTGTTCTATGGAGTCCCAAAACGTGATTAGGTCGAAAGCTCCTTGTTCGGCAGGGTACTCGTGGAGATTCCCTCGGAACATGTCAATCCCATGCTTCTCGCGAATGTGCGTCACGTTGAACTGACTTATGTCGAGGCCCGCAACCTCCCAGCCGCGATCGCGAGCTACACAGAGAAAAGTGCCGAGGCCAGGTCCAACGTCGAGAAGTCTCCCCCGCGGGACTCGTGACTCGATGAAATCGAGGCGACGATCAAAAACCGGTACGCTTGGGTCGCGACGATAATCTTCAACGTGAGATGCGAAAGCGCTACTGTGAACGTTCAGGAAATAGTTTTGATCGAACGTCTCTCCTTCTTCACCGCCGCCACGAAACGCCGAGTTGAATAGGACATCGCAAGACACGCAACGTGCTATCTGATACTGCCCGAGACGGTAGACTGGCCTGCACCTGTCAGATTTGCACAAGGGACACAGAAGAACGGTTCCCGGTTTGCGAGCCCTGGTTCTTGAGCGCGCACGTGGGCCGTTCTGAGTCTCTAGGTCGCTGTCCACCACGTCACACCTCCAACAAGGCAAGTGGGCTTGTCCAGTACAGCCATGAAGGCGTCGGTCGAGTCTCCCAGGAGACCTAGATCAGGAGAGCGTAAAGGTCTCATCAGAGGAGGCGGTTGCGTCGGCGCCCTGCCGCGAGACAATAGGTTGCCCCGTCGCCGCCGTGCAATTCAGGAATCTCCGACCTCAGGTCCGAGTGCCTCACGAGCGACAGCTCATTCCGGTTCACTGCTTCCGCCACAATCGAGTCGACGAGCGCTGAAAGCTCAGCTTGGCGGTTGACCGACTCAAGGAAAACGCGATCCCCGCCGTCAACCGTTGCGGCGACGTTGGGATTCGGATTGCCGGGGTGCACGATGATTTCGGTCGCGCCGTGTTGCACACAGCCGAAGATCCGTTCGAGCGCGTTCCGATTCATGTTGCCGGAGTCTAGAATTCCGAACGCGCGGCTCGGCACCGCGAGGCCGAACGCGTGGCCACGGTTCCAGCGCGCGAGCGTGCTCAACACGATCTTCTTGGGGAGATTCTGCATGAGCGGGCCGGCGCGGCCGGGCCAGACCAACTGGCGGAGGGGGGGAAGCGGTTCGTGGGACATACGGATCGCCGAGCAACCGTGCCGTCGGGCAAGCGTCGACGCGATCCGGAAAATCGGCGGGATCATGTGGACGTGTCGGTGGCTGTCGACGTGGTCGATACTCACGCCCGCCGCCTTCACTCGGCGGAACTGCGCGTCAAACTCGGTTTCAATCTGTGACAATGCCCGAGCGGGTCGACTGACTGCCAACAGGCAGAGAGATAGGAAGCCGCGGCGAAATCGACCTTGCTTGTCCACCAGGAGCGAGACGCGTTCCGCCGGCGCGACACACAGTCCGCTGGTCAGACACAAATGCAGCCCGACGCCCAACGACGGATTCGCCCGAACGACTTCGCGTACCGCGTGCTCGAAAGCCGGGCCGTTGGCCATGAGGCTTGTACTGGTCAGGACGCCATGGCGAAACGCCTCCGCGATGGCGAGATTCGTCGCCTCGCAAATGCCCAGGTCGTCGCCGTTGATGATGAGCTGCTTCATGCGATTGAGAGAGACGTGGGCGAGCTTACGGCGCCACGGAGGTAGCAGAGACGGTCGTCCGTCGGCCGTCGTCCTGCTTGGGCGGATTCGGGTCCACCGGGGCCTCGTCAAAACCGATGCGCTCCCGAGAAATGTACAGCGGTCGACCTTTCACTTCCTCGTAGATCTTGCCCACGTATTCGCCGAGGACTCCCAAGCAGATCAACTGGATGCCCCCTAAGAACAGGAGTGCCACGATCAGTGAGGCCCATCCGGAAACGGCCTCATCCGTGAACAGCCTCAAATAGATGGCCCAGACTGCATAGGGAACACCACACCCTGCAGCCAGAAAGCCCAGGTACGCTGACATCTTCAGAGGGAAAGTCGAAAACGAGGTAATTCCGTCGCCTGCGAACGATAGCATCTTGCGGAGGGAATATTTGGTCTTGCCGGCGTGTCTTTTCGCGGGGACATACGCCAGGGAGGTCTGCCGGAATCCGACCCAAGCAGTAAGACCTCGCAGAAAACGATTCCGCTCCCTCAGCCCGTTGAGAACATCGACCACCTTCCGATCCAACAGGCGGAAGTCCGCTGCTGCTGGAACGATCCGCGTGTCGACGATTACGTTGATCAACCGATAGAAGGCGCTCGACGCAAATCGCTTCAGGATCCCCGTGTCCGCCGTGTCTTCCCGAATCGTGTGGACGACTTCAAAGCCTTCTTTCCAACGGGCGATCATGTCTGGAACGAGCGAAGGCGGATGCTGCATGTCGCCGTCCATCGTCACGACGGCCGTCCCGCGTGCGTGCTCGAGGCCGGCCGTGATGGCCATCTGATGGCCGAAATTGCGCGTGAAGCTGACAAGTTTCACACGAGGATCTGAAGCATGGATCTCCTTGATGATATCCGCGGAACGATCGCGACTGCCGTCGTCAACGAAGATGATCTCGAAATCGCACCACATCCGTTCAAGCTCTTGCGTCAGGGCCTCGTACAGCTTGCGTACGTTGCCTTCCTCGTCGTAAACAGGAATGACAATCGAGATCAGTTCATCGGTATTCATCGTTCTATCCGCCCCTATTCGTACCAGACTCGACCACCTGAGGTTTCGTGGAACGCGGTTCACTGTGGCCGCTTGACGAAGGTCCTGACACGACGCCCGCCGGGTCTTGCCTATGCAGGCCGCGGCAGAATGCGCTCAGAATGGAGCTGACCATTTCGCGGTCTGCCTGGCAGTATTCGAACGTCTGATCCAGACAGCCATAGAATCGCTCCAGTTCATCGTCGTTCGCGACGTACGGCGACTGCCCCGCCACCAGCGACGAGCTATGGAACATCATCACCATCGCCGGAGCACCTTGGGCTGCGTAGGCGTCGACGAGCTGCCGCATGCTTCGTGCGTCCGACTGCTCGGGGCTGAACTTGATCCGGCGAACCAGCCCCAACCGGTCGAGGATGCCTTCGGCGTGAAACGGGCGAAGCCACCGGCTTCTGCAGGCCCGGCGGATCCCTTGGGCCCGGGCGAAGTTGGGGCGGTTGAAGCCCACCGAGACGGGCACTTCGAGTAGGAATCGGGAATCGTTGGGGCAGCGGAGGTCATCGCCGTCGATGAAGTAGGGCGTGTGGGGGGCACGCTCGAAGTTCGGCCCGCCGTCGGCCGAGTAGTCGGTGAAGGGGATCACGCTCGAGTCGACGAGGTAGCCCAGCTCGTGGAGGATTCTTGCGCCCGTGATGTCCAGCCCGTAACGCCCGGCGCGGAACGACGTGGGGCGCCGCCCGAACCGTTCTTCGATTTTCTCGGTGATCCAGGTCAGCTTGGCACGTTGGAGCGGCTCGGGAAGATTGCACAGGTAGGAGTTACGGCCGTTGATCTCCTCCTCGTACGGAGGATTGCACCACGGATGCACGTGGGCGCCGATCTCCGCGCGATCATCGTCCTGAATCTCGCGGAGCAACGCCACCGCCTCGTCGTCTTCGACCACCGGGGCGTCGACCAGGTAGGTCGGCTTCACGCCGTAGCGGTCGCAGAGCTCCTGGAATCGCTCGACGCCGCGGATGTTCTCCACGGTGTTCCCGGACCTCCGGTACCGGCCTCCCCAGAGGCCTTCCTCTTCGGTGTCGACGGTGACGATGAGGCAGGGGTTCATTTCGCGGTTGCCAACGACGGACCGGCGACCACCAGGTCGCGACGCAGGTCGATCAGCTCGCCCGTGTAGACCGACTCCCAATCGAGCTCGTCGGCGACGTCGGTCCCGATCACGAGCAGCTCGGCATGTTCGAACAGCTCCGCGGGCTCGTCCACGAGCAAGGCGGCCAGATGCGGCAGGCGGGTGTCGACGTAGCTGAGATTTGTCCCGACCAGCGTGGCCATACGCACCCCGGGGTCGTATATCTTCAGGTCATATCCGCGGCCCAGCAGCGTCTCGGCCAGGATCACTTGGGGGCTTTCGCGGAGATCGTCGGTACCCGCCTTGAAGCTCAGGCCGATCAGTCCGACCTTCCGGCAGCCCGTCTCGCGCACGGCGGCCAACGCACGCTGAAGATGCGCTTCATTAGAAGGCAGGATCGCGTTGAGTAGCTCGGTGCGTACGGCATGCTGCTGCGCGAATCGCACCAGGGCGCGCACGTCCTTGGGCAGGCACGAGCCGCCGAAGGCAAAACCGGGACGAAGGTAGACGGGGGAGATGTTCAGGTGCTTGTCCTCACACAGAAGCCGCATCACCTCCTGTCCATCCGCGCCGAACGCCCGAGCCAGGGTCCCGATCTCATTGGCGAAGTCGATTTTCAGAGCGTGGAAGGCGTTGCAGGCGTACTTGACCAACGCCGCCGTTCGCGTGTCGGTGACGAACCGTTCGGCTTGCACGCGCTCGTACATGGCGAGCACGTCGTCGGCTTGGCCCGGCTCGGCGGCCCCCACCAGGACGAACGGCGGGTGGTCGTAGTCGCGAATGGCCGTCGTCTCCCGGAGGAACTCGGGGTTGTTGCATAGGGTGACGTGCGACCCCAGCTCACAGCCCGCGGCCTCTTCGAGCAGCGGCGCCAACCGATCCTCCAGGATCCCGGGGAGCAAGGTTGACCGCACCACGACGTCGTACCGCTGACCGGTATCGCGCAGGACCGTACCGATCGCCCGCACGACCCGTTCGACGGCGTGATACTCCACGCTCCCGTCGGCCGCGGAAGGAGTTCCGACCGCCACGAGCGCCAGCTCCGACCGGCGAATGGCGTCGTCGAGGTTCGTGGTTGCCTCCAGTCGCCCGGCGGCCACTTGCGCTCGAATCAACTCTTCAAGTCCCGGTTCGGCGACCGGCGACGAGCCGGCTTGGAGCGTGGCGACCTTGTCTCGATCGATGTCCACGCCGATCACGTGATGGCCGTCGCGGCTCACACAGGCGGCCGTCACGCACCCCACGTAGCCCATTCCAAACACGGCAACATGTTTCACTGCCGGCGACTCCTTTGAATGCGATGGTCTCGTGTTGCAGAGTTCGACATCCGTCGCGCGTCACTCTCAACGTGTCCACGACGGGAAAGATCGCAACGATACGTGCCTTCAAGCGACCTTGGCGACGATCCTCGGCCCGATCGATCGGGCAAGCCAGAGCGGAAGACGTCGCCAAAGCCGGGTCCCCCACCCGTAGCTCTCCTGAAGCGAGGCGGCCTTGGCGGCGGCCTCCGCGTTCGACGCAAGATAGTACCAGTAGAGTTGGACCGGCTCGGCGCCCCACTGTGTCTTGAAACGGAAGGTGCCCGAATCGTACGAGCTCCGTCCGAAGTGAAACCACCGGTATCCGTGCTGACACGCGTCGGCCAGGATCTCCCAGTACATGAGATGATTCACGCAGTAGCTGTTGTAGCGCCGCAAGCTCGATGCCCAGGGGATCTCGAGCCGATCGCCGTTGGCCATCGTGAGCCCCGCCCCGATCGCCCGATCGTCAAGCCAAACGACGTAGATGGCCACTTCCTCCGGAAACGTGTCGATCACGGCGCGGAAGAACCTGCGAGAGTGCGACGGGCTGCCCAGGTCGCGCATGTTTTCGGAGTAGATGGCAAAGAACTGGGAAAGAAGCTCGACGCCGCCCCGCTCCACGCGGAGCCCCTTCTTCTGGGGTTTCTTTACCTGGTTGCGGACCTTCGCCTTGAGCCCGAGCCACAACGCGTCGGAATCGCTCTCCAGCCTCAGCCGCACGAGTGCCTTGTCGGTGCGGACGTGCGGCGACAGATCCAAGGGCTCGGCCTGCCGCAACAGGACGACGTCCGCGCCCGCCTCCGTGGCGACTTCCAGGGCCCTACTCGCCAAGGCACTTTGGGCCTCGACATCGTCGGCAAGGACCCCCGCCGTGTCGAAGCACGGGAGCGAGGCGAATTGGCTCGCGAACAGCCAGCTCCGTTGCCACACCAACGGCAGCACGCCCACGATCCGTCCGTCCCGCATCGCGGCCAGCCGCCGGAAGGGCAACCGGTAGACCGCGAACACCCGCTCCCATTCCGCGCGATGATACAGGTAGCCCGGCCGTCGCAGGACGTAGTCGTTCCACGCCTCGACCGGCACCTGCTCCTCGACGCGGATGCGACCATCGGACGGCGCGGGTTTCGCGGGCTCGCACACTTTCGTGACCTCGTCGGTCTTCATCAGCTACTCGCGGACGATGTAGGTTTGTTGCATGCCGTGGTTCGCTCGGTCCGGTTCCACGTCACGCGCTGCAAGTTGAGCAGCCCCTTGACCAGCCCGACCGCCATCGCCACGTGGCTCATCACGAAATAGAAGGGGATGCCGCCGATCCGAGTCTCGCGGAATCGGAGCGACAGGCTGCCGACGGCGGCCAGCCCGTACAACAGCACTTGGGCCAGCAGCGCCGCCCGGTAGATCACTCCGGCGTTCCACAGCACGGCGCTCGATACCAGCAGGAGGACGAGCCAGACGGGCCCGGCCCATCGCAGCAACTTGTGCGACACGAACTGCCAGCATTCCACCGGTCGCGCGAGCGGCGGCCACTGGCGGCGCAGGAGCACCTGCATCGCACCCGCCGACAGGCGAACGCGGCGCTGGAACTCCTGCCGTGCCGTTGCCGTGCCGTTCTCCGTCGCAATCGCGGTCGGTTCGAACACCACCCATTTTCCTTGACGGATCACACGCATCGAGATGACGAAATCATCCACGATCGTGTCGGCCGGCAAGGGCTGGAACAGCTCGCGCCGCAGGACGTACATCCCCCCGTCCACCCCCATCATCGAGCCGACCTTGGATTCGGCCCGTTGCACGGTTCGCTCGAGCCGATAATAAGCGCTCTCCCCCTCGGCGAAATCCGACTCCTCACTGGCAAGCCGCACGTCTCCGCTGACGGCGCCGACCCGGGGATCGTCGAGCCGCGCAACCAGACGCTTCAGGGCCTCCGGCCGAAACATCACGTTGGCGTCGCACACGCAGACGACTTCGCCGGTGGCCTGGCGGATGGCGTCGTTCACAACGGCCGTCTTGCCCCGCCGCTCTCGGAACGCCGCAACGTGGACGCCGCGCTTCTCGAAAGACCTCGCAATCTCCACGGTACGGTCCGAGCTGCCGTCACTGGCAACGAGGATCTCGCACTTCTCGGCCGGGTAGTCGATCGAAAGCGCGTTCTCGAGCTTCGCCTCCAGAACCGTTTCCTCGTTGTGGGCGGGAATAATGAGCGTCACGGAAGGTAAGTCCGTCGAGTTCTCCGGCGGCCGGTCCGCTTCTCGTAGCACCGCACTGACAAGCCGGAGCAGAAGCGCGTAGCCGACCTGCGCGTACAGCAGCGCGGCGACTGCCGTCCAGAAGACAATGATCCAAGCCACTTCCATCAAACGCTTTCGGGCTCCTGCGTACCGGCGGTGGGGATCGCCGACACCCGGTCGGGTCGGCAACTCTCTTCCGCGCCCGAGGGTGGCACGCGTGCCGACGTTTGTGCCCGTTCGGGGCTCCACATGGCGATCCGCCCCCCCAACACCAGCCGAAGGACCCCCAAGGCGGCCGCCGTGTTGGCCAGGCAGAAATAGTACGTAATGTAGACCGGTTTCCAGTGCCGTACGCCCGGCACGAGGCCCAGCAGGGCGACGCCGTAGAACAGGAGCTGCATCGCCAGAAGCACGACGTAGGTCTCGTGCCCCCGTGCCGCGAGATACGTGCTCGCCACGAGCATGGCCACGAGGAAGAACGGAACGAACCACCGCAGCAGCTTGTGCACCAACAACTGATACGCGAACACCCCAACGCGGAACGGATTCAACGTCTGCGGGACTCTCAGCACGGCCCCCAGCGCCCGGTTGACGATCCTCGCCCTCCGCCGGAACTCGCCCGCAAAATCCTCGGCCGTCCGTTCGTAGCAGACCGCCTCCTCGTCAAACACCCCGCGATAACCCCTGGCGACGATCTTCAAGGGCAGGATCGTATCGGCGATGTCGTCGTCGCGGAGCGGCTCGAACAGCTCGGCGCGGGTCGCCAGAATCGCGCCGTCGCCGCACACCGGTGAGCTGATCTTGCTCTCTTGGATCTTCAGCCAAGTCTCGTACCGCCAGTAGAGCGACTCGGACTGGTTCGCCGCGGAATCCTCGTCCACGTACCGCTGGTATCCGGAGACGAACCCCACCTTGGCATCGGCAAAGTGGCGCACCAGCTTGTGGATTGCGTCCGGCTCGTACATCGAATTGGCGTCGCTGAACACGACGACCTCGCCACCCGCCCCCGGCACGAACCGCGTCAACCCCGCCGACTTCCCCCGCCGCGGCTCCTGCCGACAAAGCACCACGCCGCGATCCGCATACCCGGCAACGATCTCGTCCGTCGCATCCTCCGAGCCGTCGGAAATCACCATGATCTCCAAACGGTCCCGCGGATAATCGAGCGATAGGGCGTTCTCCAGCTTCTCGCGGATGACCGATTGCTCGTTGTAGGCGCTGATGACGAGGGTGACGGGCGGCGCCTCGTCCCGAGTGACGTGTCCTCTCCGGAACAGCGCCAATACCAGGAGGCACAAGGGGTACAAGAGGTACGTCAGAACGACTGCCAGAAAGGCGGTCCAGAATATCACTTCTGCAAGCTCAGGCATCGCCAATCTGTCCCTCAGCCTACGCTAATCACTCATCTGCCGATGAAGTACCACACGCTATCGACAGCAGCCATGTGGACGAGCTACGCAACGACACTCTGCCCGTGGATACCCCCTGCCGCCGGCTGGGCCAATTCCGAGAAGAAGTGCTTGATCTTTCCGCTTCCCTCGCGGCGTATGTGGTCCACGTAGTTGACCTCCAAAGCCAGCCCCGGCTCCAGGTATCGATCCATTCCCGCCCTGATGCCCCCAATCTCGCGATCCGTCAACCTGCGATCCGAGACGACGTCGAACACGAACGTGTCGGGGCGCGTCTGACGGACGATGAATTCCCGCAAGCAGCCGGACGATTCGAGAATCCGCCGAGAAACGTAGTAGAATGTCAATCCAGCGGCGACTCGACCCGATGGCAACACGGCGAAATCATTCACGCGCCCGTCGATCGACCGCACGTACTTCCTTCCGCGACGTTCGAAGAGTTCTACGCAGTCGCCCAGTTCATAGCGAATCAAGGGAAAGGCTTTGTTGAACAGCGACGTGCACAACAGCGAGTTCTCGCCGTTTTCTCTGCGTGCGATCTCGAAGAAGGTGATCTCGTCGGAGCACACCATCTCTCCATCCGGCCGTTCGAATGCCAGAACGCCCAATTCGGAAGCACCGTACTCGTTGGCAACTCTCACGCCGAAAGCCGTCTCGATGATTTTCCTATCCTCGGGAGTGCATACCTCGGACGTCACAATGCACACTCTGAGAGTCGGGCAGATGTCCTTCAACACGACTCCCCGATCCAAAAGGTAGCGGGCGAAGTAGACGATCGAGCTCGTGTACCCATACACGTATTCAAACCCGCGGCGACGGAATCTCCGCTCATATTGCCGTAGCACCTCGGTCGACAGATCAAAGACCGGAAACCGCACGCGATTGGCGATCCGGTCCTTGACCTTCTCCGTGAGGTAGCCTTTGGGGTCGAGCGGAATGCCGTAGAAACGGGCCTGTTTGGACGTCGTCGTGAGGGAGTATTGCGCGTAACGATCCCTCACCAAGGCCCAACTCAGCGCGTGACACAACTTGTCCTTGGCAAAGTAGAATGGATGGCCGGAGGAACCTGACGTGCTGGCAGTGTATAGCTGTCGCCTCGTGATCCCTACCGGGAGCAGCTTGCAGAGTGGCTGTTGGAGATCCGCCTTAGTAATAACTGGCAGGCTGTCCCATTCACTCGGGAGCCTTGACCCGATCTTCGCACGGTAGAACGGATTGTTCTGATAGTGATACCGTACGATTTCCCAACGCCGCGCATGCTGCCAGGCTTCATAGCCCTTGGCCGCTGACTGCTGGATGTCGCAGAGCAATCGACGTGCTCGCGACATTGGGTATCCTTGAAGGCTAAAGGCAAGCTCGAACAGGTTCATTTGGGTCTTCTGTCAAGCGGGGATCGTCAATTGGAGAACGTGGTCCGAACTGCATGCAGTTTCCGTCGAACGGTGCCCCCGAGAATCTGCCCGAGGATCCGCCGGTCGTATCGGTGGAGATGGCGAAGTAGGTAGAGCCAGCTCCGATGGCGGTTGCGCCTGTCAAGGCGGCGGAAGTCCGCAAGATATCCACGCCCGTTGTCCTCGATCGTACGCTCGATCGAGCTGCAAAGCTGGTTAAGTTTCAGTTCGAAGTGGTCCTCCGCGACGACTGCCGGACGGTAGTCCGCGCCGATTTTCAAAGGGGAAATGTGCACGAGTTCAAAGTGCTTATTCTTGAGAGTCAACTCTACGACCATGCTCTCCGTGCAGGCCTCGTTCCAGAGCTGATCGAACACGAAGTTACCGAGGCTGTAGAAGATGTACTTGTCGCTATACTTCTCGAATCCATTGAGGACGTGAGGATGGTGCCCGAGGACGAGGTCGCACCCTGCGTCGATAGCACTTCTGGCCATCGTAATCTGAGCGAGACTCGGGTAGTGGATGAACTCGTTTCCCCAATGAAACGAACAGATCAGGACGTTATCTTGCCTCTTATGACGCCGGATGTCGTCGAGTATGTGCTTTTCCGACGCTTGAGCGTAAAGTGTAGTGCCCGCGAAGTACTTGTCCTTTTCAAAAGCGTACCCGAGGAAGACATACTCCGTTCCACCGACGTCAAGCATCGCGGGCGTGCAGTTCAAGCCGTTTGCATCGGCCATGCCAACCACCGTGATGCCACGCGAACGTAGAAGCTCGACGGTCTCGCGGAACGCCTCCGTGCCATGCTGCAGAATATGGTTATTGGCAATGTTGAGGACGTTGAAGCCTGCATCAACAAGATAGTCGGCGTACTGGCGACGCCCGCGCATATGCATGGAATGCAACTGGTTACGCTGCAATCCGGTTTCACTCAGAACGGTCTCCAGGTTTCCAAAAACAACGTCTCCCCGGCGAAGTACGTGCTTCACCTGACCGAAGATGTCCCGATCGGGCTCCGACCGGAGTAGCGAGTCGACACCGAAGGAGGCGCACACATAGTGATCACCAAACGAGATGTCCCCCACAGCGACGATTGTCGAGCCGCTGACTTGGTGTACTCCGGAGTGTAGCCGTTCAGATACCTTGCAGTGGTTCACTCGTCCCTTTCCACAACTCGCAAGGAGGAGTGGGGCCGCGAATCGGCGAGGGACACGATCATGGCGGCGTTGATACTGGCCCTTGTTTGTCGCTGGCGCGACGGTCTGCTCCCCAGATCGTTGAAGCGAGTCACGGTGAACTCCCGCGTGTCCGTGCCCGTTCCCGTAGCTGGTATAGCTCAAGCACCAAGTCCGCATTCCGTTCCCATGTGCGTGTGGCCAGGACCTTCCGTCTTGCCGCCTCGCCGATTGCTTCGCGGCGACGCGGGTACTCGGCAAGGTCAATGACGGCGTCCACGAATGCCTCTTTGTTGCCGGCTTCCACAAGTCTGCCGGTGACGTCGTCATCGATGAGCTCTTCGACAGGCCCGAGTCTGGGAGCGATGGTCGGTTTTCCCATACCCATGTATTCGAGAAGCTTCATCGGGGAACCGTGCGCGTTGGAATCGGGCATGACCGCAATGTCCATCGCCGAGATATGGCGGAACACATCTCTGTGCGGCAGTCCGCCCGTAAAGGTCACACGATCCTCGAGATTCTGGTCGCGAACAAACCGTCGGAATCGGCCCTCCGTCTCCCCGGTTCCCACAATCAAGAAGTGCGATTGTGGATGTCTGGCACAGATCTCCGGGATCGCTTCCATCAGTAGGCCTATACCGTGTATCACTCGCAGCGATCCCACAAAGCCAACTACCGTACGGCCCGAAAGCCCGAACTGAGTACGAACGGCATGCCGAGCTTGATCGAACTCTCCGAATCGTACACTCTCCGGATTGATTGCATTAGCAGTAACGATGACCCGGTTGGGCGGTACTCCCAGTTCGGTCAGGCGGTCGCGCAAAGCTTGCGACACAACGGCAATTCCAGCAGAACGGCGAAACACGTAGGTTTCGATCCACTCCGCGAGCGGATTGAAGTATAGTCTGTGACAGGTCGCCAAGCGTCCGGCAAGGGTTGCATTGACCTCCAGAATCGTCGGGACATTCTCGCTCCTGGCGGCCAGAAGGCCGCCAATGCCGAAGAAGGAGTACCGCTCGTAGACAAAGTCCGGAGTGTACCGCCGGATCGCCCTGCGAACGGCGGCATAGGAAACGGCGTTGTAGGACATCTCCGCGACTTGGGCCACGAATCGAGGAACGTATCGTTTCATCGTGACGATCGCATTGGCAGTGTCCCCGTTGCGCGAGGCCATGCCTTGAAGCGACGAGGCTCCTTTGGGACACACAGTGCTTACTGAGTGTCCAAGGTTCCGAAACGCGTTGATCATCTCGGCGATATGGATACCCTCGGCGCCGTCGCCGAGCGTCCTGTGATGGTAGAGAATCTTCATTGCTTAACCTCGCCCACTGTCGCACTCACGCTGGTCGCCAACCAGAACCGACGATTTCGGCACGGACTGCACAATACGATGCTATCGCCCGCTGGAATACTCCCGCCACCTTCGCCGCCGTCGTGCTCCAGGCGTGACTTTCCATGACGGTCCGGATCTTCCGGTGATCCCACGGATGTTGCAGGGCTCGGCTGATGCCTTCGGCCGCGGCGGGTGCGGACCGAGATTGGAGAAGGATTCCCAATCGCGGGTCGGAAAGGAGATCGACAATCCCGCCGACCGCAGTGGCCACGGCGGGCGTTCCACAGGCAAGCGACTCAAGCAGCACGTTGGGAGACCCCTCGCGCCCGGACATAAGGGCAAACACATCAGCAGCGCTATACCACCACGCCAACTCGTCGTGCGGGCGACGCCCCGGGAAATGGACACGACTTCCAAGGCCGTTCTTTCGTACTCTCTTCTTGATCTGCGGACCATGGTCGCTGCCATGACGCGGCGGCCCGCCCACGATGACCACGACCACGTCCGGGTGGGCCTTGAGGATCTCAGGCAGGGCGTCGATCAGTATGTGAAAACCCTTGTTCTCAAACTGGTCCCCCACGGAAACCACGATCTTGGCATCTGCGGGCAAGCTGAGCCGCTGGCGGGCCTCCGTCTTTGGCAACGGACGAAACTTCTCGAGGTCGACGCCATTGGGAATAACGGAGACACGGTCCGGGGCTGCGCCGTTCGCTTTCATTGCTTCGGCGATCTCCCGGCTTATTCCAACGCACTCCGTTGCCGCGCGCAATGCAGACCGGATCTGTCCGCCAATCACCGGGCGGCCCGGGAAGCGGCACATATCCTCGCCTCGTCCCGTAATGACTACCGGTCTGTCATACAACCTCCCGAGCCACGCCGCCACGAGCCCGGTTGGGTACACCCGGTGAGCATCGATGAGATCGAACTTGAAATCGATACGCAGTCGCTCAACGGCTCGCCGAACCGCCGGAAACATCAAGCGCGAATGAACGTAACCGCCAAGTTTCGGCGGAAGGAAATAGCGCGGTCGTACAACCGAGATCCGTTCGACCGTCTCTTCCCGCGGAAACTGAGTCCACACGGACCACTTTCGGGACACGCTGGCCCCGGGGAAATAGGGAACGGGAGAGACGACTCGGAGTTCGAAGTCACGCAAGTGTGCGACGGCCCGCACGCGCTCCTTCACAGGCAGACCATAGTCGGGCAACACGGTAGACGGGAACGGTCCGGTCAACACAAGGACTCGACGAGGTTGCTGCCCGCGGGAGACAAGGCTTCCATCACAGCGTGTTTGAGGCACAATTGGGCTGTTCAGAATTCTCACGTCGGTTGACTTGGTCACTTCCGAGGACAACGCGCCACGACAGGACTTATCGCTCACGTTTCGCTGATTTGCGTGGAACGCGCAAAGCGTGGCCCCGCCGTACCATGATCCGAGCAGCTAACGGGAGCCCGCAGCCTGATACGACTGCAAGGCTCGTTGGAGCACTTCTCCAACTTCTCCTGCGGTCCATTCCCAGGTCCTACGGGCCATTGAACGCCGGATATACGATCGGTCCCAGTCGCGTCCCAAGGCATCACTGAGACCGAGACCGGCCACTTCTGCGGACCGGTCGGCAAGCAAGATCCCACGTCGCCCGTCCTCGAGTTCATCCGGAATACCGCCCACCGGAGTCGCTACACACGGAACACCGCAAGCGAGCGCCTCCAAAAGGACATTTGGCGAACCCTCACCCGAGGACAAGAGGGCAAATGCGTCGGCGGCGCTGTACCATTCCACCAGCTCATGGTGAAGACAGCGGCCCACGAGCCGCACATGACGTTGCACACCGTTAATGCGAACACGCTCTTCAATCGTTCGTGTGTAATCGTGTCCAAACGGTGAAGTCCCACCGACAATAACACATAGCACGTCCGGATGCTGTCGACGGATAATGGGAATCGCGTCGACAAGGATGTGGAACCCTTTTCTCTCCTGCCGATTTCCCACGGAAACAACGATGGGGCGGTCTGGCGGCAGATTCAGCCGACGCCGTGCCTCGTTCTTCGAAATCGGATTGAACTTGTGCCAATCAACGCCGTTTGCAATCACCGAAATCTTGGCGCTCTCCGCTCCATGGGCCTGCATCCTATCCGCGATTTCTGTGCTCAGCGCAACGCACTGGGTGGCATTACGAAGCGCATATCTAATCTCATCGCCGATCAGCGGATAGTCAGGGAATCGCAACATGTCTTCCCCGCGACCTGTGATCACCACAGGCTTGTTATAGAGTTCTCCAAGCCTCGCCGCGACAACTCCATTCGGATACACCATGTGGCCGTCGATCAAGTCGAAATCGAACTCTTGGCGAATTCGCTCGACCGCGCGCTTCACCGCCGGGAACATCAGTCGTGCTTGGAGGTAGTGCCCGATTTTCGGCGGCAAGGCATAGCGCGGCCGTATCACGGTAAGCCCATCGACAAGCTCTTGGCGAGGGAACTGCGACCAGACATACCACCGTTTGAAGCAGCGAAGGGGGGGGAAGTATGGCACGGGAGCGATAACGCGGACTTCATGTCCCGGCATACTCGCAACGGCGCGAACCCGATCTTTGACAAACGCTCCGAGGGTTGGATGAGCTTGGGACGGAAATCCTGAACTTAGGACCAGGATCCGCCTTGAGCATGAGTCTCCCCGGCGATGCTCGGGGCACTTTGTCACATGAGTATTCGACATTGTGTGCTAAGCCTGTGACATCATCTTGAGTAGTCTTTTTTGAACGCACTTCCGCGTCCAAGCGTTGTGGATGCGTTGCTTGAGGTTCAGCGGCGGCCGACGCACGTAGGTTTTCAGCCGGCAGTGCAGGTGTCGTATCATCATGGCCTGGTACATTGCGGATCGTTCCGCGTCGGGGCGCCCATACCCGCGCAAAATCGCTTGCTTCCAGGTGCCGATGGGCCAACGTCGCCACGGAAAATAGATCCCCAACATCTCCAGCCGATGAATGAAGTAGGTGACGTCCACCAGCGAAAAGCTGAGCTTCGCCATTGCAAAGTCAAGCGGAGTCAGCGTCGATCCGTCCCAAAGGACGTTTCCGGGGGAGTAGTCACCGTGAGTCCATACCGGCCGGCGGTCTTCGGGTGAGAACCGTTGAGCGAGTTGTCTCAGATTGGCCTTCAACCTGCGACGTATCCCATCCGTGGGCCAGCCATACCCGAGCTGAAGAATGGCCTGGATGCGTAAGTCGCAGTACTCGACCAAATCCAGTGGGTCATCGTCCATGAAGCGCTCTCCGTCGCCAGATTTGATGGGGAGCGACTGGAACCAGCGAAGCCACTTGCCAGCCGAGTACAAGGCCCGCAATGTCCCGTGACTCGCAGACCTACGCAACACCAACTGACTCACCGGCGGCCCCGGGGCCTCCTCGGTCACAAGAACGCCGGACTTGGGGTCCCCGTAAACGAGGTTCAGTATTCCCAGATGGGAGTGCGGCGGGGGGCAAGACCGCATCCGCTTAACGAGGTCCATCTCTCGTGAGGTCCGCCTGTGAATCACCTCCGGCGTGACTCCCAGATCTCCCTGTGGGAGGTACTGCTTCACATACACGGCCCGTCCATCGGCCTCGACCCGTCTGACGTTGCTGGTTGCCCAGCGGCGGACAACCAGAGTGCCTCCGTCGGCGACATACGGTGGCTCGTTTCGTTCCGTAGCGGCCACATCCGACACTTCCACGGAATCTAGTCTGGCTTCCGTTGTCTCTTTCATTTTGCTTGTGGTTTCCACTGCGTATCGGCGGGTACGCAATCCGACGGACAAGCCGAACCAGGCCCACGAAAAGTAAACGCAGGCCAGCCGCCCACGCCCTGCAACGGCGTCTGACCGCAGTCGCCGTGGATGGCCGCCTTGCCCGCTACGTAGACCAAAGGCCCTTGTTCCGTCCAAACGCGCCAAGCTATTTCGCCGACACCTAGGTTCTGAGCAGGGAACGCATCCCGACGGACAAGCTGCTCATCGAAGCTTGCCATCGCGCAGACGATTCTCTGTCCTCTCATTACCACGTCTACTGGTGCAGGTGACAGCCCGACGTAGGCAACCACTAAAAGACGCGTGGCAGCGTCAGCCTCATGACACAAACGCTGGCCCTCCCGGTACACGCCGTACCCGGTCGCGTTCCAACCAGCCGGACGATCCTCGGTCGGCGTCTCCAGTTGGCCCCGAATTGGGACGGAGTAGGACCACAGAGTCAGCTTGAGCTCTTCACCCTCCGTGTGGCACACAAGGGGGCCGCTGTTCGAAACGCGTCCAACGGTGCCGGCGGGCATTTGCCAGAACCAGCGCACGCGGCGAGGACGATCCGTTTCAATCCAATCCGCAATCCACAGGCCCCGAGCCGGCAGCCCGAGAAGATGCCGTTCCACGTAGACCTCGGAACGCCTCTTTCCGGCAGCTTTCCATTTCAGGCTCCCCTGGGCAAGCCAAGCCTCTTCGGAGAGATTAGCCTCGAGCCGCGGGCGCTCTGGGGCGCAGGACCAGTTCAGCCCACCTGCGTTCCGGACGATCGGGGCTCCGTCGATTTCAAGTGTGTTGTGTGCAGCCGGATTGCGAAAGTGGCGTACCCAGTCGGGTGATCCGTAATAGAACGGCATCCCTGAGTCGATCAGCGCTGGCTTCCCTCCCGTCCCAATAAGCACTTGCAGCGCGTCGGCATGTCCGTGGCCGGTCGAGGGCGTCGCATCGGCGTGAAGACCTCCGGCGATTGGGCCGGCGTCGAACAACAGCCAGTCGCCATCTCGCTTGGCCACGGCGTAACCCGAGTCGGGGAGAACGGCACGGCGGTTCGGTTCCGCGGCGGGCAGCCTCGTCCACGACGCGACTCCCTCGCACCCAAGCACCCAGTACAGCTCTTCGCCGGGCTCCGCGCCATCGACCTTCAAATCGCCGTCCTCGAACAACGCCGCGCCCAACGAGCAGAGAGAGCGAAAGTCCCAGAAATCCTCGTGAAATACGGGAATCGACCTGGCGGAATCGACGTCGCCGACCGCCGGCCACCGACCGTCCGGCTGCTCGAGCGCGGCGCCCGCCCGAAATGCCCGGTGCACGACCGGCTCAAGCTCCTCCAGCCGCGCTCCTTCCGCTCTGGCGGCCGCAATCGCCAGGGCGAGGAAGCCGAGCGTGTAGAAATGATAGCCGGTCGCCTGCTCGACGCAGAACCCGTCGTCGTAGAACTGCCGTGGCCCATGTTCGATCAAAACCCGCCGAGCGGCTTCCTTCCACCTGACCGACTCATCGAGTTCCGACAGAGCGATCCCGATCAGGTAGAGCCCCGTGGCCTCGCCGATCAGGTGGTTGTACGGACTCGAATAGAACGAAAAATGGTGCTCCAGGTATCGAGCATGCTCCTGCAAGCTCGCCGCGATGCGGCACAGATCGTCGTCTTGCCAACCGCCCCACCGGGCCAGCGTGGCGAGGGCCCACAGCCAGGAAATGGCCCGCATCGCCACCTCCAAGGCACTGGTCCAGTGAATCCCCTCATACAACGGATTGCTGCCGATCCAATCGAGCATCAGCTCCTTCGTCCGCTCCGCGTAACGCTGGTCGCCCGCAAAGAGCCACCCGCGTGCCAGCTCCACCAAATACTGCTGCCGGCCCAACTCCCACACGAACTTCACGTCGACGCTCCCAGCCGGGTCCGAAAGCCTAAGGTCGGCATAGAACTCGTTCGGCCATCGTTTCCCTGTACGCGGGTCGCAGTGCCAGTCGACATCGCCCCGCAAGTCGACCGGGTGCCCGAGCAACGGCCAGTTGCCGGAAAGCACCGCCTCGCCTCGCGAGCGTGCGGAAGCCGCGAGGTTGGCGCAGATTTGAGGCCGTTCGCACTCCAGCCGTTTCAGGTCGCTTTGGCGGGCTCCGGGAGCGAGCGTGACAACGGCGTCGAGAAACCGATCCACGTCGATCTGCGAATTCGACCTAGCCGACGATGATTCGCCGTTGCGGCTCGGGCGGTAGTAAGAACGCCGCTCCCGTCGCGTGCGCGATGCAGCGCGCACCCGAACAGCAACTTCGTTAAGCGACATCTTGCAGAGTTTACGAAAGCGTGACACTCGGTGCATCCAACCGCAAAAACAGGCTACTATGTGATCCCAAAGAGTGTAGTTCGGAAAGCCGTCCTATTCCTGGTTCTTGGACCACAGCAATCCCAAGAAGTGGATCACTTCCGAAGAGGCCCCCCTACTATCCGCGTAGGGCGGCTGCGTTTGCCCAACCGCGCCATCCTCGCAAGCACGTGTATCTCGTGGCTTTCCAATACGGATCAGGGCTCTCACGCAAGACCATGTTCTCTCCTCGGCCAGAACCGATATCCGTAGTACAAAGGTTGCTGCATTCGATACGCGCCAACACTGGAGACGGAATACAGCCCAGCATGCGCCACGGCACAGGCCGCTATCCAATAACCCCATTCGTTGTCCAGGTAGTCTCCAAAAAGGGAGGTTACGAGGAAGCCAACTACGCCCGCAAACAAGCCACAGGCGAGCAAAGCTCCACGTTCATCACCTCGGACATTGCAGGCGCGCATCGTCCGCCACAAGAGGGCCAAAGCGCCACCAAGAAACGCGAGGCTCAAAACCAGGCCCTGGATTCCCCAATCGCACGCCGTGTTGATGAAACCATTGTGGACCGACCGCGAGTCGAATTGGACGCCGGAAACTTGTGCAATGTACTTGGGGCCGTGTACGTCATGGTAACCGTCTCCACCGGCGCCCAGCGGATAATCGGCCAGCATGCGCAGACCGGCCTGCCAGTAGTCGAGTCGTGTGGCGGCTGAGTGATCGCGTTCTTCCGCGTCGATGAAAGTCGTCATGAATCGGTCCACGATTCTCGGGTCACCCAACAACAGCCAGACGGCGACGCATCCCAGCGCGACGACCTTCATCGCCTTCTTGCGGATGCCGCGAGGGGCTGCGGCGAGAAACACCACCGCGCTGGCAATGCAGGCCAGGAACGCTCCACGGCTGTCACACAACAAGAGCACGTTCACGATGAACGGGGCCGCGAGCAGCATCAGAAGCTTCTCCCACCGACGGCCCACGAGAAAAAATGCCCCCGTTAGCGGCAGGACCGTGACCATCAGCGAGGCGAGGCCGTTCGCGGTGGCGGCATTCGGTATGCCGACGCCTTCCAGGCGGTTGCCCACGATCCTGCCACGATCATTGATGGTGACTTCATAACCGATATATGCGGCTCCCAGCAAGATGGCCAGAAGCACGATGCGATAGTCCGTCTCATCGCGGACCGCCAGGGTGATCAAGAAGAAGAGCAAAACGAACTTCGCCAGCTCCGTGTAAGGCCCGCTACTGATCTCCCTATTCGCAGCCAGGGCGACGTGTACTAAGCTCGCGTTGACCAGCAACGCCACGGCGATCCAGGCGATTCGCTTGGTGTCTCGACGGTCGTACACTCCCGGTCCTTCCGACTTGGCAAGCCGCGAGAGCACCAGGGCGGCCAGCACAATCCATCCGGCGTAGAAGTTCCAGCGATACGGCGCGATCGGACCACCCCACCACCAGAACGGCGGGCAGAGGAACACCGTGAGCATGTAAACCGCCACGCCCCAGGCCGGACGGGAAAACGCAAGGAACGTGAATGATACGAATAGTATCAGCCAGACTGCGAGAGTAATACTCATCCCGTGAATGCTCTTCTAAATGCCCCTTCAGGCAGAAAAATGGCTCGGACTACGTCTCAATGGCTTCAAACATGAACGTGGACTCGCGCGCCGTGTCGCGTTCAGCTTCCACAATGACAATGTAGACAGAAGGCGGCCCGGAGGGAGAAGTTCACAACCGGGTTTGCTACTACCGCCTTCAAAGCGCGCAGGCTATACGGAAGCGGATAAATGATATTGACGCGAGAAAACCCGCCTTCGACAAAGAGATGCCGCCAAACTCGCGGGTTTTGGTGAATGCGCCAGTTGATATTGGTCACCTTGCGGTCCCAAGGCCGTTTGATCCCGTACGGCCTTAGCAGCGCAAACAGACCATACCTGCACGCGTTGGTCACCACAGCTAATCCGCCATCATTCAGAAGGGAACGCATTCTGGACGTAATTCTCACGCACCGTTCATGCGTTTGGCTGTGAAACAGTGCGTGGTGGGGCGACTCATCCAAGTGCTCAAGCGACTGGAAGGACAGAATGATATCGAATGTCTCGCCTTTCGGGTCCCAGGCATTGAAGTCTTCAGGCAACACTGTGACGTTCTCCAATGCGAGACGCTCGATGCGACCTTGCAGAATCTGCGCCACCTCCGATCGTGATCCCTGCAATTCAGGCTCCATGCTGACAACATGCTCCGCCCCGCTGAGCGCTGCAAAAACCGTCATCAGGCCTTTTCCGCTGCCGATGTCAAGAACCCGTTTTCCGCGAAAGTCGACTCCTCGGAACTGACGGGCGAGCCCGTGACTGGCCGCTTTCAGGTTGTCATGTCCGTCAACGGCGAGCATTTCCGCGAACAGGCTCCAGGCTTTTTCCTGGCCTGCCAACTTCTGAATGTCGAATGTGACGGATGGTTCTTTTGGATTCGTCATTGTGAGACTACTGCGTGGGTGAAGCTGCGTGTAGCTCGGAATACAGATGCTGATAGGCCTGGATCATGGCATCCGCGGTATAGCACCGCGCGTACCTGGCTCGACCGTTTCGGGATAACTTCAGACGGTGGACCGAGCCTTCCAACAGGTTTGCCGCGGCCGCCGCGATTGCCACTGAGCTGGCCGGAGGCACGACCAGACCACACGGATCCTCACCATCGACCAGGATGGCATTATCACCCACGTCGGTCACCACCATGGGCAAGCCCGCGGCCATTGCTTCCAGGATCGACTGGCTCATGCCCTCGCTGAGGCTGACGTTCAGGTAGATATCCATCATCGCCAGCCAGTTGCCGACGTCCTCCTGCCGGCCGACAAGACGGACACGATCAGCGATTCCCCGTTCGTCGGCCCGGGCAGCCAGGCGGTCGTGCTCCGGCCCGTCTCCCACCAGGATGAGGTGCACATCGTGGCCTCGCCGTCGCAGTTCGGAAACGGCATCAATCGCGTTGCCGAAATCCTTCACGGGCACCAGTCGGCCAACGCTTCCGAGAACGATTGCCTCACGGGCGATTCCCAGCGTTTGCCGCCGTTGGACGAGCTGAGTCTCGGACATGCTCACGGTGGGCGCATCGACACCATTCGGAATCACCTGGACCGGCGTACGCAGTCGCCCGCAACGGGCGGTCAGCTTCTGGCGAACCGACTCGGCGACGGTGACCACGTAATCGGCCCGATTCATGGCCCAACGGGCCGCGGCTGCGCGGAGGCGGCCCCGCAACCCGCCTCCGTTCAGATCGCCCATCAAGGTGCCTCGCTCCGCGTGCACGTGCACCGGCACCCGCGCCCAACGTCGGGCCAGCGAGGTTTCCACCAGTGTGCCCCAGTTGTGCGAATGGACAATGTCGACTCGGTGCTCATTCAGTGCCCTGGCCAACCGCCGCACGAGCAAGGGATCGTTCCCATCGCGTTTGCGCAGCTCGATGATCGGCACGTCGTCCCGCTCGATCCAATCCGCCGCCGCCCCGCTTCGGCTGAGACAGACCACCATCGGCCGCAACCGGTCCCGGTCCAAATGGTTGCACAGTCGCGCCACGCACCGCTCCAGCCCGCCCATCTCGAACGTATGAACGATGTAGGCCACGCGGACTACGCGATGTGCGCCGCCTAATCCGTCCTGCCGCACAGCCGCCAAGGTCAAACGACGCTTCTTTGGCACAATACCGCCCACGCGACAAGATAACATACTCTAATTCGCACGATTGATAGCACAACGCCGAAGAGCAGCAGACCGGAGTCGCTGCAGACGGGATCAAGAGTGTTTTCTTCCTATGCACAACACTCGCGGTGAAGTCAGGCGGTTCGACGGCAGTCGAACGCCAAGGTAATCGTCGAGCATAGCCACAAGTTTGGAAGTCGCGTCCAATGCGCCTACCAAGAGCGCCTTCGCCTTTGAGGACAACAGGTGCATATCCATACCGCGTAGCAGCGAGGTGCCGCGGTTAAAAAACAGGAAGTATTCGCACCTGACGACATGAAGTCCGGCTTGAGCGTACGCATTCTTGAGATCGGCCACTCCCAAGGGCACATGTCTCTCGTAGGCTTCCCTGTTTACTATTCTCGTAATGAGTCCCGGTAGTCCTTTCAGGTGCGGAACAAACGTGATAAGAAGCCCTCCTGGCCGCAGGAAGAATGAGAACGCTTTGATGCACGACGCGGTATCCTGGAAGTGTTCAACAACTCCAAACGATGCGACCACATCGAATGCTTCAGCCATTTCCGAAGGAGGGGAAAAAGCGTCGGCACACACCACAGTGCCTTCGATGCCAGCGTTGGTAAGAATGCCCTGGGCCAGCTCACAGCCAGGTTCCGAGTAATCCATCGCCGTAACTTGAAAGCCGAACTCCTGCGCAAAATAGGGCAACCAGCGCGACCTTGCACCCCCAATTTCGAGAAGGTCGCGCTCCTGCGTTTCCATGTCTGCGAAGAACTCGCAGAAGAGCTCGTGCCTTCGACGATGCCGGTAGGTGTTGCGGCCTCTCTCACTCGGGTCAATGGGCGAAGGGATCGTACTCTCTTCCCAAAGCTTGCTCCAATACTTCTTTCCTGCCTTGTCTTTGGGTGAACACATCGTCTCTTCTCTTTGGGCGCACGGTTGGCTGCGGTCGAACGAATCGGGCCCCTAGGGTGCGATCGTAACAGATGCGTTTTTCGGGTGATCCGGGGGCACCCAGAAACGGCGCGTGCGGATTCCGCACGCGTCGTGTCTGCACATCCCGTCGGATCCTCAAGTTGACGGCACGGGCCACACCGCCCGGATGATACAGGCTCGCAACGAGGAGTCGAGGCATACGAAGAAAGCTGCGATTGCCGCCGCACTGCCCGTAATCGCCATCTCTGCAAGCAACTCCAGCATGCGCGACGGCGGGAGGAAGGTCACAAGAAACCAGGCGAGGGCAGCAGCGGGCAGCATCGCAACAACGGGGCGCAGAAACGTCTGAGGAAGGTAGCGTGCCAAAGGATATTTGTAAGTGCGGCAGGCCACCATCGGCAGAACAAAGCCGTCGACCACGACGCTCGTGACCAGCACAGCCCACGCGACGCCGATCAGTCCCCAAAGCTGGATCAGCACGAGTTGAAGGGCGACAGAAATGACGGCGGCCAGGGTGTTGATTTTGGCCAGGTAGCGGATCCGTCCGGTGCCGGCAAGGGTTGCGCGGACGCCGCCGCTAATCATGCTGATCACGAACGCCGCCGTGAGGACGCAGAGCACCGGATAGGCCGCGGCAACGTACTCCGGCCCAATCCACAGTTCGATGAATCTATCGCCCATCGCGATGAGCACCACGCCGATGGTCATTGAGACCGCCACGAGGGATCGCGGGACGAGAATCAAGAGCTGCACAAGATGCTCGCGCCGATTCTCGGCGTCAAGCTGGCTGGCGACCGGTAAGGCAACGCTATTGACCCCCATGGTGAGCGACTTCGCCTTAGCAATCAGTCGGTTGGCGATCTCGAAAAACGGAACCATCGCGGGCCCCAGGAAGAAGCCAATGATCAGTGGGGCGGATTTGCGGTTCACGCGGTTTGCGATGTTCGAGATCACGTTCATCGAGCTGAAATGGAACAGCAAGCGAAACGATTCTCGTTCGAACCGGGTGTAGCGAAGCTTGAGCCCGGGCATGAGACGCAAGGCGAAGTAGGCCTCAGCCAAACGGTTCAGGGTCGTGACGCCCACCATCACGCAAGCCATACCGATGAGGCCCTTGCCGGACCAGACGACCCAGACAGTCAGGCACGCATCGACGATCTGGGAGATTACCGAGATGGCGTTGGCAACGTCGAAGCGGTTGTGCGCCTTGATGGCGGCCACGAAGACTTGCCCTTGAAGGCGGACCGCGACTGTGGCTCCCGTGAGGAACACCGCCCAACGGACCGCCGTGACCTTTTGTTCCGCAAAGTCGAAAAGGTAGGGAAAGACCCAGGTGACGGGCAAGCTGATTAACAGGACTCCGACGGCCAGCAGCGAATACAGGCAGAAGGCGGTCAAGACGAGGTTGTCGCGCGCCCCGCGGTCCCCCACCGCCACAAACTGGGCGATGTACTTGACGCATGCGGACTGGAGGCCGAGATCGGCAATGGCGTAGTAGCTTGCGGCCGACATCACGATTGCCCAGATCCCGTAGGCCTCGTTCCCCAGACCATGGATGATGATCGGGGTGACGATGAACGTGATGATGAACGAACAGCCGCGCCCCAGCCAGTTGAAGGCTACGCTGCGGATGGCTAGTCGCTTGGTGTCCATCAGGTGTGCGTTGGAATCCTACGTGTTTACGGCGAGCGGACAGCGCGCTGGTGCAGGCCGATCCGTGTGGCTCGTGGTAGCTGGAGAGTATGGATGTTACCCGTGCGGAAACGCTTTGCTCAGGCTACCTAGCTTGAAGCTTCGCAAGAGATGGCCGAGTTTCGTCTCAGTACGTCGCAGGTTCTGATAGTGCCGAAACCGGGACTTCAGCGACCCCGGCAGGCGCGGCTGGTCGGGGTCGAGTTCCCAGGGGTGGACGTAGAAGATGAACGGCTGATTGTGGACGCGGTTGACGCGGCGGAGCCAGTGGATCGAAAGCCAGGCCGGGTAGAGGCGGAAGTAGCCGCCGCCGGCGATGGGGATATTGAGGTGGAGGAGGCGATGGACGGATGGGGGGAACTCCCAGAGGGAGCTGCCGTTTTTCGCGATGCGGTGCGGGAATCGCTCGGCGTTCGGGATGCCGTAGTTGTCGTGGTGGATGGGGAAGATGCTGGAGTCGTACTGGAAGCCCTCTTCGATGAGGATATCGAGCGCCCAGAGGGAATCGTTGGTGATCGAGAAGCTGGGGGCACGGTAGGCGACGACGGGCTCGCCGGTGATATCTTGGAGCAAATCGCGGGCGTGGCGGAGGTCGTCGCGGAACTCTTCGGGCTTCATCTTGTAGATGAGCTTGTGCCAGTAGCTGTGGCAGCCGATCTCGTGGCCGGCGTGCTGGATATCGCGGACGAGTTGGGGGAACCGGTCGGCGACCCAGCCGAGGATGAAGAAGGTGCCGTGGGTCTGGTGTTCGTCGAGGATTCGGAGCATCTTGTGGGTATTGGCGACGACGCGGCTCTCGTAGTCGTCCCAACGGGCCGGGTCGATACGATCGGCGAAGCTCTGGACGTGGTAGTAGTCTTCCACGTCGACGGTGAACGCGTTCAGGATGTCGTGGTTTTGGGAAGTCACGGCGGACGTTATCTCGGTTTCTTGATCAACGCGTGCTGATGGGACGTAGAACACGTGGGCCCGCGCCAGTTGCCGGACGGATCGCCGGCTTCGGTATCATCGCCATCGCGCTCCGCACTGACGGCCGCGGGCACGTGTTGCGCGACGGTCTCCCAAGGGGGCAGGCCGAGCGGTTGCCAGGCCGTCTTCAAGCCGTCGACGAAAAGCCGCGCGAAAGTCAGCAGGAGGATGCGGGCGTCGAGCCAGGGGTTCACGTACCGCACGTAGTAGAGATCGTAGACGAGCTTGCGGCGAACGCACTGCAGGGTGGAGTCGGGCGGCAATCGCAATTGGGCCATGCCCGTCATTCCCGGCCGGACCTTCAGGCGGTCGCCGTAGTGAGGCAGCTCGTTCTCCAACCGAGGCACCATCTCGGGGCGTTCCGGGCGGGGGCCTATCAAGCTCATTTGGCCAAGGAGGACGTTGAGCAGTTGTGGCAGCTCGTCGATGTGCCCGCTCCGCAAGATTCGACCCACCGGGGTGATCCGCGGGTCGTCATGGTCGGCCCACACCGGCCCGGTCAGCATCTCGGCGTCTTTGACCATCGTGCGGAGCTTGAAGAGCGTGAACTCGCGCCCGTCCTTGCCCAACCGGGTTTGACAGTAGAACGCCGGGCCGCGTGAAGTGAGCTTGACCAATAGCGCCCCGAGCACCACCAGGGGAGCCGCAAGCACCGACAGGCCGAGCGCGATCATGAATTCCAGGGCGGCTTTGCAGGGCAAGTACCAGCGATGCTCGGTTTCGACCGAATCGTTGGGCAAGGGCTCCAATACGAAGGGCCGTGGGCTCTT
>Ga0307378_10002648_pt1 | contig 27037 bp, 25 predicted proteins | sample UN1MG_FD_202238 | JGI IMG/M metagenome (GOLD analysis project Ga0307378, IMG submission 202238) | Soil microbial communities from Risofladan, Vaasa, Finland - UN-1 | ecosystem: Environmental > Terrestrial > Soil > Coastal area > Acid sulfate soil | place: Finland: Risofladan, Vaasa | collected...
ATAGCGACGAACAAGCAATTCCAAATCTTGGCGCTCAACGTCGTTCAAGTTGATTGCTGATGGTTTCGGACCCGGCATTGATACTCCCCTGTTTCAGAGTATCTGTCAATGATTATATATAAAACCTCATCATTAGGATTATATCAGCCCAGATGTACTAGGATTATGAGCAGTTCGTTTAGGGCGAGATTTTGAGTTTTGATCGAAAACTATATATATCGACAATTGTCTATATAGTATTCGGCGAAAGTCGATGAGCGTTTCCCTCCTACCTCCTTTACCCTTCTCGGCTTTCCCTCCCTCCTTCTTAATGCAGCCCCCAAAGAAACTTTGCAGTGCCTGGACCGATTTATAAAAAGGTATCTCCACAATCAGCGATTTTCTATCACTCATAAGGCAAGCCATGAGATAAGCTGCAACAAAGAAGATAACCAGGATTAGCTATCTGTTTTGATCAAAACTTCTCTTGCTCTTTGGCTATCGATGATCATTATTATAGTTTCAGATAATATGCAAAGCAATTATAATATGTAAGGCAATTATAATATGTAAAAAATCTGATTATAAAAGCAAAAAAAAGAAACCTCTGACTTGAAATGGAATGACTGGGCCCAATTTTCGGGCCCCATTCTCAAACCTTCAAATGTACTGCTGCACCAGCCCCTCGGGCTCGCTTATGCGATTTCTCTCTTTGTGCAGTATCTTGGTCGCCGCGCTTTCAAAGTCGCTCTGGTAGACGGTGGTCCTCTCCTCGCGAATGGCATACATGCCCGCCTCGGTGGACAGAGACTTGAGGTCTGCACCACTTGAGCCCTCTGCCATATCGGAGATCAACTTGAGGTTCACATCTTCATCCAGGTTCATGCCAGCAGTGTGTATCTTTAAAATCGACTCGCGAGCCTCACGACTTGGCATGGGAATCTCAATGACTCTGTCGAATCGTCCCGGTCGCAGCAAGGCCGGATCGAGCATGTCCAGACGGTTAGTGGCGGCGATGAGCTTGACTTCGCCTCGTGCATCGAAACCGTCCATTTCTGCCAGGATTTGCATGAGGGTCCTCTGTACCTCGCGATCTCCGCTGGTAGCTCCATCCATGCGCCTCGCACCGATAGCATCCATTTCGTCTATGAAAATGATGGCAGGCGACTTGCTCTTGGCCAGCTCGAAGAGCTCACGCACCAGGCGCGCGCCCTCTCCGATATACTTTTGCACGAACTCCGAGCCCACCACGCGAAGGAAGGTGGCATCGGTGCTCTGGGCAACCGCCTTGGCTAAAATGGTCTTACCGGTTCCCGGCGGCCCGTGCAGCAAGACTCCTTTGGGCGGCTCAATGCCTACGGCTGTGAAAAGGTCCGGGCGTTTGAGGGGTAGCTCTACAATCTCCCTGATCTCGGAGATCTGAGTGTCCAGGCCCCCAATCTGCGAGAAACGAACATCTGGAGCCTCCTCTATCTCCATGCCAAAGACAGCCGGGTCGCGGGGAGACGGCAGGACGCACATAACAGCAAAGGACTGCTGATTTAAGCCTACCTGAGCTCCGGGCTTAATCTCTTCCTCAATAAACTGTGAGAGATTTACCACGAACCGTGGACCGGTGCTGCTCTTGACGATGACCCGGTTCTCGTCCAGGACATCTACAATGGTACCTACGATCATGGGACCGACGCGCAGGCGCTCCAGCTCGCTTCTCAGCTTGCGGGCTTCTCGCTCGAACTTGAGCTTCTGATTCTCAATGAGCCGCTTTTCGCCTTCTACGCGGTCCTTCTGCTCTCGCAGCGCCAGGTTGCGCTCTTCAAGCTGGCGCATGCGGTCCAGGATGTAGCGCGAAAAGTCCGCGCCGGCCTGTGACTCATTCATGCCTTCTCCACTATCCATAATTACAAACATTATTAAACTCCGACCCCTATAAAGGTTTCCGAAATGACCGAGAAGCAATGCGAGATTTGCGGCGCTGAGATCTCAGGTGCACCCCAAAGGGTCATGATCGACGGCTCAGCGCTGGAGGTATGCAAGGGCTGTGCTCGCTTCGGAAAAGCGGAAGACAAATGGTCTCCGGTTCCCAAGAAGATGGTTCCTGTGGAGAGGGCGTTTACAGTAAAACGGCCCAAACCGCGCGACCATTTCAAGGACTTGGTAGAGTTAGTCCCGGATTTCGGGCGCAAGATCAGGGAGGCACGGGAGGGCTTGGGCCTCTCGCCGGAAGAGTTGGGAGGGAAGATCAAAGAGAAGGCCACGCTTTTAAAGAAGATCGAGCGGGAGGATATCTCTCCAGAGGATGATATTAGAAAAAAGCTTGAAAGGGTGCTGAAGATCAAGCTGCTCGACGAGGCGAGCGAGGCTCGTGTCAAGTCCGGCAGCGGTGGCAGGGGATTGACCTTAGGAGATATTGCCAGCATCAAACGGAAAACTGAGAAATGATCGCCAGTGCAGCTCGCTATGTCATCGGCGGGGGAGTAATAGTCTACCCCACCGAGACCGTTTACGGCCTGGGCGCCAATGCTCTGGATGAACAGGCAGTGATGAGAATTTTTCAGATCAAAAAAAAGCCTCTTTCCCAACCGATTTTATTGGCTGTCTCTAACTTTGATATGTTGAAAAATGTTGCGGAAGTTAGTGACGATGATCTGGATCTTTTGCAGCAGCTTTTACCGGGTCCGGTTTCTGTTCTTGTCAAGAAAAAGAGCATAGTTCCCGATATCCTCACCGCAGGTTCACCGTTGGTCGGCATCAGGTATCCGGACCACGAAACGGCTTTGCGGATCATCGATCTGGCTGGACCGATCACCTCCACCAGCGCCAATCGCACCGGCTCGCCGCCACCCATAAGCGCAGCCCAAGTATCCTCGGAGATCCGGGATCGAGTGGACGCGGTCGTGGACGGAGGAAAATGCAGATACGGGCAATCCTCAACCTTGCTGGATCTGCAGAAACGCGAGATCATTAGGCGGGGCGCTGGCCTGGATGAGGTAATGAAGGCGATTTCGTGAAGGCCAGAATCAGAGACTTCTTTGAGACTATTGATGGCTGGATCTTCGCAGTCGCGGACTACAGCCACCCGGAGGGGCTTCGCTCAATGCTACGCTATGTTCCCGATGTAGCAGGAGAGCGCGAGGTCAATGGCAAGCGCTATCGAAAGATGGACTTCGGCCCGGCGTTCGAATTTCTTAGAAGGGAAAGACCAGACTATGTTCGCGACCTTCATGTTGTCCCTCTATCGGATGTGCTCAGGATTTATCGCCCGTCCGAGGGTCTTTTAGCTGTGGCGGAGCGGGACCCGAGAGTTGGAAAGATTGCCGGCCTATTGGCAGAAGGGGGAGTGCCATGGGAGCAGATGGGCATCACCGGATCTATGCTGGTGGGCCTGCACAGCCCCAGTTCAGATATAGATTTCGTGGTTTATGGCCCCCTCTGGTGGAAAGCCAGGGATATCGTGGCCCGGGCCAAGGCCATAGGAAAGATTGGTGATCTGGACGAGGCTACCTGGAGGAAGATCTACTCCAAGCGAAAGCCGGAGATCAGCTTCGAGGAATTCATGCGGCATGAGACGCGAAAAGGAAATCGAGGCATGATCGAAGGCACCTACTTTGACCTTCTCTTCACTCGTGAGTGGAACCAGATACATCCGCAACCTGCTGGCAAGCCAGCTGGGGAGCGGCGCATTGAGGCCAATGTTATTGATGCCGATTTTGCCTTCGACAGTCCTGCCATATTCCGTCTGGATCACCCTGAAGTAAAGGAGATATTCTGCTATTCGCATACCTACGCCGGCCAGGCGCTGCCCGGCGAGAGAATAGAGGCGAAAGGTGTGCTGGAAGAGACCGCTCAGGGCCTTCGGCTTGTGGTAGGAACCACGCGGGAGGCCCGCGGAGAATGGATCAGATCGCTCACCTTGCTGGAAAGCTGAAGAGATTATAAAAAGCACATTTATAAAGAGGTCTTTTGCATGTTACAGGTTCGTCCCTTTGATATCGAGATAGGTCAGCACAAAGTCATGCTCAATGTAGTGGATGCCAGAGAGAGAGGCCTTAATGCCGGTGATCGGGTCAGAGTCAGAACAAAGGGTGCCGCTACCACGGCCATACTCGACACCACCCTGGAGATGGTCAAGCAGGGCGAGATCGGCATCTTTACGGAGGCTATGAAGGATCTAAAGGATCCTACTACTGTAGATGTCTTGCCTGCACCCAGGCCTGCCTCACTCTGCTATATAAAGAACATGATGGACAAGCAAAAGCTCACCGAGGACCAGATCCGTTCCATCGTGCAGGATATTGTGGATAATAACCTCAGCGATATTGAGCTTTCTGCTTACGTTACTGCTTCTTACATCCATAACATGGACAGCCAGGAGGTTGAATGGCTCACCCGGGCTATGATTGAGACTGGCGAGCGGATTCACTTCGACACCCATCCCGTCATGGATAAGCACAGCATTGGAGGCGTTCCCGGCAACAAAGTCTCTTTATTGGTGGTGCCGATAGTTGCGGCTTCTGGCCTTCTCATTCCCAAGACCAGCTCGCGTGCCATCACCGGAGCCGGCGGAACGGCAGATCTGATGGAAGTTTTAGCACCAGTAGAGTTTGGTGCCGACGAGATCAGGGAACTGACCGAAAAGGTGGGCGGTGTCATCGTCTGGGGCGGAGCTACCAACATTGCTCCTGCCGACGACAAACTGATCAAAGCTGAATATGCTCTTTCCATTGATCCTTACAGCCAGATGCTCGCCTCTATCATGGCCAAGAAAGGTGCAGTTGGCGCAGATGCTGTCGTTGTGGACATGCCTGTAGGTCCCGGCACAAAGCTGGAAACTCCTGAAGATGGTCGCTCTTTAGCCAAAGACCTCATCGATTTGGGGGATCGCCTGGGCATTCGTGTGGAGTGCGCTATGACCTTCGGCGGATCGCCGGTAGGCCGAACCATAGGGCCGGCCCTGGAGGTGCGCGAGGCGCTTACCGTTCTGGAGAATAAAGGCGGACCGAACAGCCTGAAGGAAAAGAGCCTCTCTTTAGCCGGCATCCTGCTGGAGATGGGAGGGGTTGCAGGACGCGGAGACGGCTACAAGGCGGCTGAGGATATTCTCACCAGCGGAAAAGCCCATCAGAAGCTCATGGAGATCATCGAGGCTCAGGGCGGAGACCCGAAGGTCAAGATTAAAGATATCGTTATCGGTGAGAACTGCGAGGACATTATAGCGCCGGCAGGAGGCTATATCGTGGCCTTTTTCAATAAGCGGCTGATAGAGCTGGCTCGGCTGGCAGGGGCCCCCTCCGACAAGAAGGCAGGCGTCATAATCCACAAGAAGATGGGGGAGAGGGTAAAGAAGGGTGAGCCTTTAATCACCATTTGCTCCTCCTCGGATTGGCAAATGGAGAGCGCCGTTAAGGATGCCAAGAGGCAGATGCCCATCGTTGTTGAGGGAATGCTACTGGAGAGGTACCCCAAGATCACTGAGCTTTAGGGCCCAAGTGATTGATAGGACAAAGGGGAAAACTGGCAGATAGGCTAGAGGCATGTATAATGTTGGTTGCAATTACTTATCATGAGGATTTTGGAAAGCGGGGATTTAGCGTATTGAAGGAGCGAATCAGGCCATCATTCGAGAAGCTGATGGAGTCGGGGCTGGTGGACGGCGACGAAGTGCAGGTATTCAAGGCAAGGCCCGCGCCCCTGGATCTGGTGAAGCAGGCTCACACCGAGGCTCACATGGCTAATATGGAGACGGATCAATACCGAGAGGTGGCAATGCTTTCCGCAGGCAGCGTTATGATGGCGGCCGAGATGGTTGCCAAAGGCCAGGCCAAGAGGGCCTTCGCATATACAGGTACGGCCGGACACCATGCCTCGCGGGGCAGTTGCTGGGGCTTTTGCTACTTCAACGATGTGGCTATCACCATACTGCGCCTGCGGCAGATGGGGCTGCAGCGCTTCCTCATCGTGGATGTAGATCCTCATTTTGGCGATGGCACACGCGACTTCTTCAAAGACGATGCCGATGTATTTCACATTAACATGCATAGCGGCACCGGCGAGGAGCAAGATCCAATAAAAAACAACTACGATATTGGCCTTTCTTTTGGAGCCGGAAATGAGCGGTTCCTTTCCGCACTCAAGAGCGCTCTTGAATTGGCCCGGGATTTTGACTTTCAGATGGCTTTTGTCATCTTTGGCCATGACTCACACCAGGATGATTATGGTGGCTTCGATCTCACATTCGAAGCCTATCCCAGGATGGCACAATTGATAATGGAAACGGTGGGAGACAGGGGGCTCGTCTTTGTGCTCAGTGGCGGCTCATGTGTGCATGTTGCAGAGCGAACGATCCCCGATGTGATCTCCGTCTTAGCGGGAAGGTGGCCTGCATGAGGATGGCCTCTAACTGCTATCCATGTATCCTGGACCGGGCCAAATTCGAGTGCGATCTCGTCTTTTCCAAAGAGGAGGAGAAGAAAGCGGCAGTGGAGGAGCTGCTGGACTACCTGGCCAGCCACAAGGGCGGAGTGTCGGCTCTTGTGGGAACGGAGCGGGAGAACATCATCAAGAGGCGTAGCGGACTTTCTGATCCATATCAAAGCTTTAAAGAAGAGAGCAACCGCGTGGCCACAGATCTTCTGCCCCTGGCTGAAGAATTCTACGAAAAAGCTGATGACAAGATTGAAGCATTAATTCGCATTGCTGCGGTCGCCAATTCCATGGAGTTTGGCGTCAAGGGCCACGACTTTGATAACAGAACCTTTGCAGGAGTTTTTTTTGATACACTTAGCGAAAAGCTGTATGGCGATATTGCTGAGGTAAAGAGGCGTCTTAGTAGCTTTAGCAAAATCTTCTATCTTACGGATAATTGCGGTGAAGCTGTATTCGATCTCTTCGTAATTGGAAAGCTTGAAGGAATGGGAAAGTGCGTGGTAATAGGATCAAAGTCCGAGCCTGTCCTCAATGATGTTACTGCGAGGGAGATCTCAGCCATGACAGAGATAAAAGTCATTCCAACCGGAAATGTAGTTGGAACTGCTCTGGAATATCTGGAGCCTGAGGCTTTTTCTCTGTTGTTCGATCCCAGCTGGCTGATACTGTCCAAAGGCATGGGCAACTTTGAGACTATCACCGAGTTCGAAGAGAAGCTGCTCGGCCGGCTTATTTACATTATGAGGGCTAAGTGCGAACCAGTGGCCATGATGATTGGCGTGCCCAAAGGAACTTTGGTGGCAAAATCGATTTAGTGCCTTCGAATAATGTTTAAAATATCGGGATGATGAAGCAAATTATCATCATCATCCATATTTATCGATAGTTCATATCCACTTCTTGAGCTACGACTTCTTCCAGCTCTTCTATGACCGGCTCCATGAGGGTGACGTCAATGTCGAGGTGGAGGAGCTCATTTATTGCAGCTAATAGGTTAGTTGCCGCCTCGATGTCAATGGGATCCGTCCCCGAGCTGGTTGCGAGCAGGCAGAAGCCGCGCAGATCATACAGGGGCGCAAGCCCTGCTAGCAGGCCGTTTAATCCGCCGATAGCACCACTTCGCAGCAAGGGAATTTTGCACTCACAGAGGGCCGTGGCAGAATCAAGATCTGTAGCGGTGCCAAGTATCGTCTCGTTTGTTTCTCCAACATATGCCGCGAGGGTGATCACATCCGTAACCCCTTTCTCCTTAATAGCCTGCAGGATGTCTCCCGCCAGCTCATGCATGCCTATCACATCCAGAGGTTGAGCATCACCGGAGAGAATTAGCATGTTCTTTTTTTCCTTGGGACGCATCAGTTCGGCATGCATTAGCTCTGCCAGTCCCTGGGAGACCGTAACCTGGGGCGGAAAGCTGTGCGAAAAAAAGGGCATTATGGTACAGCATTCCAGAGCTGTAGCCAGGTAATCGGCAGCCACTTTGCCAACGCTTCCAATTCCTGGAAGACCGCAAATGCAGATGACACGAGACTCAAACATCGAGATAAGGTTGACGTGCAGCTATAACATACTTTCGCCAACCTTAACAGAAGACTTGATGCTCGTAATTGATTTTGCTAGCTTGATGTCTGTTCCTATTTGCCAGCAGCCTCAATCATCCAATTGACCTTAATGGTCTCATTTGTCTCCTGAACGGTGCGTTCTGCCGGCAGAATTTGGTCGCCCATAAATAAGAAGGAGTTTCCTGTGCCATTGTTATTCTCCATGCCAATGTGAGCGGCACCGCGATCGTAGAAGACCACATAAAAGTCTCCGGTTACTGGCACTGCTGGTATCTCAATCTCGCCCATTATCGGCCCAGTATCAGACAGCAAGTAATTGTTCTGTGCATCGGCAAATTTATAGAGAATATTGAGATCTTTGTCTCTTATCTCTAGCAAGATATTTTTGTCAGCCGGGAATGTTTGTGTGGACTCATTATATCCGCTCCATCCCACAACTCGCACCTTTTGCAGCTTCCATCCCGCTTCGGGAGCAGTAAATTTTACAGCCTCGCCTACTCCCAAACCTTGCAGGCCAAACTCATTTAATATAGAGAATAAAGTAAAGTTCATCTCCGAATAATTCTTTCCGCTATCTCCCCTTAGTGTAGTTAATTGTGATGTTGCAGCCTCTGATGCAATAGCGTTGATGCATAATGCTACGCAAAATAGGCAAGCGAGCATTAATATACTCTTCTTCAAATGATCACCCAAGATCTATCAAAGGATTTTTATCCATATAAAGATTCTGATAGACGGGCCGGATAATTTTATAATAAAAATAACGATTAAGTTATAGAATTGGAAATACTTTCAATTTTGAGATTAAATTTTTGCGGATAATAACGATGAATCCACAGATAGATATCTGCGGAGGTCGGCATCAGGCCAATCGTTGCCTGAGCCAAGCCATCCAAAATAAAAAAAAGATTTAACTTCCGCTCACAGTCATGATCCAGTTTATAGGAACCGATTCGTTCTCCTTGGATACAGGCAGACTCGCTGGTATTAATTCATTTCCATCTTCTACATAGAGGAACGAGTTCTGGCTGGTCTCGTTGAGGATTTCGCCGGCAATGGCTATTGCTCCTCGGTCGTAGAAGCATACATAAAAGTCGTCTTTAACTGGTATTGATGGTATGCGGATAGTAAACGGATAAGTCATCGTCGCATTGCGTGCAAAGTTGGAGTACGGAAGCTGGGAATCAGCAAACTTATATAGCAAATTAAGGTCCTTATCCCTTACTTCAAGGCCAATTATCCGTTCTCTTGGGATCGATTCATTGGTGCCATCGAAGCCATCCCACCCCAATATTTGGACGGCATTCAGTTTCCAGCCAGGCTTTGGTGCTTTGAACTTGACTGTTTCAGCAATAAAATAGGCAGGGGGACCGATAAACGTCAGCAAGTCAACAGAAATGATTTTTTTTTGCGAAATATTCCCTTCAAATGAATATATTAATTGATTCTCTGGTGATTGTGCATCGACTGCTGCAGATATGCCGGTCAAAGATAGAGCCAGTAAGCATAATACCGTTATTTGTAAGACTATACTCTTCAAACGATCACCTAGGATAAACAACCGAATTTTGTCCATATAAAGATTCTGATGGATGGCAAGAATGCGTCTAATTCAGCAAAAAAAAAAGAAAATTGATTTCTCCAATATGTTGCTGATTTGCCTCTCCTACTCGCCGACGGCTCTGACGACCCAGTTAACCTTGGTTGACTCGTTATTCTCAATTCTGAATTCCGCAGGAATTAGCTCACCATAAATGCTATTGTATTGATAGGAGTTTCCGGTTCCATTTTCCAATTCCACACCGATCCTCATGGTGGTTCGATCGTAGAAGATGATGTAAAAGTCGCCTGTTAATGGAAGAGCGGGAATATCTATGGGTATGAGAGCCGGAGTTGGCAAAGTGAAGTATGCATTCTGTGTGTCTGCAAGTCGGTAAAGCAGGTTTAGATTCTCGTCTCTGACCTCAATAAGGAAATTGCTCGGCGAAGGGACCGCCATGGTAGTTTCATTAAAGCCGTTCCAGCCTAGCACTCGTATCTGCTTTAACTTCCAGTCAGGCTTTGGTGCGGTGAATTTTACGGCTTCACCAACACTGAATGCATTAATACCCCAATCCTGGCCAACAGAATACAATGTTAGACTCATATTAGTAATATTAGTTCCACTGTCCTGCTTGAGGACGGACATACTTGGGCTGGCACTATTTTGAGCTATTGCCATGCCCATTAGAGCTAAAAGACAGAAGGCTGAAACCAGTAAAATCATCCTTTTCAAGCTATCACCCAGGTAAGGGAATTAAATTCGATCTTTATATAGATGATGCTAGATTGCAAATACAGAGATCTGATATTAAAATCAAAGGCCAATGATGAAATATATTCAAATTTTCATGCATATGCTGTAATTAGAAGCTGCAAAAAGTAATTATATATTTTATATTTAAAAAATAATTAAAAACTGTGCTTTATCATTTTATTCTTTTTGATCTTGCGCCTCATCCGGATGTCTAAAACAAGTGCAGTCAAATGCGTCCTGCACGGTTCTTTCCTTCCAGTCCATTTCATTCATGTTCGAAAAGCCGTCGCTGCCGCAGGGTCAAAGCTGATTGGATTTTCGTATGGTATTGCATTGCTCTCTCTGTCAGCAGCGCTCATTTCTGCAAGAATCAAAAGTACCAGCAGCACAATACACTCTCTCAGATGATCCCTTCCTTTCTAGAACGAGCTTATAATATTAGCATATAGTTCTATTATTTTAATATATCATCTTATCATTGAACTAAATAATAAAAATTGATAATATTTTGTAATTCATATTCAAAATCGTACAGTTTTAATCTCCGGTTGCGAGCAAATGGCTCTTCGCTGTTTCCGATGAAAAACATATGGAGCATATTGGTTTCTCATCCTTCGTGCGTGTTATGCAGTATCATGAGGGTTTCATGTGGCTAACCTCAAGATATCACGAAATGGGATCTGGTGCAGGCATTAAGAAATCAGCAAGCAGGATAACTATATAATCACTTAATCCTGATGGCTGGTTTAGCATCCCTGAGGATTTGTACCTCCTGTCACACTAACACAAAATAGCGAGGAACCGATAGTTTTAATATTAATATTGTCGCTCATCCTAAATATGCTTTAGCATAAAAAAAGAATATTTTTCACACATAGTATGTATCTCCGATATCCTTTTATAATTTAAAGATATTTCTACCATTTGGTGAAATAATGCATATTCCTGATGGCTATTTAGGGCCATATACCTATATTGCAATGTGGATCATCATGATCCCTATCTGGTATTATGCGGGAAATAGACTCGGCCGAGAGCTGAAGTCAAAGCAAGTCCCACTTTTGGCTCTAGCGGCGGCCTTTTCCTTTGTAATTATGATGTTCAATGTCCCGATCCCTGGTGGCAGCACTGGCCACGCCGTGGGCGGAGCGATAATCGGCATAGTCTTGGGGCCCTGGGCGGGAGTGATCGCCATATCTGTTGCCCTTATTCTCCAGGCACTTATGTTCGGAGATGGGGGAATTACGGCCATTGCCGCTAATTGCTTTAATATGGGTGTAGTTATGCCCTTTTGCGCTTACTATGTTTACAAGTTTATCAGCGGCAATACGGAAATCACCTCTTCTCGACGGGTCATCGGAGCGGCCATTGCTGGTTATATCTCCCTTGTCCTAGCGGCAGGCGTTACCGGATTCATGTTCGGAATTCAGCCCTTGCTTCACAAGAGTGCGGAAGGAGTGCCGCTATACATGCCATATGGCCTGAACATAACTGTCCCAGCCATGCTCCTGGAGCATGTCTTTGGATTCGCTATTCTTGAGGCTGTGGTTACAGCATTGATCTTCGCCTATATCCAGAAAACCGATACATCTCTGCTTTATGGAGCGAATACGAGAGCGCAGGCTAGCAAGAACAAGAAAGTTGCCGCTGCTTGAAGGGATACTCATGGATAAGACTACAAGAAAATTAGCAACTGGTCTGTTGGTGTTGGTAATTCTAACCCCACTGGGCCTTTTAGCCGTAGGTGAGACCTTCGGCGAGTGGGGACCGGAAGAGGTCGAGGAAAAGCTAGGGTTTGTGCCTCCCGGCCTGGAAAGTTTTTCTGGTTTTTGGAATGCCCCATTGCCCGATTATGCCTTGCCTGGTAGCGACGAGTCTATGACCGTCGCCGCAGCAGCGTACATTCTATCGGCAGTAATAGGCGTAGTAGTCTGCGGTGGCCTGCTTTACCTCATAGGAAAGAAGGTCGCCAAAGACTAGCGCCATCTTTTTATTTATTCCCTTTTTCAGACTTAGAATCCTGAGCATATCACAATCCAATCTGTATTGGATTAAAGCAATCTGAAAATTGCTTATTTGAAAGAAGAAATTTAAACGAAGAAATTTGAAAGGAGAAAGATGATACCGGACTGGATGAAAGAAGTGGATGCAAATTCATGCCAATGCTCTGCGGTTTATCATGGCAAGAAGGGCTTTATTGGAAAGACCATTGATGGAATTTTCACTTTTTTAGAGGAGGCATTTATATCCGAGAACTTTTCTAAGCGCCGGGGCCTTCTGCAGAGCCTGGACCCAAGAGCCAAGCTGGTTTCCATCCTGGCCGTCATATTCGCAACCAGCCTGATTGGCGACCTGAGGGTTCTGATCTTCATCTATGCGCTGACGCTGCTATTTTGCTATCTCAGCAAGATCGAGGTGGGATTTTTCATCAAGCGCGTCTGGCTCTTCATCCCCATCTTTGCCGGCATTATTGCCGTGCCCATGATTTTCAACGTCTTTCTGCCTGGCGATCCTCTCTATCAGGTGGCATACCTTGGCCCGGGAGCGCACCTGGGGCCCTTTTCCCTGCCGGAGAGCATCTTTATCACCAAACAGGGCTCGAACGCCGCCGTGATATTTACCATGCGCGTGGCAACCTGCGTCTCCGCGGTGGTGCTGCTATTTCTCACCACACCGCAGCAGATCCTCTTTAAATCCCTGCGCACGGTGGGCGTTCCCAAGCTCTACGTCCTCACGTTGCTAATGGCCTATCGATATATCTTCCTGCTCATGGACCTGATACGGGAGATGTATGTTGCCAAAAAGGCCAGAACCATCCAAGCCCGAGGAATGATTGATGAGCAGAAGTGGGTGGGGGGGCGCATAGGATATACGCTTATTAGATCTCTCTCCATGAGCGAAAAGGTACATATGGCTATGATGTCCAGGGGCTTTAGCGGTGAAGTTCATATCATGCAGGAATTCAAAATGAAAAATCGCGACTATTTGGCAGGAGCAGTAGCAATATCTCTGAGCGTGGTGCTGGTGTTGATCTCCCAAAATATCATCCGGGTATGAAAATGCAAGCCATTTTTGATTTAAGGAATGTTTCTTACTCCTATGTGGGAAAGATCGATGCGCTGAAGGATGTGACCCTGAAGATAAACCGAGGAGAACAGGTCACAATCATCGGCTCCAACGGCAGCGGCAAGTCGACATTATTGGCCATTTTGGATGGTCTCGTTTATCCAAGCTCAGGCGAATTCTATGCCTTTGACAATCTGATAAACGAAGATGTCTTTGATGCCATTAAAGACAACGAATTCAGGTCTTATTTCCGGACGAAGGTAGGATTCGTCTTTCAAAATTCGGATATTCAGCTCTTTTCGTCAACGGTCTATGAGGAGATTGCTTTTGGTCCCTTGCAGCTTAATCTACCGCTGGATGTTGTCAAATCCAGGGTAGAGGATGTCCTGGAGATGATGGAGATCGGCAAGCTGCGGGATCGTGCGCCTCATACTCTCTCCGGGGGAGAAAAGAAGAAAGTGTGCATCGCCACAGTCCTGGTCAACAACCCCGATGTGCTCTTGCTGGATGAGCCATCCGCGGGCCTGGACCCCAGAACTCAGCTCTGGCTGATTGAGCTTCTCCAGGAATTGGGCCACGCCGGCAAGACGGTGATAACGGCAACCCATGACCTGGAAATCATCGATCAGATCAGCAAGAGGGCTATCGTCATGGGCGAGGACCACAGCGTTAAGATGGACAGGGATTCCGAGAGTGTTCTCTCCGACTACGAACTGCTGCTTTCTTCTAATCTGGTGCACGAGCATACCCATATTCACGGCAAGCTGGTGCATGAGCATCTGCATGTTCACGGAAAAGAGCACAAGCACCATAAGGATCAAGATCCCGTGAAGTAGAATGTAAGAAACTGCTATCCGGCACGAGAATTATCCTCTCTTTCCGGCAATTTTTTAAAGGATGAAGAAAAAGATGATTGAGCTTCGCTTTAGTGCAGAAGTTCAGACGGAGGTCACTCATTTATGGCCTAAGCATGACCTATGGCGTGAAATAAATTTGCACTTCGCTTAGATAATTGTTCCGTTTATCCACTACCATAACCAGTTCTCCGTTTTCTACTCCCGGATCAGAATCGACGATTTGCCGGGAGAAGACACGTCCACCTCTGGCAACGAATGGGACGACTGCATCTTTGACCACTACTCTCCTCAAAGAGGATCTATGGGACATTTCTCTTTCTGACATGCAAATTCACCCTATCTGTAGGTATACTATACATTAATTAAGTCTTAAAATGTAATAAATCTTTTGGTTCAATTCATACTAAGCAAAATGAAACTTGGTACTTTTTTAGGTTCAGGCCAAAGGCCAGGTTGCAGATAGGTACAGTAAAATTTTGTCTGCATTAATTGCAGCTCTTCCGGCTCTTGCTCTCTACCTTTTTGCAGGCATGATCGACAATGGCATTTGTGATGCTCTATTCAAACTCAGTGTGTCGGTATTTTCCTTACAACTTGGCTTCGCTGCGCCTCTGTGCATGGCATGCATGTTGAAACCGTAACCCAGCCTCACTCCTTGCCATAAGCCTCATTCTCAAAGTATAAGGCTAAAGCTGCATATGATGTTGCGATGAAAAATATTCCGGAAAAAATCCCATTGGAATGCGGCGGCATGCCCGACATATCGGGTGCCTGGATTATCTTGCAGCCAATTCATGCCGACATGCAATTGGTACAGTCAGGTCACCATGTTGGTGGGACATATTGCAACGCGGAAGTTAAAGGCACTATCGAAGGAACTCTCTTTAGGGAGGGTGAGGAAATTATACTTATTGGCAAATGGGCAGACCAGTTGGGCAGAGGCGATTTTAGAGTATTCATCGGCAATACCAGTCACAATCGCGATAAAGTCACAGTTGGCAGAACTACTTTCCAGGGAAATTGGAAACATTCCAAAAGCCAAAGCTGGGACGGAATGTTTGTAGGAAACTGCTTGCCATTGAACTTGTTGCACGAAAGGGACGATGACTGTGAATATTGAGGTTGTCGGCGACAAAATGCCAACGGGATATAAATGGAGAGCTTTTAACCACCTGTTTGAACACGATCCAGACGCGAATTGCGGAACTTGAAAAAATGCTCGGCCAGCTCCATGCAGGAAAACACTTTTTAAAACTTTAGCTCAGCATTATGCATCGAATAAGTTTAATCCGAGCTTCGCTTCAACATATTTTATCCTTTTTGAGCCTTCCAAAACTTCGAATCTCACAGCAGCCCTGCCCGTTCTCCAGTGTAACCCCCGGGGAAAAACCATATGCAGAAAACTATAAAGTGTAAGAACGAACAGTAGTAGTAAGGTGAATCAAGATGAAAGAAGAAGTTTTCTTTGGCGAAGGAATGGCCAAGACCAAGATTGAATACCCCGAACTCTACAAAGCCATTGTAGGACTAAACGAGGCCATCTACACCGGCAAAGCCCTGGACTACAAGACCCAGAAGCTGATTGCCATCGGCATCAATGCCGCCGCCTCTGATGACCGGGCCACCAAGAAGCAGATGATGAGCGGCATGAAGGAGCTTGGCATCACCAAGGACGAGATTGTGGATGTCCTGAGAGTGGTTCTGCTGACTTCCGGAATGCCTCCTTTCACCAAGGGCATGAAGACATTATATGAAATACTTGGGAAATAAATTTTTTAGCTTAAATCTTTTTAGCAGAATGTCGCAAGCCTCTCGTCACCGGAATTTGCTCCCAGCCAGAGACGATCAGTCCGTTATCGCCTTCTTTCGGAGCAATCGGTTGTAGGCTATGGCAAATCTGTGCGCCTCGTCTCTGATCTCCTGCACATAGAGCGATGCCTTCTCATTCCTCTTGATTTGCAACGGCCCGTTCAGACCTGGCACGTAGATCTCCTCCTCGCCCTTGGCCAGGGAGATTATGGGGATCTTTAGCCGGAGTTCGCGCAGCTCTGCAAGCGCTGAAGAGAGCTGCCCCTTGCCCCCATCGATGATTATGAGGTCGGGCAGCTCCTGCTTCTCTTCTTTAAGCCGGGAGTAGCGGCGGCGAACTATCTCGGCTATGGAGGCGAAATCGTCGATACCCTGCACGCTCTTGATTTTAAAGCGCCGATAGTTGCTCTTGTCCGACCTGCCCCCCCGAAACTGCACCATGGAGCCCACGGAAAAGGTGCCCGCCAAATGGGAGATGTCGAAGCATTCGATGACTTGCGGGCTTTTGGGCAGGCGCAAGGCCTCCTGTAGGGCCTGCAGCTTCTTTCTATCGCCGAAAAAGCCGATCTCCACATTCTTTTTGGCCAGCTCCAATAACTCTTTCTTTTCACCCTGCTTGGGGACGGTGATGCGCACCTTTTTGCCCTTGACGTGAGTGAGGAAATCAACCAATGACTGATCCAGCGGCTCTTCCAGGATCAGCTCCTCGGGTGGCTCCCTCTCTGAGTAGTACTGCACCAGGAACTCTTCCAGGAAGTTCTCGCTCTGGGCGAAGACGTAGTCCTCTTTTCCCTCCAGCGTTCCCCGATAGACCTTGAAGAGCATGAGAAAAACGCTGGAGCCGTCCACCTGATAGCTGAGAACGTCCTGATCGTACTTGCGGCTCTTCTCCACCTGTTGCCTCTCCTGCAGATGCTGCAGGGCCGCGACCTCATCTCGCAGTTCCAGTGCTCTTTCGAACTCCTGGCGGGCGGAAAGGTCTGCCATCTGCTTTTTCATGGAATGGACAAGTTCACCGGTCTTTCCACCTAAAGCCGCTGCCGCCTTTTCCACCTTGCTCTGGTAGTCGGCCTCGCTGATCCGGCCCAGGCACGGCCCTGTGCAGTGGCCCAGATGATAGCGCAAGCAGGCCCTCTTGGGCAGCCGCTTGCAGGTGCGAAGGCCAAAGGTTTTGCGGACAATCTGATAGACGAAGGTCCTCTCCCGGGCGGAGGTGAAGGGGCCGAAGAACAGGCCCTTGCCGGTGGCTTTACGGGAGATTCTGATCCTGGGGAATTTCTCTTCTGTAAGCTCTATGCAGGCATAACGGGAGGAGTCTTTGAGCTTGATGTTGTAGCGGGGCAGATGCTTTTTGATGAGGGTGTTTTCCAGGAGCAGGGCTTCGACCTCGGTGTTGGTGACGATGAAGTCCACTGCCTTTGCCGCCGAGACGAGGGCCTCTGTCCTGGGACCGTGGTCCTGTTTCTGGAAATAATTGGCGACCCGCTTCTTGAGATCTCGGGCTTTGCCTACGTAGATCACCGTGCCCTGGCCGTCTGCGAAGAGATAGCATCCAGGAAGGTGGGGAAGCGAGTCGAGAGAGATCATACTTGGAACGTCACTATATTTTCGGGCTATTTTATTGTAACTCATGTTCAGAGAAAGACTGATATAAAAAAGTTAGAGTTTGGATTTGGATTGGATAGAATGGGATAGGATCGGTTCTCATTTTCCTATCCTTTTTCCAGTTCACTGCTTCTTCAGAGTGAAGTTGAAGAACGGCGAGAACACTGGACTTGGTCCTCCCAATTTGGAATCTATGGAGCCGTCTCTCAGATAGAACCGTGCTGAGATAGTCCCGTTCGTCAGGTCAATTAGTGAGTTGGTAGTTGTCCTGAGCGGGATTGTCACCACCATTGCCCTTTCCTGGAATATCTCATCGTCATTCACCTCGGCATAAACCGCTGCCATCATGTCTATCATATCCTGAGGCGAATACTTTCCCTCATGACTCGTTTCCATGTCGTCTAACGTCTTGTAGCGCAGGAAGGTATCATGACTCGATGTGTTGGCATCGAATTTGGGGAAGGTATCAGTTGTAGGATATTTGGCCACAGCATGATTGGTCATTATGCGAATGCTATCTGAGCCATACGTAAAGTGAACGCTTCCGTCCTCTGCGAAGAACTCTGCAATGGTAGAGTTGCCGTATTTATCGAAAATGAGCAGATGCTGGCCGGATATCGGGAAGTAGATGCGATTGTTAAGCAAAGCCAGCTTTGCCTCCTCAAGGCTACCACAGGTATCCAGGATCATCCTGGCGGCCAGGCTTACGGGAATGCCGCTATTCCTGGCTCCGCTGACCGGTGTTTTCGCTACAGGCGGGCTGTCATCCTCCAGAATTTCCACATCAAGGCCGGCGGAGTTCATGCCCTGGAAGATGGTTCCCATGAGATCGTGGCCGCCAATCACAAGGCTGGCATAGCCCTCCTCAGGGTAAAGCTCCAGCACATAAGCCCTGGCAAACATGCCGATCTCATTGGGGGCGGCCGTCTTTTCCAAAACTGTAGAAAAAGGCACAGTGACATAATCCATGTTTCTGCAGGCCATAGCATGGCCGTTTTCTGTCTGAGAAGGAGGGAAGAAGACGACAGAGCAGCCAGGAGATCCAATATCGTAGGGCAGAATGGATAGGTCCAGATCGGTCTCCTCTAGTGAGACGTTATAGGCATGGGCCGCGCCCAGCATTCTCTCGTAGAAGGCCGGATAGTTCTTCTGCATGTATTGCAGGCGTGCTTTGGCATAAATGGGATCGACATATCTTCCCGGCTCAGCTGCATAGTCCTTCTGGGAAATCTCGGCCAGGGCTATTCCTATTTGCTCATTTGTCCCTTTCAAAGCGATGTGCCTGACCTCGGAGTAGTTGTTGCCATCTCGCTCGAAGAGGATCTCGTTCTTCAAGATGACAGGATTGTCTGCAGACGTAAGGGCTTTTGTGCCTGCTTCCGGTTCAGCGGGAGTTGTCGCGCCATAGCCCGGCATAGACAATGATGCAAGAATTAAAAATATTCCAATCATGGCGGTATACTTATTCATGTGATTCACCTGGGATTTTCCACTGATTCCTTGTCGTCGAAATTTATTCTATCTTGATCGATGTTGATTATGCTTTCTTTAATAATACTGGCCATCATCTAATATGTATTGAAAGACTACCTAATTATATTTTATGGTCCATCCTCGGTGTGAGATTCAATAGATTGAGCATGTTTGGAAATGAGCTATACATTTATGCAAATTGAGCCTGGAAAATTTCCAAAATCAGGAGCTTGCAAAGGAATAAGACTATAACGACCTGGGATTCTTAATGGACAGCCGGCAATTGTGACCCGAAAACATTTTCATGGGGAATGGAAAAGCATTAAGAAAAAGAGAAGCGATCTTTTCAGATCAAGCTTGTGGAGAACTTGCAAGAGATGCTTGATAAAATTAAAGGACCTGGCAACGCAAGTCTTGGCACTCTAAAGAGCGAAGTAGAGGCAGAGGCGAAAGAGAGTATTGCCGAATTAATCAGAGCAAATAGGGAGCTAGAGAGAAGCAATGAGATGCTGCGGGCCAAGATCAACAAGCACAGGCGAATAGAAGAACTGCTGCTACTACAGCGTGACCTGGCAGTAGCTCTCATCTCTGCTGATAGTATTAAGGAAGCTCTGGGCCAAATATTTGATGCGGCTTTAAGAATTGAGGGCATCGACGGCGGAGCCGCTTACCTTGCCGACGACGAAGGTGGGGTAAATATGGTGCTTCACAAGGGTCTTTCAGACAGATTTGTTAAAGGATGCTCATATTGCGGTCCAAATTCACTTAGGGCAAAGATAATAAAGGCAGGGAAATGGGTCTACCGAGATCGCCCGTACATTGACTCATCTCCCTTTAACGATCTCCGCGTAGAAGGGTTTAGATCCATAGCCGACTTTCCAGTAAAACACAACGACCGGCCTATTGCGGCCATCATCCTCGTCTCCCGGACCTTTGACGATTTTCCTCAGAGCGCCCGCATGGCCCTGGAAGCTTTAGCGGCTTCGACTGCCGGGATCATCGCCCGGATCAAGGCCGAGGAGGCTATGAAAGAGAGCGAAAGAAGGTACCGTGAGCTGGCGGAGCTACTTCCCCAGACAGTCTTCGAGGTGGACGCTCAGGGAAACATCATATTTGTCAACAGCTTCGGCCTGACGACCTTTGGATACACTCCAGAGGATCTGAAAAAAGGTCTGCATGTCATTGAGGCTATGGCTTTCAAGGAAAGGAACAGGATCATAGAGGACTTCAGCTTGCAGCCCATACCACCATCTCAGACTCCGCAGACCCAGCTTTTGCAGAGTTCTGAGGAATACCAGATGCTCAGAAAGGATGGCAGCACCTTTCCGGGCATGGTTTACACCACCAGGATGGAAAGAGATGGCAAATTTGTGGGCTGGAGGGGCATTATCACCGATATTACCAAGCGAAAGGAATCTGAGGAGGGCCTCAAGCAGGCCAAGGAAGCAGCTGAAGAAGCGGCAAGAACGAAAACCGAATTTCTAGCCAATATGAGCCATGAGATCCGAACTCCCATGAACGCGGTTATAGGCATGACTGGTCTTCTTCAGGATTCCAGTCTGGATTTTGAGCAGCGAGAGTGCGTCGAGATCATAAAAAGCAGCGGAGATGCTCTGCTAGCAACTATCAATGATATCCTGGACTTTTCCAAGATAGAAGCCGGCAGCATGGAGCTGGAAACAAAGACCATCCGTCTGCAAAGTTTCCTGAAGAATTGTTTGGATTTGCTGGCCGGCAATGCAAGAGAAAAAGGCCTGAAGCTGCACTATCAGATTGATGAATTTGTGCCTGATAGTATCAATAGTGATCCAATCCGGCTGCGACAGATCCTGATAAACCTCCTCAGCAACGCTGTGAAGTTTACAGAGGAGGGCGAGGTGGTGGTCATTGTCTCCTCTGAGCCATTCAATGAACGCATGGGAGAAAAGAACAACAAAAGCCGTGAATGCCGTAGCATTCATCTTCACTTTGCGGTTCAGGATACGGGAATAGGGATACCCCCGGAAAGGATGAACAGACTCTTTCAATCCTTCAGCCAGGTAGATATGTCCACTACTCGCAAGTATGGTGGGACGGGCTTAGGCCTGGCCATCAGCCGTAAGCTGGTGGAAATCATGGGGGGCCAGATTTGGGTTGAATCGGAGCTACACAAGGGCTCTACATTTCATTTCTCGGTTCCGGTGGATGTTGCCCCGGCCAGCTCTCCTGGCAGCAAGGAAACATCTTCTCCTTACCTGTGCCCGCCCCTGTACCAGGCTCAAGAGCAGAGAGTGGGCGACTCTCTAGGAGAAATTTATGGTGAATTTCGCATTCTAATTGCTGAAGATAATGAAGTGAATAAGAGAGTCATTAAAAAAATGCTCAAAAAGCTGGGATTTCAGGCAGACATCGCCAATGACGGTCAGGATGTCTTAACAGCTCTGGAGAAGCAGCGCTACGATCTGATACTCATGGATGTTCAGATGCCTCGCATGGATGGGCTGGAAGCCGCAAGCCTTATTCGCAAGCGATGGCCTCTTGCGGAGCAGCCCTGCATCATTGCTCTCACTGCCTGTGCTTTAGAGGGAGACCGGGATAGATGTCTGGATGCCGGCATGGACGGCTATATCAGCAAGCCGGTAAAGATGGGGGATCTGAGAGAAGCTCTGGAGAAATGTGAGCAGCTCAGAGTGCAGATCGAAGTGAAAAATGAATAGCTAATCTTCATAAAATCTTTCTATACTTCTCCTGGGACTTTTCGGCCTTTTTCATTTCTATCAGATCATCCAGCACTTCTGCAAGGCCGTTTTCATCCACATCAAGCATGTATTGCTCTTTTAGCCTGGCGCGGATTTGCTCTCCAGTCGCAAGCTCAGAAGAGAGGACCTTTTCAGTAAATCCCACCAGATCCTCATGGGCTGCCCAGGGGTAGATTATCCATCTCCAATCCTTTACCACATCGGCATAAAAATCCGGCACTACAGAGGAGGTTGTCTTATGCTGCATGACTCCTGTTTTGGCCTCCCCCGCACCCAATGCTTTTACATAATCTAAAGCTGCTCTGAGGGTATCTCCTGTATCGGTAACATCGTCAATTATCAGAATGCTCTGATCCTGGACATCTACGGCCAGGGGAAAGCGAACCGCTGCCTCCGGTCTCTTGCAGGCGGCAATGTCCCAATGCTCAATCTTGATGCTGGTCAGAAGATTGTGCAGGAGAAAGTCACAGACGATCCTTGCCGGAACATATCCACCTCGCCCGATGGCGATGACCAGATGGGGACGAAAACCGGACAATTTGATTTCTTGGGCTAATTTCCTGGAAAGCTGGTAAGCTTCATCCCAGCTTATGAGCTGACATGGGAAGGATTTGGGATTCATGATAATAAGAAGTACTATAAAGAATTAAACTCTGTCGGAAAGGAATTGCTCGATGTTGTTTTGTAATGTGGTCAAATATATGTCAATGATATTTATTCATCCATTGTCAGGACCGCCGCGCCCGTGATCTTGCCTTGACGAAGGTCTGCCAGTGCTTCATTGGCATCTTGCAGAGAGTAGGTTTGCACTTCGGTCTTCACCGGCACCCTGGGTGCGATCTTTAAGAACTCGTAACCATCCTGGCGGGTCAGGTTGGCTACCGACCTTATCGTTCTCTCTTCCCAGAGGAGGCGATAGGGAAATGAGGGAATGTCGCTCATGTGTATCCCGCCGCAGACAATGCAGCCTCCCTTTGCAGTAGCCCGCAAAGCTGCGGGAATCAGGGAGCCGACTGGGGCAAAGATGATGGCGGCATCCAAAGCCCTGGGAGGCTGCCGGTCAGAGCCGCCCGCCCAGGTAGCCCCCAGGCGGAGGGCAAACTGCTGGGCTTCGTCATCCCCAGATCTCGTGAAAGCATAAACCTCCTTGCCCTGATATACTGCCACCTGGCAGAGGATGTGGGCGGCAGCCCCAAAGCCGTAGATGCCCAGGCGCTCTACACCGGACTCTTCTGTGGCCAGACGGTAGGATCTGTAGCCGATGAGCCCGGCACACATGAGGGGTGCTGCCTTCGCATCTGAATAGGATGGTGGGACTGGAAAGCAGAACCTTTGATCGGCGACGGCATACTCTGCATAGCCGCCATCCAGTGTATAGCCCGTAAACAGCGCATTGTCGCAGAGATTTTCCCGACCGCTCTTACAATAGCGGCACTGGCCGTCGGTGTATCCCAGCCACGGTACACCAATTCTCTGGCCGATTCTATAATCCCCGGCATCCTCCCCTTTGCCGGCCACAGTACCTATGATCTCGTGGCCGAGAATTAGGGGCAGCTTGGGACTGGGAAGCTCGCCATCCAGGATATGAAGATCGGTGCGGCACACTCCGCAGGCATGAACCTTTATCAGGATTTGCTTTGAGCCAGGCACAGGCAGGGGATGCTTCCTTTTTTGGAGCGGCTCACCGAGCCTTTCCAGGACCATAGCCTGCATTGTATCATCTGCACGTTCGTACATCGACATCACGTTTCACCATTTTTGGTTTTTATTACAAGGCTCGAAAAGGTGCAAATGGGGTGGATAGAAGCTATCTCCCGCTTCGTTTTAAGGAGTTATATATAAGAGTGTGGGATTAACACGTTTCCCTCCTGAGATAAGAATATAGAGCCCAGAATGCGAAACGGGAGGCGAGTTGATTCTCAGCCTGGTTTTACTTGTACTTCCCTCTCCCGCTCTTTGCGCACTTGTTGCACTTCTCCACTCCGTCCGCTTCCGTTGGCCACTTGATCTTCGTATCGGGCAGCTCGAAGCGGGCGATCACCGGGGCGTGGTCCGACTCGGGATAGAATACCTTAGAGGCGAAGACGATGGACTCGTCATGCAATAGCTCGTTATGAACCTCTGAGCCCTTGAAGTAGGCCAGCATGGTTCTTGAGACCAAGATGTGGTCAAGCATCTTGCCCTTGCCGTTGTGCAGAAACGAGTAGCGTGCCGGCTCGGGGATGTTTCTCTCCGTGGGCACCATGACCCGCATGGATAGGTCCGTGTTGCCGGTGTTCTCCACGTCGCCCCGGATGGCTTCGATGGAGACCTCATCAAACTCCTCATTGAAATCCCCGCAGACGGCGATAAAAGCACACGGGTCCACGTCGAAGAAATTGTCTATGAGAATGCGCGTCTCCAGCGCCTGGCCTATGCGCTTCATAGAGGAGATAAAGACGCCCTCTGCCCAGCCCGAGGCCGTCCTCCAGGTCCTATCGTCCATTTTGTGCCCCTGGATATTGGTAGGCCGGCGGCTTTTGAGATGCAGGTTTATCACATCCACCACCATGTTGTTGGGAAGCTGTACCTTGGCGTGCAGAATGGGCCTCTCCCAGGAGATCTCTCGCGCTGCGTCCTCCTCTGGAAGCGCCGTGACCTTCTTGTAGCGCGGGGCGGGGGCATACTCATGCAGATACTGGTCGTGCTCCACGATATCGTAGCGGCTGAGGATGACCAGGTTGTGGTGTTCGAAGACCTCTTTTGTTTTCGGATCGATGGTGGTGACTCTCTTGTAGCCCTCGTAGGGCGTGCATTCCAGGAGGCGGTTCATGGCCTCCAGGCGCTTCTTTCTGCCCCTTTCATGCTGGCCGCAGACCTCCTGAAGGCATAAAATATCCGCGTCCAGGCGAACCAGCTGGGGGCGAAGAACGGGTATGCGCTCTTCAAGGCTTGGAAATCGGCCGCGCCTATCGTCCAGGCTCATGAGGTTGAAGGTGGCAATGTGCAGCTTAATGGGCATCTCGTCTCTCCCTACGGTCTTGCTTTTATCATAGCGTGGCGGGCTTTTATCTTTTCGGTTGAAGAGAGCTAAGTGGGCTATGTCGCCTATTCATTTTTTGTTTTCTCCCTTAAGCCTTCGGCTGGGCTTTCCTGCCTTTACAGAGATCGGATCGACAGCCTCAGGTGGCACAGAATCCTGGAGGGCACCTTTGGGGTCGCAGAATCGATCCCCGGGCTGCAGGTCCTCTGACGTCAGTGTGAAGATCCTTCTGCAAAAGCCCTCTTCTTCGGCTTTGGCTGCAGTCTTCTTTAAAACAGCATAGCCGATGAGAATTTCTCCCTGCGGTGCTTTAACCGGGCCGGTGCGAATGGTGGAGGGTTGCCATTTCTCCCGCACATACTTCATCCTAGCCAGACTATCACGATCTCTTAACCAGATGATTTTATCCTCATCACCATATGTTGGATTCATGTTGCATCTTCCCCGAATTGGATCTTGAGGAGATCCTCTTATATTCCGCCGTCAAGGTGGCCTGAAAAGATGCGACCACCAAAGGATTGGCCATGATCTGGTGGCCCAGCTCCATCAAAATTCGCCGGCATAGCAGCATGGGACCCTGCCCCGGATTTGACATGGCCATCGAGAGGACGGCACTATGGATATGCTGCCGATACAGCAGCCCTTCATACAGAATATGCGATAAGCTTCACCTCTGAATCGCGGCTCATCCCATTGTGCCATCGATTAGCTTGCTTAGTCGGTCCTGGATTTCCTCTCTTGATTGCAGACGGAATGCTTTGCGCAGGATCGACTATGATATTGGCTGGCAATGTGGTTTCTGGTTTTATTCGACGAATTTATCACTTGGTACAAGGATAGATCACACGGAAGCTTGAATTTCCAAAGCCTGGAGACTCCAGAAAAGGCTTTTCGGTGGAAAATGCCTCTAGAGGTCTATTTCTCGTAGCCGTTTCTTGTGTCTGTTTTCGGCTGATTTTACAATCTAATCACTGCCTACTTCCGGCACCAGCTTAATCTCGAAGAGCTTAGGCCACAGCTTTCCGGTCACAAATAGCCTGTCTTCTCTCTCATCGTAAGCAATGCCGTTGAGAACATCCACCTTATGGCCCAAAGTATCGTTTTCCTGCAAAATCCCCTGCAGATTTATTTTGCCTTTCACCTCACCAGTCTCAGGAGAAATTATCGCTATCCAGCTTGTTGGCCAGATATTGGCATAGATATTCCCTTTGATATACTCCAGCTCATTTAAGCCTTTAAACGGAATGCCATTGGCTGTGACATTTATTTGCCCTGTTTCCGCAAAGGTCTCGGGATCAAGAATGTGCAGGATGTCTGTGCCATCGCTCATGATCAGGCTCTTGTTGTCGGAGGTTATGCCCCAGCCCTCCGTATGGTAGCTGAAGTTGCTGATTTCTGTTAGATTCTCCTTACCATAGACCAGGCCCAGGCCCGACTGCCAGGTGAGCTGAATGATTCTGTCTTTCCAGAGGGCTACGCCCTCGCCGAATAAGTCGTTCTCCAGGCGGGTCTGCTCTAAAACCCGGCCCGTTATTAGATCTACGTGGCGCAGGGTTGATCGCCCGTACAATCCCGTTCCCTCGTAAAGCACCCCCTCGTCATAGACCAGGCCTTGGGTGAATGCGGTGCTATTATGAGGATAGGCATTGACGACCTGATAGCCAAAAACGGAGGTGGCACCGGCCTCTACGGAATGAGAGCTGCCCTGCACTGCAAAGGCTATGGCTGCTAAGAGCAGAAAAGCCGGGAGGGCCAATCGAACGAATCTGGTTGAGCAGGCTTTTTTTATCCGCGGAATCGTCTTCGGCATGGAATCGAAAAGGTCCATTGGCCTGGGGCTTTAAAGAATTTTCCGCCATTGATCTGAGGTGTGTAGTCCCGAATGCTTTGACTTTAAATACCCATCAAAGGGACATGAGAAAGAAGAATAAAGTTGTAAAGCTAACAGATAGGAAGATCAGATATATCATTCGAGCCAAAATCAGAGGCGAGGGCACCAAAAGAATCGCGCAGGATATGAAATTAAGTCCGTCCACTGTGAAACGTGTCTGGATGTACTGGACAAAAACCAAGATGCTCCTAAGCATTAAGAACCTGACCTCCCCAGCATTTAGGCACACGTATGAAGAGCCTCCAGGATTTCGCGCTGTTTCTTGGTAATCTCAGTTACGATCTTCTCCCCATCTGGCAAGACCACAATTTTAATC